>Ga0114974_10001843_pt1 | contig 16577 bp, 28 predicted proteins | sample S_130206_EF_Meta_FD_87318 | JGI IMG/M metagenome (GOLD analysis project Ga0114974, IMG submission 87318) | Freshwater microbial communities from Lake Simoncouche, Canada to study carbon cycling - S_130206_EF_MetaG | ecosystem: Environmental > Aquatic > Freshwater > Lake | place: Lake... | reverse complement strand
TCTCCTACTACTGGTGCAACAACTGACAAGCCAGAGTTTCCAGTAGTGGCAGAGCCAGTACCTTGACGGATTGTCATGTTTGTACCAACAACAGAAGCATTAGATGTAGTTACAGTAGTGTTACCACTAAAAGTAATTGCAACTTTAAATGCCACCATTGGATCGCTAACAACATAAGCAACTGCTGAAGTAGCTGTGCTATTACCTGGGTAATATTGAGCTTGGACAGTTTGTTGCTGTGAGTTAACGTACTGAACACCCAAGAACACACCATAGGTGAGGTTCGCTGTGTTATCAGTCGTAGAGTCAAGAGTTACATTTGACTTTATTACATTGCCACCTTTAATCATGACGATGTCACCGTTGTAAATTGCAGTGTTATAAGTACTTGCAATTGGCAACTGCTGAGTTGCGCCCGCATAGGGCATAAAGTCAGCACGGTTGACAGGGTCTAGACCATAGGGAGCAGAAACGGTTGGATAAGCCATTTAATTCTCCTAAAAAGTTAAGTTAGTTATTACCTTTGCCAAAGCTAGTCGAGGATTTATTCTCTTTAAAGAGTGGCATCCTTGGGTCGCTTTGACGCATCAAGTTATTGTCTACTGCATCAGTCTGAGATGCGCTTTGCTTGGCGTAATAAGCGTTACGCTGCTCTACAAACTCAGTTGGTGTCTTACACAATAACAAGCCGCCGATCTCAATGTTGTCTTTAAAACGACTACTTGGATCAACTAACAGTTGAAATTTGGGTTGTTCTTCTATGCGTACTGGCTCCCAGCCTTCCCGTAATTTAGCGGAAAGATTGCGTGGATCAGCAGTATTCAAGTTTGCAACACGTACCCAGCGATATGAATACCCAGCCTCTTTATCAGGCTCAGGAAGTAACTCAGGTTGCGCCCACTGTTGAGGACGCTCATAAACTGCTCTAGTATCTACATCACGTTTTATTCTTGCTTCAGCCATTTTGGGCCTCCAATTTAGTTAGTTCACGGGCATACTGCTCTGGGGTTAAACCCAGTTTCTTCGCTAATGCGACTTGGGTTTTACTAATACGAATCTTTTTCGGAGACGTACTTCTGGTTGCCGGAGCGACGACCGTACTAGCTTTAGGCCGATTAACCTTAGCGGGTTCATCAGTCTCTACTTCTTGTTCGCCTTCGAAATTCTCAGGAAAACGTTTGCGCATCGTTTTATCAATGCTTTCGTAGTAATCATCAGATCCAGCCGGGACCCCATTACGTACTAATTTTTCGTGCAATCCAAGCGCCAAGCTGGTCATTTCTTCGTCTGAACCAAACCAATCGTTCTGCTTTTGCCATGCAATAGCTTTACGATCCGGCGCATTTACTTGCGGTTGTGGTATTTGTACATCAAATTGTTCTTCTTGAGAAGCTTTTTTAAACTGTGGTTGATAATTTTCTGCTTTATCCATCCGAAACTTCGCATTTGTCATGCGTTCTTGGGCGGATAAGAGCTTATCAGCGTCACCAGACTCATATGCCAGCTTGAAATCTTGCTTCGCTGTCTCTAATTCTGATAATGCTGCATGTTTTACTGTATCAACATACGCAGTTTCGCCGTTATGAAGGCGTTCTTTGAGCATTTTGTTCTCAGCCAACGCTTTTTTAGCTAGGTTAATCGCTTCTTGTTGCTCACGAATAGCCGCTTCCTTCTCCCGACGCTCCTGATGGTAGACCTTTTTCGCTTCCTTGAGGGCAGCGTTCTGGTCATTGTTGAATTTCTCTAAATCTTCTTCTTCTAGAGCTTCAACTACCTCTGGATTTACAGCCTTACGGTTGCGATCCTGTGGAGGTACATCATTTTCAATCTCAATCTCGAACTCATCGCCAGATTCAGTATCAGGCTTAGCCTTTACTTCATCAGGAAACTCGAATTCTTCTAATTCCATTTTGTTTTCAGCCATTTATAGCTCCTTAAGCACGTGTTATTCCTCTGGGGTCTTGGACAACTGCCTCAACCACATCGTCATTGATCATTCTGAACTCACGACCGTGAATTAAGAGGCGTGTTCCAGCGTTTGGTCTGACAATTACGAAATCACCCTTTTTACACCATGCACCGTTGGGGAATCGCTTCTCATCTTTGTAGCAATCTGGTCCCATTTCAACTACAAATAGTACTGTTGCCAGTTTTTCTTCATAGTTAATGGTTTCGTCTGCTTTTAGTAGACCATTGTCGTACTCATTCTCCACTTCTGGGATGGCGCAAAGGATGCGATAGCCTGAAGGGATGGGGAGTTGCTGTGCTTTTTCTTCTGGAGCTTTATCCAGTAATGCTGATAAATCTACTGCTCGATCTAATGCTAAGTGGTCACTCATCGGAGTTCTCCATGTTTTTCTGAAGGTCTATGGTTATTGCGCATGCGGACTCTAGACCTCGAATCTGACCGCATGTGTACTTATATTCCTCAAAACTCGTGCAGCTACCTCTTTTTAATGCCTCACTGAGCATTTCAATTCGGTCTCTAGCTTCTTTGAGTACTACATCTAAGGGATCCATTAATTACCTTTCGTGGGTTTCTCCTTCTGGTTGGACATCTGTTGACTATGCTTGCCGATGTCCACCGCAAGCTTCGCATGTTCAATCTCACTTTGGATCGAGAGCTGAGTACGATCTTTTTCAACCTTAGTTTGATTCTGCATTGCAGCAATACGCTCTTGAGAAGCTATACGCTCCCGCTCAATTTGCATTTGTTCTGCTTTAGCTTGTGCATCAATCTGAACTTTTTGTTGTGATGTTTGTGCTTCTTGCTGCTTGATTTGCAATTCAGCTTGCTGGATCTGTACCAACGGATCTTGAGCTTGCTGTTGTGCTTGTTGCTGTGCAACTTGTGACTGGCTCATCTGCAACAGTTTCTGTGCTGCGGGCGCCGCCAATCTAGCAATTTGCAATTCAACTTCTTCTGGTACTTCGTAGTCATCTTCTTCAGAATAAGGGATTGGAACGCCAATCATTTCTTCCATCTGACGACGGTACTCGTAACCAACGTGTTCTTGAATATGAGACATCATTGCGCCAAGAATCATTTGCGCTTGTGGATTTTGACCCATCAATTTCATAATTTTTGGATCTTGCATTGCTGCCATATGCACAGTAATATGAGCTTCATGGTCTTGATAAATAAATGCCTTCAATGGTTCCATCTTAAATGCAGCCATATTTTCGGAGATTGGATCTCTTGGCTTCTGGTCGTCTGGCATTGGTACTAGCTTGTTAGCATCTTTCAATCCCAGAACATCTAGCATCTGACGATGCAGTAATGGCATGTTGTAAAGCTGGGGCGCTGACTGAGCTAACTGAAGAGCAGCTTGATACTGCATAATCTTTTGACTCATGGTTGCTGCATTAGGATCTGATACTGGAATGACATCTACATCGTCATAGTCAGAGCGCTTAGCAGAACGGCGACCTTCGGAAGGTTCATAGCTGTACTCTTCAGGAGTGTAGTCAGCGATAATTTTCTTTAATAACTTGAACTCTTGCTTCATTGAATAATGAATACGGGCTTGTACCGCAGACATTACTTTGAGAGTTCTTTCTAGAATTGCAAGGGTTGTCCCTACTGGGGTATTGCCTGACATATCCGCTACCTTCATATCGGCAGCAGAAGCAAAACGACGACCTTCGTCAACGATCTTATCTAGCAAGCCAGCCAGAACCATTGAAGGTTCTTTGTATGGCAACGGCATAATATTGTCTTTCATTGTTCCGCTTGGTACATCTACATCACGGAACTCACCTGGTGCTATCGGCGTGTCGTCGCCTTTGACTCGCAAGCCACGGGTCTTAAAGCCACCTGGCAAATTCGAGAGTGATCCTGCATCGACCAACTGGCGGAGAATGGAAGTACCAGATTTAGCAAAAGCGCCGATAAGATGGATAAGGCCAAAACAATAAAAACCAAAGCCGGGAATATACCCGTAGTGAACAAAGTGCTGACGTTTTTTATTAGTCTCATCATCTGGGTTCCAATTTCTACGGATCGCTAAAATCGTATTCGATCCTTTTTCGATTGTTACTACATAGGGAAGGGCTATACCAGTAGGTTCACCCTCATCGTCTGTATGCTCGTAACCTGTTAAATCGAGGTTTACATGCATTTCCAAAACCTTATATCGGTCATCTGAAGTAGCTCTAAATCCTAATTTCTCAGCAATCTTCTTCTCTACTTCATCTAATACATTGTCTGGAGTACCTAAGTCTATGTCTCGGTAGAAACCCGAATGCTGTAGACGGAGTAAATCGTTTTCAGTCTTACGCATTACATGGGTTACACGCTCTGCCGACTCTAGGTTTGAAGCGCCATAAGGAACTACAATGTCCTCTGCAGGAACAAACATAGATACTTGGCGATTCAATGATGGGTCAAAGTAGACTTTCTTAAATGCGTTACCAGCAATACCTAAACTCCAAAGCATTCTTTCATGCTCTGGACGATATTCTTGCATTACATCTGTCAACTGATAATTCATATCAGCCGTTACACGCTCAGACGCTTCTTTCTTTTCGGGCGTTTCTTTACCAATGATCTGAGTCTTTACAGGACCAGATGCTGGGAAAGTAGACATCATTGTTTCTGCTTGGAACTTAACTACTGCTTCGGATAGGAGTGGGTGATATACACCACAAGCGCCTTCCCAAGGTTCAGTTCTTTCTTCGATTTTCAGACCTAATAGTTCTAAACCGTCAACATAGGTTTGAATCCAGTCTTTGCGAGAAGAGATGTCATTGTCATAATCACCGATTAAGTCTCCAGCGATAGAAGACAATTCGCCTTCATCCATAAATTCGGCTAAGTTGGCGTCAAAGTCATCTTCGCCCTCTTCGGTTGGCTCGATCTCTATTTCTAACCCATCTATACCGATTGTTACTGATTCTGGATCTACAATCTCAATCTCCATATCAGGTTCTAATTCTGCCAGTGCGTCGATTCCGACTGGGGCTTGGTATAGTGCTTTATCTATTGGCATATTGGTTCCTAGTAATACGCAGCTTTGCGTCTATAAAATTGTGGTTCATCTTGGTCATCTGAAGGAAGTGAAATGAATCCGCCCTTCCTAAACCGAATCAGGGCTTGTGTGGAGGAGTCCACTAAGTCATCGTGATCCGAGTTGGGAAACGCCGCCATCTCTTCCATTACCTCATCAGCCCATCTGGTTCCAGGCGCCCACACCTTGCCTGAAGCAAATAAATCTGTTACCGAATTCAATCGGGCTATCTTATCATTGCCACGAGTAGGTGTAAACTCTGATACAGGGATACCCATGCGCCGCAACTCAAATATAAGCGGGGCGCCAGACGCCTTAGCTTCGACGATAAACGCATCGGGTTCCCATTCTTTATACATGCGGATGGCTTTCTCCTTTAATTGCGGGAATTCCATGCGTTCTTTAAATGCGTCTAAAAGAATAATATTGGGATCTCTTTCGTCTTCGTCCTTGTAAAAGACGCCCCAAGTCGTACAGGCAGAGTAGTCTGAACGCTCATTCTTGGTAAAAGCGGTGTCCCAAGACTGGATGATGAATTGACATTGCGGAGGACGATCTCCCTCCCATAGCTTCCACCACTCCCTTTTTACTAGCGCACCCTCTTCACTCGTAGGGCTTTGCTGATACTGGGCATTCCATTTGGAAACTGGAAGTTCTTCTTTTAATGCAAGAAGTTCTTTTAGTGGCCAGAATTCAGGCCATAAAGGTTCTTCATTTGGAAGAATTGCGGGGAAGTCAATGACCTCCCATAAGTCTCCGTCCCTTTCAATACTGGACTTTAAAATCTTGCCCGTTAAGTCTCGTAGGCTCCAGCGAGTCATAACTACAACAATTGCACCGCCTGGTTGAAGTCGCTGACGAGGACCTGACGAGTACCACTCATAGACCTTATCGTAAACTTCTGGGTTAGTGGCTGCTATCGCCGCCTCTTGTTCGGAGTGCGGATCGTCAATAATAAGGAGATCAGCGCCTTTACCCGTAACAGTACCGCCAACACCAATAGCAAAATAATCGCCATTGGCGTTAGTACCCCAACGACCAGCAGCCTTAGAGTCAGACTTAAGAGCGACATCTGGGAAAATCTTTGAGTATGCTTCGCTACCAACTAGGTTCCTCACTTTCCTACCAAAGCCCACAGCAAGTTCTGCGGTATTAGAACATTGAATAATCTTCTTACTTGGATACTTTCCTAAGAACCATGCGGGAAGCATATAGGATGCAAACTCGCTTTTGGTATGGCGGGGAGGCATATTGATAATTAGTCTCTTTAATTTCCCATCCGCTATATCTTGAAACTTCTTAGCCATTACCTTATGATGGGGGCCATCTACAAAGCCGGGCCACATCTGGTGGACAAACTCCATAAAGTCCGTTTGGGCTTTTTCCCTACTTAGGGAGTCTACATACTCTTTCGCCATCAACATTAAAACAGCTTGCTCTTCTGGGGGTAAACCTTTAATCAGCTCTTCTATGTTCACTTGATCTCTAACTTATGAATACGGATATAAGAAGGTCTAATGCTTCTCGCCCGATTAGGTAATCTCTTACAGTGACCCAGATCACACAGTTGCTTCATGATTCTATGTGTATGTCCTCTACCTTTAAACTTTGTCTGTTTCATTACTTCATCTATAGAGGGCGCATAACCAAACTTCTTCCACCATTCGTCAATCATCTCAAAAACAATAGCTTGCCTTTCAGTCATCTAAACCCCTACAGCGTTTGATAAGGGCTTCTGTATGAATCTCAGCAGACGCTTGTTTACCGGCTTCGATGTCTTTTAGAAGTTTATTCATGTAAGCGTCTTTATCCGCCTCACTCATAGCGTAGTACTTCACTAAGCGATCTTGAATTTGTTTGCTAACAATAGCATCTATCTCTTTACTCAAAATATATACCCCCCACCCCTAAGTGTTTGATTTAACAAGGGGGGCGTCTTCCGTATCTGGTAAATTTACCAGATGGCTCTCGTTTTTGGAGGGTACCCCCTGTTTGCTACGGAATCGTTTGTCTGGATTACTATGTGTATTACCGGTGGTCAAAACATCCACGAGGCTTGGTGGGGCTGCGGTGGGGTCGGAATACTCGGAATTTGCGATGGGGTCGGGCTTTCCGCCCGCTATGATAGCCAGTAGCTCGTCCGAATCGTCAGGCTCATTGACTGTTCGCATGTTGTCCGCCATAGCTTGCTTTAGCTTAGCCATTAGTTCAGCCCTTGCACTCTCAGAGTCTTTGATGATTGTCTTTTCTATTTTGCGTTCGGTGAATACTTGGAGTTCCGATACTGATCCCAGCTTAGCTAGGGCTTGAATCCTTGCGTTAGGTGGACTCTCAGGGTCAAGAGCCTCCTTGGTAAGCTGAGAAACCACGAGGGAACGGAGTTCAGCGATCTTTTGAGCGTTCTCTTGATAATCCAGATACTGTTTCGCCCTCTCCAAAGCCTCCACCTCAGCGGTAATTCGGGGGTCATTTGCCAACCGACTAGCATCATCGCTCATTGTCTTCCGCTTTCCCTTGTAGTTGTATGCTTTAGCCATAGCCTCAGTCTTAGTTAATCCATCCACCAAACCTTTACAGAATTGTTTCTGCTTATGGGTAAGGTTGCGTTTGTTACTTAGTATCTGATGGGCTGGGATATTATCCAGTTCCTCGCTTATCTGTCTTCTCGTTAGTCTTTGAGGTTTCATTCGATAGGGTATTTATTTGGTATTGGATGAACTATATCACAAACCCTGTATATGTATACAGTGGAATCCTGGTTGGCCTGTATATCCGTACAGTATTTAAAGCGAACCATAGAGCCATGCTTTATTTTTCAATGGGAACTGGTAAGCGAGTAAGTCTCCTATTCTCTCTTCTCTTCCTATGTTATCTCTCTATAGAGCAGAAGTATCTAAGCCAATCTCCAGTAAGGAGGTCGGGCTTTTTCGTTCGGAAGTTGGTCGGCAGCAAATCTCACCAAAGCAAATAAACAACACTAATACCCCTACAACTTGATGGGTATTTGTAATTGATCTTTATTTAAGAGTAAGATAACAATATGCAGTCTTTATTAATGTATTGATAAGAGGAGAAATGATGACTTATAAGAATGAATTCCCAGACTTTGCTTATGACTTGCCAGATTTAGGCGAGGGTTGGCAAGATAACTCATGGCACAACGACTCTTGCCCATCCTTAGACTATCCGCTGGATGGTGATCGGATGCTTAGAATTTGGTTTCAAGAATCAAACCCCGAAGAGAGGGAGTGCGGAGGTAAGCAGTTTGTTTTAGTAGTTGGTGAATATGGTGACTCAGATCACCTTATGGAGTCGGACGATTTAAACGAAGTTCTAGCCTACATTAAGGATAACAACCTAATCAAGGAGCAAGTATGAGTAAATACGAAAGAGATCAAATGGAAAAATATAACGGCTGGCATAACTATGCCACATGGAGGGTCAATCTTGAGGTGTTTGATGGTTTGACCTTAAGGGACATTGACACAGTTGAAACCGACCCTCATGAAGTTTCAAAAATCCTCAAAGATTATGTAGAAATGGGCATAGGCGATGAGTGTAAATATGGTTCTTTATCTTATGGCTATGCAATGGCTTTTGTTTCAGAAGTTAACTTTTACGAGATTGCTCAACACTTATTAGAACAAACGGAGGAAGTATGAACAACAAACAAATACAAGAAATAGCAGAGCAAGCCTTATCCGATATGTGCCTATCAGTTCAAAACCAATTAGGCATAAACAACGGAGATATAGCCTCTCAGTTTTTTGATATGGAGTGGCAAAACGGAGAAGAGGTTCTTGAGATGATTAAGGCTTATGTATCAGCAGAAATTCAATTCAATGAGGTGAAATTATGAAATTAACAAGCGTATACGAAAAGGCTTTAGAAGATGCCTTAATGATGATGGATGAATGGGACGAGTTAGAGCCTACCTCAGCCCTCAAAGCCTCTGCAAGCGAGTATGGCATTCCGTGGGGTGAGGAGATGGGTAAATTTGTTCAATGGGCTAGAGAAGAGATGGAGAAGACATGGTAAAGATCTATTACGCAAGCGCACATAGTCGGAGTTTTGACTTTCAAGCCATTGGCTCAACTTATAACGAGGCGATAGGCACACTCCACAAGGGACTTAAAGCACACGCAAAGGCTTACAACCTTGAGCCGAAATGGTTTGAACAATGGGCAGATATACGAGTACAAGAGATTAATTCGGGCGAGTGTTTAAGAGATAGAGAACCAATCAAGCAAATCTGAGGATGGGTTTAGTACCCGAAACCCCCAAAAGGGGTCATTTGCAAACAACGGAGGAATTATGTATTCAATTAAAACTGAAGTATGTGGAAATCCTGATTTTGGACAAGATCCAAACCAGCCACCTTATGGGGTGGTCGTAGAAACCTTAAAAGCCAACACCATGACCGAATTAAGAAAGATGGTAAATGAGTGGATGGGAGAAAACGACATTGGGGGTGGTAATTGGATGAACCCTAAAGTCCTGAAGAACGGTAAAACTTTGGGCTTTATGTCTTACAACGGTCGAGTATGGGACAAAAGTCCGTGGAGTAGCGATGCACAAAGAGTGGAGGAAGTATGAATATAGACGCTGGCTTGGATTTCACAATTGACGATCTATTTTGCTCAGTTAATGACATATACGAGCAGTTTGACGAGGGATATCTACCCTTAGACGAGGCAAACGACATCCTAAAGCGGTGTTGCGAGGCTTTCATTCAATCAAACCAACCAAAAGAGGCTTAAACATGGCACAGACTCACATTTTCCGTGGAGTAGAGACAACCACCTTCCGCAATCATGACGGAGCTTTGGTGGGCATTTATAGAGGGACAGAGGTCGCCTCTCAGCTTGGTAACACAATCACCCTAAAGACGGGTGGATGGAAGTCAAGAACCACAAAACTACGCATGAACCAATTCGCCAACACTTACGCCCAAAGTCGTTTCGGGGTTTATCAAAAGAAAGGAGAATGGTTCTTACATCTGCGATCAAATGATCAAACGCTCCCATTCGTAGGCGATTCAATCACTTTTGAGGTGTAGGCAGCCGACACCCTGAAAAGCCTTTTTTAAGGGCTTTTTTGGGTGGCGTTTGGAAAAATTTAGGCCCGATTCCGCCAAGTTTCACGCAGTAAAACGCTATTTTTAATCACGAAAGGAAAAAGTAACTTTATGGATAAAAGATCACGCAGTAAGACGCTAAAACGTTTACGAGATGTAAAAGAGTCTGTTGCCTATATCCAGGAAAGAATCCGGATGAGTAAGGGTATAGACCTAGAGATTTTAAACAAACATTTACAGTATGCTTTACTAAAAGAGGAGGAGTTATGCAAAAGATTGACCGAGAATACTTCATTAACCAAATCGATCAATACAGTATTGAACACGATTTAATTAGAGAAGAAGAAGTGAACTACAAACTGGAGGGATGGGGCGATAGCATGGTATCAACCAAGTATATCTATCAACGCATAAACGCTATGTTAGATATGTCCGAGGATGATATTTCCTACCACCTATCTAGGCTGAGTGATGAACTATCACTTAACTACAAAGCAGACACCGGAAAACGAATTGGGGAGGTTTTATGAACTTAGCTGAAATGAGAGACTACATGGCTGCACAGGCCCTGCCAGCAATTATTGCTAAATGGACTACCGCAAGCGAGATTGGAGCTGCGGAGTTGGCTTATATGTATGCGGACGCTATGCTATTAGTCCGTGATATGAACCCTGATGATTATGGAATGGAGATGGACGAATGAAACAAAAAGGATATTGCGTAACAATCCATTACAGTGGTTCTAAAGCCTATTTTGTAACTGCGCCCGATTATGAGGAGGCTGAGGGCGTGGCTTACGATGAATTTCAGAATGACATCGGGGACTTATCCAAATATACTGAGGTAACTGATACTGAATCTGAACCGGATGATGATGAATAGCAACGAGAAAGAGTTTTTTAAGGAGTTGTCTAAGCTGGAGAAAATCCAGCATAGCCACCCTTTGAGCATTAAAGAGATTGAACAGATTTACTTTGATGTCTCAATGCAGAAAAGCATTAGCCCGCTTATCGACTTTGTTAGGCGGATTGAACACGCACACGGAATAGGAGTCCACAATGACTAGAGATGACCTGATTTGCGCTGTAATGTTTGGGTTACTGGTTACAGCTTTATGCCTGGCATGAGGGTATTAACAGATAGAACCGCTTTGATTCAAGCGGTCGATAGGCTAGAAAACAAGGGCGGTTTTGCTGTATCATTAGGCAAGGCTGCCCTTTTAGCTGACCCCGATAACCTCAAGATACTTATAGAGGCTTTTCCGGATTATTTCACAGAGCATAAGGCTATTCGACTAATATGGACGCAGTGATACTTTATCTTAAAGATGGTAAGAACGGCAAAGTTGAAGTTGTTATGGAACTGGTTGGCGATCCCGGTCAATCGTTCTTAATTGGAAACGCAATCGTTAACAACCTTTGGGAAGTTAACAACTGTGTCTTCGTTAAACAAAATGAGTTTACTCAGGATTCACCGTCCGCCCTATTGCAATAAGGGATTTGCCAGCGGCCTCAGCGCCCACTCTTAACTCATAATCATTAAAGTCCTCGCCCTCTACTGGCGATACCCAATAAGGCATACCCGTTTTCTTAGCTACTTTGATCCCAATCGGATCATTGTCGGCTACGATTAAGCAATCAGGATAGTTCTTTGCTACCTCTAAGATGTTATTAGCCGAGAAACATACATGGATGGTATAACGCTTTCCAACAGTCTTTAAAGCCTTTCTAATGGATAGAGCAGTAGCCAACCCCTCGCAAAGGATATGTCTTCCCTTGGCATCAATCCTAAATTCAGCACCTTTAGTAATCTGTCCAGAAAGAAACCTTTTGCCACCCTCTTTGTCTATCATCTGACAACCTACCAATGACTGGTTTATACGCATTGGAACAATCAGCATTTCTTTCCATACCGACAGTTTTTTATCTCCTGCAAAACCTTTGCTAGCTAAGTAAGGATGAGTTCCTTTTGTTGCAGAATTCAAAATATAAGCTGCCTTATTAGCTGCGTGTTTTTGCCGTTCAAGCCTAGTTTGATCTGTTGCAACCTTTTTTACTTGCCAATTAGTATCTGGAATAAAGTCGTTGTTAAAATAAGGAATAGGCTTTTCATGCATAGCCCAGTTTCTAACGGCCCCGCTCTTGCCATCAAATATATAAACACCATTACGCTTATTTGGTTTGTCTACTGTGGCGCATCTAGCCCAACGATCATGCACCAAGTCTTGAATGATTAAACCGTGTTGTTCAGCAAAAGATTCAAAGGTCATTGTCTATCTCCATAATTCGTTGTCCAATCCATTTCATACAGGGGACTGCCATGCTATTTCCCATCGCTTTATATCTTTGACCATCGGGTGATTCATCTTTTCCACGCCAAGGAATGTTTGTATAGCCATCAGGGAATCCTTGAAGACGCTCGCACTCTACTGGAGTAAGACGGCGAACTGCCATGTCCATGATCTTTGGGCCGCTCGTATTAGAACCACCGCAAGCCTTGGCCAATGTGGCTGCAACATCGCCCATTTCTTTTACACGAGAGTCTGCTGGATGAGTTTCGTATAGTTGAAGAACGCAATTGCCACCATTTTGTGCGCCTTGTTGTAACAATTCAGCGCCTTTAGCAAACTTAGCTGTAACTGTATCTGATATATCTTTACCGAAAGCGCCAAAAGATTCTGTCATATTGCGGTTTTTAAGCACAAGATCAGATGCACTCTTGTAATCTCTTGCTGCTACAGTACTTGCTATTGGTTGAGTGCCATATTCACCGCTAGATTGACGATCAAAAGTAACTAAAGTTTCTGATCCTCCTCCGAGATCTCCTCCGCTTGCCATGACTGTTCCAACTCCTTCGCCGTAGCCTCCAAAGCTGCTTGAAGTAAATGGGGTAACTTCTTTCCTCTTCTCTCTGCTCGGCGCAGGATTCCTGCGCAAGCAAGAGGACTCAAATAAAACTTTTGCGGGAGATTCCCAGTCTCCAAGACATCCAACAACAAAGACACGTCTACGTCTTTGGGGAACTCCGAAGTACTGAGCGTCAAGCACCCGATAGCTGAACCCATACCCGAGTTCGACCAACGCCCCAAGGAAGGAACCAAAGTCCCGTCCTCCATTGCTACTGAGGACACCTGGCACGTTTTCCCATACGCACCACTTGGGTCTAAACTTGTCAAGAATTCCAACATAGGTAAGGGCAAGATTTCCTCTTGGGTCTTCAAGACCTTTGCGTAATCCGGCGACTGAGAAGGATTGGCAGGGAGTTCCTCCGACCAGAAGGTTAATTGGTTCATTCAAATTCCATTCTTTATACTTAGTCATATCGCCCATATTCGGGACGCTTGGATAGTGATGCGCTAATACTTCCGATGGAAACTTCTCTATCTCGGAGAAGGCTATTGGATTAAAGCCAAGGTCATGCCAAGCTACCGTGGCTGCCTCAACTCCTGAACACACGGATAAATAGTTCATTAATTGTTCCTGTGGTATGCGTCTTTAGGGTTTCTCAACATACTGGCTATCAATTCGTCCGCTGTCTTGAACCATTGAATCACCTTCAACCCGTCCGCTTGGTATATTGTGAAACTCATTTTGTTTCCTTTTAAATATGGCATCCCAGTTGTTATCAAACTGCTTTATATCTACGACCAATGGTCTTTGTGAATCCCCTTTGCCACCATCTCTCATACCATTCCTCCTAGAAAGTCTTCTAACTTAAAACCACGCTTCTCTAGTGCTTCCTTTAGTTTTTTCTTTGCTCTTTCTTCTACATAGCCAACATGCCCTCTACTCATACCAAGTGCATCTCCTACTTCTTGCTGAGTCATATCAAAATTATCGTATGGTGTCTTTTCTGTCATTTTATTCCGTGTGCCTTTTCTATTGCTCTTGCAAACTCTTCCAATGTTCCACCTTCAGTGTCTTTAATTACACAATTCAACTCAAACTCTGATAGTGGCTCCCTAAACCTAGCCATCTTTGTAAGCTCAAACCGCATCTTCTTCATTGGATCGCTAGTTCTTACTGTGTCGTAGTAATAGAAATTAATATCATCTATAACTTGTTGTTCTTCGAGGTTCATGCTGCAACTCCTTGTTGTACTTTGCTTTTGCCATATGCGATAAAACGACTTTTAATCCAGCGTAATGTCTCGGGCGTTGGTGGTTTTGGATCTAAATGTAAGCCTTTAGGAAATACTGAGAACTTCTCTTTGTATTTATGTGCGGCCCAACCATCCTTGTAACCCTTAAGGCGCCCGTAATACACAAGCTCTGCATAGAAATCGGTATTTGATTTTTGCAATTTACGATTGGCTGCCTCTAGTTCTTCTAGCTGACCAGCCACACTATCAATCATGCTTCTAACTGGTCTGATATGACCACAGGCATGGCATGTATTAGTCTTAGAAATCCACAGCTCAGCACAAGCTGGACATTTGGCTTCTTTCTTTTCTTTCTCGGTTGGCTCTCTCTTGGCTTTTTCTGACCCACCTTCTTCTAAAGTCTGAACGCCCTCGGTATAGAGTTGATCCCAATCCTCACGGAAACGCAGAAAATTACCGGAATGGTCTAGCCACAATGCAAACTCTTTACCTTCGTGTGGACGCATCACACGCCCAAGTTGCTGGACATGAGATGAAAAAGACTTAGAAAATGGACGGGCTGATACACCAATCATGACATCAGAAACATCGAATCCACGGGTAAGAATATCGGTAGCAATTAACCCATGAATCTGCGTGTCTGGGCGACTGAAGTCTTCAATAGCCTCTCTTTTAAAATCATCTTCTTCTTTATAGGAAATGGATACAAAGTTATAACCGTGTGCCGCAAACTGTTCTACCAGGTCTCGCCCATGCTCCACGCCCGAACAAAATACAATCGTCTTGCGTGGGCCACCGAATACTTCATGCGTTTTCTTAATCCATTCTTGGACGATATCGCCTGTGATCTGCATACCACGCTTGGTTGTATCTCCAGCAGACCACTCACCAGCCATCTTAGTAACGCCTGTCATGTCAATTTCTTTAGCAATAAAAACACGCAATTTAGTAAGCCAGCCTTTTTCAATCAAATCACCAGTAGGTGTGGCGCCCACCACATGGGTATATATGTCTCCAAGCCCCTTGGTAAAAGGAGTTGCGGTCAATCCAATGACTTTAATTTGTGGATTATTCTTAATGAATTCAGTTGTTTTTGTGCGAGCAATATGGCACTCGTCAATGATTAGCAACTCAATATCAGGGAAGGACGATCTACGCTCTAGCGTTTGTGCAGAACAGATCTGAATTCTTTCGTGTGGGCGCTCTCTCCAATGTTTGGCTTGCATGACTCCATGCTCAATGCCGTACTTAGATAAGCGCATACTGGTTTGGTCGATTAAGACAATGCGGTCTAATACCATCGCTGTCTTTTGATAATCATCTGCAACGGTTTTCATGATAGACATCGCTACTTCTGTCTTACCGAAACCTGTTGGTGCGTATAGCAATTGCCGTGTGTGGCCTTGCGCAAATCCCTCTTTAATCTTTTGAACAACTTCTAATTGATGCTCACGCAGTTCTAACACTAATGCTCCTTGCTAACAGGAATCCGCCTGATTTCGGGTGGGGTTACTAACAACTATCTTCATTGAAAGGAGTTAACCATGGATACAGGCTATTTAAAGTCGCCGAGCCGACTGTGTTGCGTTCACCCCATGTAAACTTTACTGCTTTTTCTAATGCTTTTTAATAGAGGAATACCCCTATTTACGCTGCCATTTTTTGTGCTTGCTTTTTCCAGTAAGTGACTTGTTTCATCAATTCACTGCATTTATTTTGGAAAGTATCACGGCTAATGGTTAACGAACGGATCGCAATCTCTTGATTCTTAACCGTAGCTTGAAGCTCCTCAATGATAGCTTGAGCAGCCCCCTTCTCTGTAACCGTACCTTCCATAGCAGCGACCGCAACTCTGGCTTCGAGTCGTTCGTTCTCCTCAGCCAAGGCTTGAATTTCAGTTGCCAACTCATGGAATTTATCCTCTTCAGCGGAATGTGCTGGTACTGATAAATAGGTTCCTTCATCTTTTAGTTTAACTTTCTGCTCAAATTCTTTACCATTTCTTTCAAACTTGACTGCTTCAGGTTGTGCCATTCCTAAAGATTCACGAATCGCCATTACTGTAGGATGGGTTACTCCAGTTTGGTTAGCAATCTCACGGTTGCTCCAGCTAGACCATTCCATATCATCAAGTAACTTCATTACCGCACGGCGTTTATCCGCACGATTTGGTGGCAAACCATGTTCTTTGTTAACGCCGGTAGATGCAAGTAACGCATCACGCTTAGTACCTTCTACAACATCTACTTCTATGTCGGCTATCCCAGCCTTCTTATAAGCAAAGTAACGGTGCCATCCATCAACGAGATAATAGCGAGATCCGACTCGGTATATCTTAAGGGCTGGGAATTTAACTCCCTCTCTGATCTTCTGGGAATAATCATCAATAG
>Ga0114974_10001840_pt1 | contig 16587 bp, 17 predicted proteins | sample S_130206_EF_Meta_FD_87318 | JGI IMG/M metagenome (GOLD analysis project Ga0114974, IMG submission 87318) | Freshwater microbial communities from Lake Simoncouche, Canada to study carbon cycling - S_130206_EF_MetaG | ecosystem: Environmental > Aquatic > Freshwater > Lake | place: Lake... | reverse complement strand
TATTTGTTCGGCTTGTTTTTTACTCTTACCCGAACCAGACTCGTAAAAATTCCCATTAATACTTACAATGACTGTAAAAATACGATTATGAGGAGGACCCTCAGTACCAGTAAGAATATACTCAGGTGTTGTATTTTTAAAATTATGTTGAGAATACTTCAATAGGGTATCTTTATAGTTGTCTTCAATAAGTACTTCTGTAAAATCAAGTGAATCAATTAATTCTATCACAAATGAATTTACCGCCTCGAATCCAAGATCCTTAAATATAGCTGCTAAAAATGCCTCAAATGAGTCTTCAAGTATTTTTTGTGAATCACGTCCTTTTATGTTTTCAACGTGGTTACTCATAAGGATATATTTTCCTAAATTTATCTGTTTCGCTAATTTTGCAAGCTGTGTTCCATTTACTAATTTAGTTTTGATTCTTGTTAAAAATCCTTCATCTTTGTCTGTATATTTATGGAAAAGGTAATTTGCTATAATAAGACTTAAAACGGAATCTCCTAAAAATTCCATACGTTCGTTATGCTGTAACAGATATTCCTGAATTGGTTTTTCACCGGTGTATCTTTTTACTGCTTTATAAATACTTTTATGAACAAGTGCTCTTTGATAATAAGACACGTTTTTTATTTTAATTCCTTTCAAAAGATCCTGGATTTCCTCACGTGTAACATGTGGTGTTGAAAAATCATGAGTTGCGAGATCTTCTTCTATTTGTTTTTGAATTATAGTTTGAATATCGGTCTTTTCATTTTTACTTTGTTTATCAATGATTCCTATTTCTGTTTCAGAATCAGAAGAAGTATCATTGATAAATAAAGTATCGTTCATTTTTTTAAAGTTAATATGCATATTTTTTTAAGTTAATTTTAAAATATCTACTTTTATAAAGAATCTTAAATGGATGAATATACAAAAATACAAATTAGAACACTTTTTAATAATATTTTACCTCTTCATGGTAGAAGAAAGGATTCTAAACAAAGATCTTTTTTAATTGATTGTATAACTCAAAGTGGATACATTAAGGAAAAAGAAAGTATTCCCGATATTTTTGAAGAAGTTGAATATAGTGAAGTAGGTGCTCCAGAAGAAATTCTTGAAAATAAATATCGTTTTAGTAGAACTTTTTTTAACCCTACACAACAATTTAATAGACTTGCGGAACTACAAAAATATGGAATAGATCCAGAAGAATCAGCACTTAATAAAGTAGCCGATACATTTGATACCGCATTGAATATCATCAAAGTAAATGATCCAGAATATATCAAAAATATAGCTATAAATATGTATTTTAATATTTTACTTTATTATAATTCAGGTAATCCTCTAAATATTTTAAGTAACAAAACAAGCATTAAAAGAGGGTATATTGCACTTTCACTATTTTATGCTCTTAAATTTAATAAAATAATTATTTCAAAGGAATACCTGATTTCTTTATTTAATGATATCAGTTTGAGTGATTTACCAGTTGCCGATAAAAACATACACCGGATTTTTGAAAAAAGTCCAGGTTATAGTTTTATTTATACAATTTCTTATGATCTTTGTGGAATAACCTTGGATCCCAGTTTAACTCAACAAATCCATAATTTACTTGACAAATTAAAAACAAAAACAGGTATCAGTAAAAAAACAATTGCAGCTGTTGTATATCATGTTTGTAAAATTAACAAGAAAAAATTAACACTTCAACAAATAGCTACCAATTGCGGACTATCTGCATCAACTATTTCTAAAGCTTACACTGAAATTACTTCTTTTTTATAACTGGATCAATGTATTTTCCAGCCATAAATTCACCAAATTTAACATCAACTGAATACTGATCTTCTCCCGCTTCAAGACGTCTTTTCATTTTCATCATTTCTTTAAAAATTGTGACGTCCATATCTGAAGAAAGTATAACTCCATAAAATACTTTATTTTTAGTTTTAAAATCTACAAATTGTTCAAGCTGGTCTATTTCCTCATTTGTTTTAGTTTTCTTAAGTTCAAGGAGTTCATTTACAATTTGTTCAATTTGATCGGCGTTCATTTTATTTATTAACTTTAATTTTTTTAAGTTAAATTACTTTTTTTTTAAATATAAAAAAGCAATAATAATAAAAAGAGCAAAAAGAACTGTAAGCATAACCATCCATTTATATGAGCGGTTTGAACTTACACCGAATGTAGATTTTGAATCAATTTTTTTATCAAGAAAGTCTGTAGGGCCAACGGGTGTTTTTTGCGGCACAGGTGTTAATGGAACAACTGTTGTAGAAACTTCCTGGGGTACAGATGCATTTGATCCTTCCATTGTTGGATCCATGAAGTCTTGTTTTATTTTATCAAAAACTCCAGGTGATTTATAGTACTCTGAAAGATTGAGTTGTTTCTGAAATGCATTTTCAATATTTGTGTCAGTGTCGTGATCATTTACACATGTTGATAAAATACCGTCGTCTTTATTATTACATCCATATCTACCTGAATTTGGATCATTTGGAAGTTCTTTAAAATACAATTGGGCAGATACATTTTGAGATGTATCCATTTAATTTATATTCTTAACGGTTATTTTTTTTTAAGAAATTTTACAAATGAAAAAGTACTTAAATAAAATTACGTTAAAAAGTTAAAAAGAATAAATTACTTTATTATAAACTGTTTTCAATGAATTCGGACACCAACGATTCAACTGAGTTGAATGAAATATGGGAAGATTATTTTTCACAACTATCGTTAAACGAAAAAATTAACAAAAATAGTGATATAGACCAAACATGTTTAAATTGTAATAAAACTAATATAACCTTAATTAATGGAGACCTTACCTGTATTGATTGTGGTTATGTTAAAGAAATAAACTGTATCTCTGCTGATCCTGAATGGAACAATTATGTCGAAGATGGTGTTATGAATGGAAGTGGTATTCGTTGTGGGGCTATTTTAGATCCAACAAATCCATACGACACAGCTGGTGATTTTATACCTAGATTTCACTGGTCATGGCATCTTGATTCTGAAGGTAAAAAGAGATACACCAATTTATCTAAATTAGCTATTCGCGCAAGTTATTCTTCTAAACAACGTGCGTTTGATGAAGCAAAGTATTCTTTTGAAAAAATTCAAAGTATTCTTAGTTTATCAGATCCAGTTTTTAATACTGCTAAATTATTTTGGGGTATTATTCTTAAAACAGATATTCTCAAAAGAGGTGGAAATCGCCGTGGTATGAAAGCATGTTGTGTTTTTTATGCTTGTGTAAGTGAAAAACAACAACGTAATCGCGAAGATATAAGTTCAGCATTTGATATAAATGGAACAACTGACTTTACCAAAGGTGAAAAAATATTTCGTGAAATTTTTGAAAAGAATGAAAATTATAGTTGGATACTTTATAAAACTTCTGAAAATGAAGTAATGTATGGTAGATACGTAAATCAATTAAAATTACCATTTAAAATAAATAAAATTATGAAACTAGTTAAGGAAGATGCACGTGATCATCTTCTTGGTATAGCTGCTAAATCTGAAATAGCTGGTTTATTATTTTATGTTTGCAAAGACCTCCTTAATCTAAAACACCCAAATAAATCTGAAATAGCTAAATGCATTGGTATATGCAATCCAACTCTCAACAAAGTTATTGAAATAATTAGATATTTTTACAATAAAAATGAAGACCTCAAATTAAAATTAAATATTAGCTTAAATTAAAATGAAACTTGTGTTAGTTTTATTAGTTTTGTTTATTTGTTTTAATATTAAAAACAAATTTACAAGTGTTATAAAAGACGTTTATCCAGAAAAAATGTACGTCAAAATTGATAATAATTATGGTAATTATAAAACTACTTATGGGGAAATGACCTATGAAGGAATGGATAGACTTTATAATTCCCTTAATTCAAATTTTGAATATTTTTTAGATGTAGGTTCTGGGAATGGTCATTTGTGTTTCTATATGGCTGAAAAACCAGAAATAAAGAAATCCATTGGTATAGAAATAGTGAAGGAAAGAATTAACTTTGCCAATAAATTATTAAATAACACAAAAGTATCTTTTATAAATGATGATATTCTCAATATAAATATTAAAAATTTATTTGATAAACCAGTATTTGTATGGTGGTCAAATTTATGTTTTGATAAAGAATCAATTGATAAAATATCTCAAAAACTTATTTCTGAATTAAAATCAGGATCAATTATTTGTTCTTCTAAAAGTATTGAATACAACTTATATAAAAAAGAAACAGTTAAAATGACATGGGGAGAAAATAACACCATTTATATTTACAAGTTAAATTAAATGGTGGTGGCTGATCCATTTGAAGATCTCATTAATTGTAAAGACTCAGATATATTACCAATTATCGGAGACTTTTCAATTATTCGCAATAAATTCATTCGTGAATCATTAATACACGATTTCAACTTTATTGTAAAAAACAAGATGGGGATTTATTTAAATAACCCTACAATCATAAATCCAGAAGTATTTCGTAAATTTAAAAAAGGATGTTATAACACTCATAATAGTGTAAGCTTACGGTTTAACCTTGTTTATATCAATTACCTTTTAAATCATGGATGGACTGAATTTATAATTAAAATTAATTTAATTTAAAAAAATGTTAGTTAAGATTATTAAAAATGGCGGAACCTCTTCTTGATTCAAGCAATGATCGTTTCTGTGCTTTTCCTATAAAATACCATAGTGTTTGGGAGATGTATAAAAAAGCTGAAGCGTCGTTTTGGACTGCTGAAGAAGTAGATCTCCAAGAAGACACAAAACATTGGGAAAATTTAAATAATGATGAAAAACATTTTATTACCCACGTTCTTGCATTTTTTGCTAGTTCAGATGGAATAGTTTTGGAAAATTTATCAGTTAGGTTTATGAGAGAACTACAAATTCCTGAAGCCAGGGCTTTTTATGGATTTCAAATAATGATCGAAAATATCCATTGTGTGATTGGTGAAACAAAAATTTTAACAGATAAAGGGTATTTTGCTATACAAGAATTTGAAAATAAAAAGATAAATATATGGAATGGTATTGAATTTACTGAGGTAGAAGTGAAATATACAGGAGATCAAGAGATATATAAAGTTGAATTATCAAATGGTATGGAGTTAGATTGTACATATGGTCATAAATGGTTAATTAGAGTTGGTAACCAAAATCACCCAGAAACTTGCAAAATGGAAAGAATTGAAACTAAAAATTTAAAAATTGGTGACGTTATTTGTAAATACGATTTTCCATTAATTGATACCAAAGATCCAAATGAATTTATGAATCCTTATATGCATGGTTTTTTTTGTGGTGACGGTTCTTACTGTAATAAATACCCTGTAATTTATCTTTATGGAGAAAAGAAAAAATTATTAAATTATTTCAAATATAATAGTTTATCTGATAAAAACGGAAGTATAAAATTTTATATTACTGAATTTATAAATAAACCTAAATATGAAGTCCCAATTAATTATAGTTTAGAAACTAAATTATCATGGTTGGAAGGATACTGTGATGCTGATGGATGTATTAATTTAAATCAAACAAAAGATGCAACTTCAATTCAAATAATTTCCATTAATTTACATTTTATGAAAGATGTCCAACTTATGTTATCTACTATATCTATAGAATCAAATTTAAAACTATATAGAAAAGCTTGTAAAAAATTACTTCCTAAAAATGATGGAACTGGAGAATATGGTTTTTATAACTGTAAAGAATGCTATGTTCTTTATATTTCAACGTTTTATGTTTCTCAATTAATAGAACTAGGATTTACTCCTAAAAGGTTAAAGGTTGTTTATTGTGAAAGATTAACGAAAAAACAACCTTTAGCCAGATGTATAAAAATAAAAAATATTAGTAAAATTTCAGATAATGAAAAAACTTATTGTTTTAATGAACCTAAAAACCATACTGGTATTTTTAACGGTATATTAACAGGACAAAGTGAAATGTACTCACTTCTTATTGATACCTACATAAAAGATCCTCAAGAAAAAAATAAATTATTCAAAGCAATTGAAACAATTCCCATCATTCAAAAGAAAGCCAATTGGGCTTTAAAATGGATTAGCTCAGAACGTTCCTTCGCGGAACGCCTTATTGCTTTCGCCTGTATCGAAGGTATCTTCTTTTCCGGTTCATTTTGCGCTATTTTTTGGATTAAGAAAAGGGGTATGATGCCCGGTTTGACCTTTAGCAATGAACTTATTTCTAGGGATGAAGGTCTCCATCGCGATTTTGCTTGTTTGTTGTATAGTATTTTAAATAACAAACTTGAATCACAAGTTATCGTAGATATAGTCACAGAAGCAGTTGAGATTGAAAAGGAATTTGTATGTGAAGCTTTACCAGTTAGTCTTATCGGTATGAATGCAGGTATGATGAGTGAATATATCGAGTTTGTATCTGATAATTTACTTATTAATCTGGGACTACCAAAACACTTCGGTACTTCAAATCCATTTGATTTTATGGAACTTATTTCACTTCAAGGAAAAACTAATTTCTTTGAAAAGAGGGTCGCTGAGTACCAGAAAGCAGGTGTTATGTCAAGTTTAACAAACAATGGAAGCTCACATAATTTTTCAGTTGATGAAGATTTTTAAAAAAATAAAATAATGGTATCTTTCAAATGAAAAGAAATCCATTAAGTTTGTTGCGTAAAAATCTTCCAAGGGTTTTAAATGGCGGTATTCATATGATTGTAAGTGTTATAGAAATTCCTACTGGAACACGTTATAAAACACCCAAAAGAGTTATTTATCATCTTTATGGTGGTCAAAGACAACTTGGTGCTTTTCAAGGATTTGCACCAACTATTAACGAACGGGTTGAAATTTTTAATATAAATAAAAATAAAGAACGTGATTCTCGAGCAAAATACGAAATAATCGGTGATACTCAATTTGATAGAACAAGTTCTAAATATTTAGGTTTTTCTTTTAATATTGAAAATGTATTGCGTAGCTTTAACAATAAACTAATTGATACTGTCGTTATTGCTAATCCCGATGGCAGTAATGTTAAAATACTTTATGATGCAACTGGTCATCTTGAAGTTGCACAAAGATTTATCAATAATACAAATTCATGGAGACGCCAACGTTTAGCTGCTGAATTAACTGGTAACCCCGAAACACTTCGTCAAATGGGCTATTTTAATACAGAAGAACCAGATGACCGTCAGCTCATTGAAAAACTACGCCGTGAAAGTTATGAAGAACCACCCCAACGTTTATTTGATTTTGGTAAAAAGAAAAGAACCGTTAAAAGAACTGCAAGGCCAAGACAATTAACACCAAGAAATTATACACCTCCTGTACAAATTGTACCAGAGTCTGTAAGACAATCTATACCAAGGGATTCTATACCCAGGGAATCTGTACCACAATCAACACCAAGGAATTCTATACCATGGTATGTGTATGAACCACCTGCCATAGGGTACCCTATGCCAATTGGGTATCCATTATCTTATATTGCAGAAGGACAACCTGGATTTGGTAAAAGAAAAACTAAAAGAAATCGTTGAATTTAGTAAAGATCATAATCAATCAAAAGTTCTTCACCGTTTAAAATTGGTCTCATTGTTTTGAAAATTGGAAATGAACATTTAGAACTATTTATTATTTTTAAATTTGGTGTTTTTGATGTATTAAGATAAAAGGAAATATCGTTTCCATTTAATCCAAGTTTTGGTATAGACCACGTACCGTCTTCATTTTGGCCATAAAAATCATTAATCATTGTTTGTACTCCAGGGTCCATTTTTTTAATAAATTGATCAGGTATATCAACTGTTCTTATCGGACACAACCCTGTACCATACATAAATGGATTTACGCTTTTTGGTATATCTTTTACAGCAAAAACACCAACACCTCCATATGAATCTGGTTTTATTCGACAATAAGTTTCTTTTGTTAGATTTTTAATAAGTTTCTTTTTTGTTGAATTCATTTATTTTTACTTTTATTTTTTTTATTTAAATAAAAGTAAATTTAAACTAATTGTTATGTTCCAGGTTTATATTCAAGAACCTCCAAAAACAATGAACAACTTAAAAGCAGCGGATAAAAAAACTGAACGTTATCGTACAATCAAAAAATACATCGACCAGGGGTTTTGTATTTTTAGTTTTCCTGGAATTGATACTTATATCGATCCCAAAACAAAACTTGAACGTAAAAATCCCCGCTTTAATGTTCGTTGGCATGGAATCAATCATTCAAATCACCTTAAACACCTTGATCTAAATCACGGTGGCTTCGCTTTCGTTTCAGGTGAATTAAGTGGAATTACAGTTATTGACGTCGATTCCCAGGAAGTACTTAAAAAACTTCTTCGTGATTTCCCAGAACTTAAAAGTTACCGTACCATAAAAACCAATAAGGGAGCTCATATTTATTGTAAGTACGACCCAACAATTCAAACGAGAACAGATAGTCTTATTGGTTACCCAAAGGTTGATATTCGTAATAATCTTGCATTGGCATTTTGCCCTCCAACGAGTTATACCCTTTTGAATGGTAAAACAGTTAGTTATACTGATGTCGGAGGTAAAATAAAGGTTTTTCCACAAGCGTTAAAACAAAAATTAAAACAATTCCATGAACCCGATACAAAACAATTTGTTTTATTTTCGATGTAAAAAAAAATAAAAACGAAGTGTATAAATCTTTTTAAAATGCCGGTTGATTTACCAGATATAAGTTTTAATGAAGGTCGTATTGATTTGTCTAGATATGATAACAGATATTTCCAAAATTCTAATTTAAATCTTATAGGTTATCGTACGAGAGAACAATTACTATTTAATGCTAATTTAGACCCTAAAATAATAATAAAAGAAGCATTTGAAAAATACATTGTAAATACACCAATAGAATCAAACTCAATCGGTATCAACATTATTTATCGTAGAAATCGTGCATCAGGTGTTAAAAATATATTTATTGCCAAAAGAAATTTTGAAGGAGAAACAACTCAGAATATACTACAAGGCTCACTTGAACCAGAGTATATTAGAAGAGCAACAAATAGTAATGTTTTTGAAAACAATGAAATTGATGCTGTCTTAGAAAGATCATTTGGAAGAATTATTCAAGTTACACTTTGTGAAATATACAATGATGATCCAGTTTCAGTAAGAAGAAGGAGTCCAGGAAAATATTACCCATTTCTTGTAACAATTGCATTGCTTTACAGAAAAATACCAAGAGATATGCATGAAGAAGCCAGAAACACTGCAGCTGAGGGTGATGCCGCGTGGATTAGAAATAACGGACCTCCGTCACAAAGATTATCTGAAGAAGAGGAAATTGAACTTCAAAGAATGCGTTTAGAAAATATGTTAAATCCAGGAACTCATGAAATCGATGAACCTCAAACAACTTACCAGGAAGTAGATAGACCATCTGAACATACACCACGACCTCTTCAAATGGTTGAAGACCCAGAAATTCTTAACAAACCATTAACAAGTTATGTATGGCCTGGTATGTGTCAAATTTGTTTAGAATCGGACACCTCAGATCTTTGTAGGGTTAATTGTGACATAGGTCATATATTTCATTGCGATTGTATCAATGGATTCCGTGATACTTATACAATATATGGATGGAATAATAAATGTCCAATTTGTAGAACAGAAATTGATAAAATGGTTAAAGTAACTTCTAATGTAGCTCAAAATTTACCTACTTCGTTTGGAAAAGCGAAGCGTGGTTCAAAGCACTTAACATTAAAACAAATTAACAAACTTATTAAATCACTTTTAAAATAAAATAACGGTTTTTATTATAAAACCTTTTTAAAAGTTATGAAATTTGGAAATTGGGAAAATGAAGAAGCATTTAAAATCATTGATAATCTTTTCGATGAAATCGTTAGTATTTATACACTTCTAGATATTTACCATCTTGAACCTGGAAAAGTTACAACTGAATCTGGCAATTACGTTCAAATTCAAAATAAAAATCAGTTAAAATCACTTTTTAAAAATCAATTGATTACAATCATAGAGTTCAAGGATGGATCCGATTGGAATTTAAAAGAAAATATAATTAAAAAAAGTTTAAAATCAAGTATTCCAAGAAGAGCCAGAATCTTTGAGTTACAAAAAAGTATGATTAGACTCTATAAAGACCCTTACGATAAGTACATTTTACCTGAAATAAAAGACCGTTTTTCTTATGAAGAATACCGTTATCCTCAAAGTGAAGATCTCGGTACTTGTCAAATTTGTTTTGATTCATTAAAAAGTGATAACCGTAGTGACGTAAGTGTTATTAAAGAATGTGGGCACATGTTCCATACCGATTGCGTAAAAGATCATATTCACAGTAAAAGGAGTTGTCCAATTTGTAGAACTAAAACAAATAAAATTATAAAGGTTGCTCCTCAATACATTCCGAGAGTCTCTAACTTTGGAAAAGCAAAGAAAATAACATTAAAACAAATTAATGAACTTATCAAGAAAATAAAATAATGGTTTTTATTATAATTATGGTAATTCCAAATTGTAAAGAATTAAAAACAAAACAAGAGTGTGATTCTGCAAGTGATTACTGTCAGAGTTATAAACTTAAAAATACCAATCATTGTAGATTTAAAAAAGGTATAAAGGAGCTTTATGAAAAACAGTTGTTACCAAGTCGAGTTCAGGATAACGATTTTACGTTTGAATATAACCAAGAAAATTATAAACCACTTCAAAGAAAAACAATTGGACAGGGAACATATGGAATTACCTTTTTACCAGCATTTAGTTGTACAACTGGACAATCGTTTTTTAACAGTTTGGGAAAGGTATTTGTTAATGAAGAATCGGCTAATGAAGAATGGGAAGTATCTGAAGCACTTCAAAAAATAGAACGTGGTACATCTCAAAAGTACTTTAGTTATCCTAGATTTCGTTGTTCTATTAAATTTAATAGATCAGATCCTTCACAAAAGGACCTCGTTGCGTATATAAATAAAAAGAAAGTACCCGAACCTACTGAACTCCCACAACAAGTTATGGAATTTTCAGGTATGACACTTAGTGAATATTTTTCAAAATACTATAAAAACATAAAAATTGGTAGAGTAGAATTTATTAGTATAATGGAAAATTTGTTTTATGCCGTAAAACGTATGAATGATTATGGATTTATTCACCAGGACATCAAAACAAATAACATTGTTATATCAAATAAAAAAAGATTACGTCTCATCGATTTTGGACTTACTAAAAACATATCGGACTACTACGATCCAGAAACCAATTTTTTACTTGTGACAAAGTACCATAACGTAAGTCCTCCAGAAAATGCACTTTATAGTACATATGAGCTTTTATATACTGATTATAAAGAAGTTTTTGAATGGTTAGATCCTGAAATAAGAAATTGGTACAAATATTTTGAAAACGTATCTAATGAAAATGAAACAAATCAATTTATATCAGAATTAAAAAAAATAATTGACGAACAAATAAACTACTGGAAAGAAGACACTTTTTTAAAAGATGCTTTTTCATCGGATGACGACCTTGCAGATTTCTTTGATGACCTGTTGGTTGCTTTTAAAAATGATACATTTGATAATTTTAGAATAAAATATGCCGGCATAGGAGGAATTGGAAGAATTATTAAGAGTATCCATAAAAAACTAAGTGAATATTTTAAACAAAAGAAGCTAGCAATGAAATCAGATGTTTATTCAATTGGTATGGTTATACTTAATATTTGTACCAAAAATATCTTAATGCCAAGTGCCAACGATAATCCAGAAGCAGTTAGGTTATTTAAAGAACTTGTAGGAGGAATGATAGCATTTAATCCAAATAATCGTCTTGATATCAACCAGGCAATTAAAATTGTAAAAGAAATTAAAAAATTACCCCACGATGATCCATTTGTAAAAAACAAAGACCCACCTGAATTTTTAGAAGTTTTTAATAGTTTTGGAAAGGCAAGAAAATTAACCTTAAAACAAATTAATAAGCTTATTAAAAGTATTAAATTAATGCGGTAAAAAAAATAACGTAACTTTACAAGTTACTTTTTAAATGTCTTTTACAACAAAAAACTCAAAGCAACTTATTTTAAGAATATTCGATCAAGGAAATAAAAAAATTTACCAGTTTGGTAAAGATAAAGCTTCAAAAAAGAAATATTCAAAGGATTTTATAAAAGACCTTCTTCGGTTTGCTAAAAAGAAAGGACGTGTCATAAAACTTAAAAATAACAAAGGAAAAGACCCTAAAAAGCTTAAAGCTTATGATACAGGGTACATTATAGCTGTTCGGTTAAATGGAAAAATCGTTAAGTTTAGGTACATGAAGGGTCGTAATCAAGGATTTCGTTTTTCCGTTAAAATCAATGGTAAAATTTATAATTTCAATTCAAAAGGTCCTGGAAGAGTAACGCTTTACCGAAACCACGAGAAATCATTCAAAGAAAAAAGGTCTGTAAAAAAGGCCAAACGTTCAAAAAAGGTCAAACGTTCAAAAAAACCAAAAACTACAACTAGAAAACGAAGAACTGTTGGTGGTTCAAAAAGAGTTTCAACAAAAAGAAAGTCACCTGAAAAAAGCGCAACTCTTTACAAAGTCGGAACAACTAAAAGAGGAAATGATGGAAATCTTTGGGTTGTTAAAAAGACCAGCAATGGAGTAAAACGGTGGGTTAAAAAATAAATTAAATTTAAATAAAAATAAAAACAAAGTGTATAAAATGCCAAGAATAGAAGAATTTAAGGATATTATAAAAAGTTGTAATGTTTTATTAAATGAATCAAAAGAAAACACGCGCAGTCTTGGTATTACCGTATATATAGGTAATCAATTTACTACATATTTTATTGATCCAAAACCTGAAAAAATAATCGTTAAAATACAGCAAATATTTAACCCCATTACCAACCAGTTTGATATTACACGCACTGAGATATCCCCTCCTGATACTATTGAATTTATTGATAACGAACTAATTCCACCAGGATATCAGATTTGGAAAATATTTATTAATTTTAATCTGAAAAATTCTCTTGAACCAGAAAAATATGCTGAAATGAGGTATTTTGTCTATAAAGACCATAAGCTTTTTTATGGATGTGATGAAAATGTAATTAAAAGAAAATTAGAACTTTGCTACAACATTATGAAAATTAAAGAACAAGTTACCTCCCTTGAAACATTAATTAAATTAACTAAAGAAATAAAAGAAAACGAAGAAAAAATCAATGATATTGAAAACAAACTAAAAGAAGCTAGATCCCAACAACCAGATACCAACAAGATGATGCTCGCTTTAGAATCATTTATAAAAAATAACGAAGGTCTTACAAATGTAAATGTACCAGAAGTTACAGTTGTTGAACCTAGACGTTCCGGTAGAACAAAATACATCCCTGGTATGTATAAATTCAATTTTGGTAATGCAGTTTTTCCAGAACTTGATGAGTTATTAACAGATGAATCATGGCATCAATGTCATTCAGAAAATCAATTAAATAACAAACTTGATTATATTTATAGAAATTTAGATCAAGAATTTAAAAAGTTAGAATCTGAATACCCGGACATCAAATTTAAAGATTACTTCAGAATCCAAGATAAATTAATTCAAGTTACACAGCGTCTTCTTCGTTTATTAACTAATTTAAAACAAGTAGTAGATAAAAATAAACAATCACAAATCGACATTGACATTTTAGCTAAAAATTTGGTTAAAGCAAAATACTCTAAAACAAACCAGAACATTCGTCCAAGAGCACAAAGAGCTTTATTTAACCAAGAATATAATATTACTATCCCTAGTTATAATCCTAATTTTGGTAAATCTAGGTCGTGTTTAACATTAAAACAAATTAACAAGCTTATCAAGGAAATTAATTTAATTTAAATTGAAATAAAAATAACGCAACTTTATAAATGTATCTTAATCCATTTGGAGCTTCTAAACGTCGCGGTCGTTGCAAAGGAACTTTAACAAGGGTTAAAAACAAGTACAATTTAGATCATAAAGGAAATGTGACCCAATTAAAAGATCTTCATAAATCTGAAATGGAATCCATTAATAAAAATTACGATACCCAAATAAATGAATTAAAACAACAGCATAAATCCGAATTAGAAAATATAAAAAATGAAAATGAAATGATGATGAACCAGCTTATTGAAAAATATAATCTAGATCATCAAAATGAACTAAATTCATTAAATGAAAACTACACTGAACAAATAAATAAATTAAAACAACAACACCAAATCGAAATTAAAAATCATCAAAATGAACTAAAATCATTAAATGAAAACTACACCGAACAAATAAATAAATTAAAACAACAATACCAAGACGAAATTAGAGATCTCGGTGAAGATAACAATAATAATGTTAAATTACTTAATATAAATTATCAAGGACAAATAAATAAATTAAAACAACAACATCAAAATGAAATTAAAGCTCTTGGTGAAGATCTTAACAACAAACTTATTGGTTTGAAGGAACAACATCAAAATGAAGTTAAAGGTTTTAATGAAGATTTCAACAACAAAATTAATTATCTAAAGGAACAACATCAAAATGAAATGGGTTATCTTGTTGAAAAAAATAAAGAACTCGTTAAAACTCTTATTGCCGAAAATAAAGATGAACATTCCAAGGAAATTAATGTTTTAATAGAAAACTACGATAAACACATAAAGTTTATAAAAAATAAATACCAAGCTGAAGAAGCTAGATTGATAAATGAAATTGGTACTCTGGAATTACAAATTAACGAATACGTCAAAACTAAAGAAATTGAGTTAAAACAATGCGATACCGATAAAGAAAAATTAAAAAATGAAATTAAAACACTAAAATCATCACCACCTAAGTATTATACCATTCCATCTAGGGCTATAATAACAAACCCAATCTTAGATATTAATTATTAATAAAATCAAGTATCGTTAAGAGTCAGTTTGGTAAGAGTAGAGTTTGTTAAAATTTCAACTTCGAAGGTATCCATGGCTTTATTTGCAAGTGAATCTGCATGTGCATTTAATTTACGTGGGATGTGTGCAAATGTTATTGTTTTAAAGTTTGGTAAGAGGTCTTGAATTTCATCATAAATTGGCTTTAAAGTTTCACTTTTTACTTGCCAGTTTCCATTAAGTTGTTCAACTATTAATTTAGAATCGGTAAATGCCTCAAGTTTATCGATTCCAAGTTCAATTGCTCGTTTTAGAGTTAAAAGCATTGCGGTGTATTCAGCGTAGTTATTCGTTTGAATACCTAAAAATTCACTTAGTTCAATAAGCGTTGAATCCAATGGTGACTTGATAACACCGCCGGCACCCGCTGGCCCCGGGTTACCTCTAGAACCACCATCAGTGTATATTTTAAACATTTTAACTCGTTTTTTATTTATTAACTTATAATATAAATGGAAAATAAACTTAATTTTAAATTTGGGGCTAAAGCAAAAGATAAAGGTAAAGGTAAAAAATCTGTGCTCAAAGCAACTGGCTCTATTAATAAAAAAATACCAGAAACATATAGAGAATTTAAATTAAATACTAGTTGCTCTGACACTGATTATACAAATATTAATTTATATGACATTTGTTGTGAAAATCTTAGAAATAATTCACCAACTTTAGATCAGCAATTTATTTGGTATATATGTTTTCGTTCTCAGGTATTGTTAGATTCCTATCATGATTTTGTGGAAGGTGGTAGATGTAAAATGGACTCAGGTGAAAAAAATAAGTATGTAGCAATTATATGGGGATTGTTATATGATGAGATATTTGAATTAGCAAAAGTATTATATGCCCGTGTTGTTATAGACGAGACTACTTTTAAAACAAAATTAGAACAATTATTTCCAGAGTATGATAATAACAGTGGATCTTTTGGAGGGATTGATTTTATTATATATCATTATTTATTGGGTGATCGATCAATATATAATCTAGAAGACTGGAGTTTAAAACTTTTAGCAAAATGTGGAATAGATAAAACAACTTTATTAACACAAATAACAAGAAATAATGTAACATCGCCTATTATAAATTTTAAAAATACATTACTTAATACTTTAAAAGATAACCATCGACCAACATTATTATCCAAATCCCCTCCTTATTCATTTACATGCGATACAACAAATCAACCTGAAAAATACCAATATACAGTTCCAATGATAAAACTCAATTCAAACACTTTCGAATATATAATAACAGTTGCTAATAGTTATGATTCCGGGGGTATTAACTCAGCCTTTTCCAAATTAATAAATAACACTACAATTATACCTAGAGCATTAAAATTTAATGTTTATTTTGCATTTATTATATCAAGAACAAAAATATATAAACACTGTTTTATACGTATGGATTATGATATTTTTGGTGATTTAACTATTAGAAATTTTTCTTTAATAACAAATAATGAAAGATTAAATCGGAATGATTCATCTGTTGATAAATTATGTAAAAAAATAAAAGATAATTTAAATAAATTTTCAATAGATGATGAAACACCTGGTAATAAAGATAAAGAGTTTAAGGTTAT
>Ga0114974_10001837_pt1 | contig 16600 bp, 12 predicted proteins | sample S_130206_EF_Meta_FD_87318 | JGI IMG/M metagenome (GOLD analysis project Ga0114974, IMG submission 87318) | Freshwater microbial communities from Lake Simoncouche, Canada to study carbon cycling - S_130206_EF_MetaG | ecosystem: Environmental > Aquatic > Freshwater > Lake | place: Lake... | reverse complement strand
GTCAGGACTCTTCCTCGAGCGCGTGCTCTACAAAGGCGAGCCGCGCGACCACACCCTCCGTCCCGCCACACCGGTCGCGTGACTAACGACCAATGACTAACGACTAACGACTAACGACCAATGACCAATGACCAATGACCAATGACCAATGACTACCGCAGCCCCGTGCCCAGCACCAACTGCACCACCTGCGCGTAGCTGGCCGTGCCGGCTTCGACGCGGTTCGCCTTCAGGTACTGGTCGTAGACCAGCCAGCCGGCGCCAGAGACGCGCGGATTCACCTCGCGGAGCGAGCGGTCGCGCAGCGCCTGCAGGTCGGCGCGCGGCCCCGCTGACAGCCGTGCGCTGACGGCCGGTGCGCGCTCGCGTGGCAATCCGGCCAGCACTTCGCTGTACAGGAAGAGCCAGCCGCTGTACTGCTGCGGCGGCGTCCCGTGGACGCAGGTGAGCCAGCCGATGAAGTTCGCCTCGCCTTCATCGGTGAAGCCGGCGAGGTGCGCCCACTCGTGCGCGACAACGTGGGGCCGTTCGAACGGGAGGATGTCGCTGGCTATCAGCGTCTCCAGGAAGAACGGGTCGGTCATCCCGGCCACGCCCGCCCGCCGGAAATACCAATCGAGCAGCGAGCGTTTGGGCCGTCCAGGAACAGTCGCTGCCGTCACGCCGGCGACCGGCAGGGTGCGCCGGAACGACTCGGCCAGGGCGGGGTCGACGGCATCGGCGGCCGGCCACCCTTCGGCGTGCGCCTGGGCGTGGAGTGCGTTCGCGCGCGCTACGGCCTCGTCCGCGAGCGCGACAGCGCCGTCAACGGTGATGCGCGCCGGCTGATACGGCACCTTGTCGCGCAGCGGCGTGCGCCGGTAGTTCAACCCCCAGGACAGCACGAAGGCGATGCAGACGAAAGCCGCCACGCTGACGAGCCGTCCGGCCAACCGCACAATCACGCGGAGCGGCGGCCGCGTCCCCGCGTCGCGAAGCGTGCGAAGCAGGAGCGCGGCGACGACGAGCACGAGGACCAGATCGAGCCAGGCGACGGCCGTCAGGTTCGAGGCGGAGGTCAGCGTCCGCTGCAGCAGCGGGAAGAGCCCCGACGAGTACAACCGCTCGACCAGCGAGGCGGGTATTGGCGCGAGCAGCGCGGCGGCCGCGAGGCCGGCGAGAAGAAGCGACCAGATCACGCCGGTGATTGTAGCGGGGCCCGGGGCCTCGACGGCACGAATGGCCGTGCACTTCGACTCACCAATCTGCGATCATCATCGGCGATGAGCGTCAGGCCTCTGCTGAAGTGGGTAGGCGGCAAGCGGCAGTTGCTGCCCGCCCTGCGGCGCTTCTATCCGCCGCAGTTCGAGACTTATATCGAGCCATTCTTCGGCAGTGGCGCCGTATTCTTCGATCTCTGGGAACAGGGGCGGCTCACCGGCCATCCGATAGTCCTCATCGACTCGAACCCCGACCTCATCGGCTGCTACGAGGCCGTACGCGACACCCCCGATGCCGTGGCCCACGAACTTGACGGACTGGCGGAGGCGCACGCGCGCGACGGACGGGTGCAGTACTACCGGGTGCGCGACGAACAGTTCAATCCGATGCGGGCCGCACGGCGGACGCCTGAGGGGCGCATCGACTACTCGCCGGCGCTGGCGGCCATGCTGATCTACCTGAATCGCACCGGCTTCAACGGCCTGTTCCGGGTAAATGCCAGCGGCGCGTTCAATGTGCCGGCCGGACGCTACGACAAGCCGCGCATCTCGGAGCGGGCGCGCCTCGAACGGGTGGCCGACGCGCTCAACAGCCCAGGCGTGAGCTTGCGGTGGGGCTCGTTCCTCGGGGCGGCGTCGTGTGCCCGCCCGGGCGACTTCCTCTACGTCGACCCGCCCTACGCGCCGCTCAGCGCGACCGCGAATTTCACGTCGTACACCTCGCCGCGCTTCGGGCCCGAGGAACAGCAGGCGTTGCAGCAGATGGTCATCGACCTCTCGCACCGTGGCTGTCACGTCCTGCTGAGCAACTCGACCGCGCCGGTTATCGCCGACCTCTACGACACCAACCCCGATGCCAGGGGTGCCGGACTCCGGGCGCTGCGGGTGCCAGCCCGCCGGGCCATCAACAGCAACGCCGCCCGCCGTGGCCCGGTCGACGAGTACGTCATTACCAACATTCCCGGCACCGACGCCCCCGGCTAACCAAAGCGGGCAGCCGGCCCCGGGATCCGGGAGGCGGGCACTCGTGCCGATAACCTCCTGCGACGCGTCGCGCACGGACGGCTGGCCTGACAAAGATAGGGCGAAAGCCGGCACGAGAATCTGATTGACGAAATCTGCCGTGCAGGGGACAGTTAAAGTTCGGGTAGTCGGGAGCGTGGCGAAACTGGCAGACGCGCGGGTCTTAGGAGCCCGTGGGCGGAAGTCCGTGTGGGTTCAAGTCCCTCCGCTCCCACCAGCACGACTTCTCGAAACCTCTGCCTTCTGATTTCTAACCTCTGACTTCCCAAAATATCGCTGCATGAAAGCCGAACTCGTCGACGTCAACGAAACCCGCAAGAGCCTGTCGATTGAAATCCCGAGCGACCTGGTCGATGCCGAGATCGAGCGCATCGCGCGCGACTACTCGCGCAAGGCGCGCATCCCGGGCTTCCGTCCGGGCAAGGTGCCCTCCCGGGTTGTCCGCCAGCGCTACAAGGACCAGATTCTCCACGACGTGGCCCACGAGATGGTGCCGCGTGCCGTCGACGCCGCGCTCCGCGAGAAGGGGCTCGAACCGGTCAGTTCGCCGGACATCCGCGAGGTCGTCGTCGAGGAAGGACGGTCGCTGACGTTCACGGCGGCGTTCGATACGCTGCCGCCGTTCGAGCTGGGCGACTTCTCCACCGTCGCACTCACCCGCAAGTCGACCGCCGTGTCGGACGACGCGCTGAACGACGCGCTGCAGCGGTTGCGTGAGCGTGCGGCCCGCTACGACGTCATCGAGGACCGCGGCGTCGTCGACGGCGACGTGGTCACCGTCGACATCGACCGCACCGATGCGACCGGCGCCAGCGACGCGCACAAGGACGTGGCGATCGAGCTCGGCGCCAAGGCCAACCCGCCCGGATTCGACGACCAGTTGCTCGGTCTCGAAAACGGCGCCGTCAAGTCGTTCTCCATCACATTCCCGGCGGACTACCCGAACGGGGAGTTGGCGAACACCAGCGTCTCGTATACCGTCACGGTGAAGGCGATCAAGCGTCGCCACCTGCCGGAGCTCGACGACGAGTTCGCCAAGGACATGGGTGAGTTCGAGAACATCGAGGCGCTCAGGACGCGTGTCCGCGCCGACCTCGAGCACGAGGCGACGCACACCGTCGAGAACGAACTGCGCGGCGAACTGATGAAGGCGCTGGCGTCACGGGTGCCGTTCGAGATTCCGGAGTCGCTCATCGAGCGTGAGATCGACCGTCGCCTCGAGGACTTCGCCAGCCGGTTGATGCAGCAGAACCTCGACCCCCGTCAGGCGGGCATCGACTGGGCGGCGTTCCGGGAGAGCCAGCGTGCGGTGTCGAAGGAAGCCGTCGGCGGCGCCCTCGTACTGGATGAGGTCGCCCGCAAGGAGGCCGTCGCCGTGTCGGACGAGGAGATCGAACAGGAGATCGGGCGCTACGCGGAACGGACCGGCCGGAGCGCCGCCGCGGTTCGTGCCACGCTCGAGAAAGAGGGCGGAATCTCCCGTATTTACGCCGGTTTGCGCCGGGAGAAGTCGGTTGATCATGTTATGGCGCGTGTTACAATTTCCGGAGAGTAAGCCCCTTTCCCGCTCGCCTTTTCCCGAAAACAAGAGCGCTTTCACGCCGAACCGCTAACGCTTATGCGTCATCAGCTTCCCGATCCGCGCGCGCAGCTCGTGCCCATGGTGGTCGAACAGACCAACCGTGGCGAGCGCGCCTACGACATCTTCTCGCGCCTGCTGAAGGACAGCATCATCTTCGTCGGGACGCCCATCGACGATCAGATCGCGAACCTCGTCATCGCGCAGATGCTGTTCCTCGAGGCTGAAGATCCGGACAAGGACATCCTGCTGTACATCAACAGCCCTGGTGGTTCCATCACGGCGGGTCTGGCGATCTACGACACGATGCAGTTCATCAAGCCGGACGTGCAGACCTACTGCATCGGTCAGGCGGCGTCGATGGCGGCCGTGCTGCTGGCGGCCGGCGCGAAGGGCAAGCGCTTCTCGCTGCCGAACTCGCGCATCCTGATTCATCAGCCGCTGATGCAGGGGCTGAGCGGTCAGGCCACCGATATCGACCTCGCCGCGCGCGAAATCCTGCGCATGCGCGAGCGCCTGAACGGCATCCTTGTCCAGCACACCGGCCAGACGGTCAAGCGCATCGAGGACGACACAGAGCGCGACTACATCATGACGGCCGATCAGGGCAAGGAATACGGTATTATCGATGACGTCATCCGCAAAAGGGCGTAGGAGCCCCAAATGGTGAAGAAAAGCGGCGAAGCGGAGGTTCTCCGGTGCTCGTTCTGCAATAAAGACCAGAACGATGTCCGCAAGCTCATCGCGGGCCCGACGGTCTTCATTTGCGACGAGTGCGTCGAAGTCTGCAACGACATCATTGCGGACGACAATCGCTTCGAGAACCGCGGCACGCGGACCTCGCTGCCCACCCCACAGGAAATCAAGAAGTTCCTGGACGAGTACGTCATCGGCCAGGATCGGACCAAGAAGAAGCTCGCCGTCGCGGTCTACAACCACTACAAGCGGATCGAGATCCAGAAGCAGCCGCGTAGCCGCAACGACATCGAGCTCAGCAAGTCGAACATCCTGCTGATCGGACCGACCGGCACGGGCAAGACGCTGCTCGCGCAGACATTGGCCAAGCTGCTGTCCGTCCCCTTCACCATCGTCGACGCCACCACGCTGACCGAAGCGGGTTATGTCGGCGAGGACGTCGAGAACATCATCCTCAAGTTGCTCCAGGCCTCCGGTGGCGACATCGAGAAGGCGCAGCAGGGGATGATCTACATCGACGAAGTCGACAAGATCTGCCGCAAGGACGAGAACCCCTCCATCACCCGCGATGTCTCGGGCGAGGGCGTCCAGCAGGCACTGCTGAAGATCCTCGAGGGCACGGTGGCCAACGTCCCGCCGCAGGGCGGCCGCAAGCACCCGCACCAGGAGTTCTTCCAGGTCGACACGACCAACATCCTCTTCATCTGCGGCGGCGCGTTCGTCGGCCTCGACAAGTCGATCGAGCGTCGCGTCGGCAAGAAGACGCTCGGCTTCAAGGCCGACGTCAAGGGGATGGCCAGTCGCGAGCCTGGTGCGGCGCTCGAACAGCTCGAGCCGCAGGATCTCATCAAGTACGGCCTGATTCCGGAGTTCGTTGGCCGCCTGCCGGTCATCGGCACGCTGCACGAGCTCGACAAGGCGGCGCTGGTCCAGATTCTGACGCAACCACGCAACGCCATCACGCGTCAATACCAGAAGCTGTTCGAGTACGAGAACGTCAAGCTCCGCTTCTCGGACGATGCGCTGGAGGCGATCGCCGAGGCGGCGCTCGAACGGAAGATCGGCGCGCGCGGCCTCCGGATGATCATCGAAGACCTGATGCTCGACCTGATGTATCAGGTGCCGAACCAGAAGAAGGTCAGGGAAGTGACGATCACGCGCGAAATCGTGATGGCCAAGGACAAGCCGATCGCGCTCATCGAGAAGGCGGGCTGACGCCCGCTCTCGTGAACTTGCCCAGTGCTGATGGCGCCTCGCTGATCGATCTCGCTGATCGACTGCCGTAGCGCCGATGCACCTGGGCAATTAGCCTGTCGCAGTCAGCAATCCAATCCCATGGAAAACACCCTCGAAGTCTACGAGACCCTGCCGATCGTCCCGCTCCGGGACGTGGTCGTCTTCCCGCACATGATGATGCCGTTCGTCATTGGACGGCCCAGCTCGACGCGCGCCCTCGAGCACGCGCTGCTGATGGACAAGCGGATTTTCCTCGCGGCGCAGCATGACGCGTCGACCGACGACCCGCAGCCCGAAGACATCTACACGATGGGCTGCGTCGCGAACGTGGTCCAGAGCCTCAAGCTGCCCGACGGCAACATCAAGGTGCTCGTCGAAGGTGTCGAGCGTGCCCGCGCCATCGAGTGGAAGGAAGACAAGGGCTTCTACCGCGTCGTGGTCAAGGTGCTGCCGAAGCAGCGCGACAGCAGCGGCGACGTCGAAGGCACGATGAGCCGCGTGGTCTCGCTATTCGAGCAGTACGTGAAGCTCTCGAATAACCTGAACTACGACGCCATGGTCGCCGCGGTCCGGGTCGACGATCCGGGCAAGCTGGCCGACACGATCTCCGCGCACCTGCTGGTCGGCGTCGACGAGAAGCAGAACCTGCTGGAGATCATCTCGCCGATCGAGCGACTCAACCGCATTGCCGGCATCCTCGAAATCGAAGTAGACAAGCTCCAGGTCGACCGCCGCATCCAGTCTCGCGTGAAGAAGCAGATGGAGAAGGCGCAGAAGGAGTACTACCTCAACGAGAAGATGAAGGCGATTCAGAAGGAACTGGGGCGCAAGGACGAGAAGGGCAACGAGGTCGACGAGCTGAAGAAGAAGATCGAGACCTCGAAGATGCCGAAGGACGTCGAGGAGAAGGCGATCCAGGAACTCAAGCGGCTGGAAGCGATGCCGCCGATGTCGGCCGAGGCCACCGTCTCGCGCAACTACATCGACTGGCTCATTGCGGTACCGTGGCACAAGAAGACGCGCGAGAGCCGTGACCTGAAGCACGCCGAAGCGGTGTTGAACGAGGACCACTACGGCCTCGACAAGCTCAAGGAACGCGTCCTCGAGTTCCTCGCCGTGCGTGCGCTCGTCAAGAAGCCGAAGGCGACCATCCTCACCTTCTCCGGACCTCCCGGTGTCGGCAAGACCTCGCTTGCCAAGTCGATCGCCCGCGCAATGAACCGCAAGTTCGTCCGCCTGTCGCTCGGCGGCGTGCGCGACGAAGCAGAAATCCGCGGCCACCGCCGCACCTACATCGGCGCCTTCCCCGGCCAGATCATCCAGATGATGAAGAAGGCCGGCACGATGAACCCGGTGTTCCTGCTGGACGAAGTCGACAAAATGTCGATGGACTTCCGCGGCGACCCGTCGTCGGCGCTGCTCGAGGTGCTCGACCCGGAACAGAACAGCACGTTCCTCGACCACTACCTCGACGTCGAGTACGACCTGTCGCACGTCATGTTCATCTGCACGGCGAACGTGCTGCACACCATCCCGCAGGCGCTGCGCGACCGCATGGAAGTGCTGCAACTCGCCGGGTACACCGAGCTCGAGAAGATCGAGATCGCCAAGATGTTCCTGGCGCCAAAGGCGGTGGAGAACGCGGGTCTCACGAAGGCCAACATCCGCTTCGCCGACGACGCGCTGCAGACGGTCGTCAACCGCTACACCCGTGAAGCCGGCGTCCGCAACCTCGAGCGCGAAATCTCCTCGATCTGCCGCAAGGTGGCGCGCAAAGTGGTCGTGGAAGGCACCTCGTTCAGCGAGGACATCACGCCCGACAAGGTCACCCAGTACCTCGGCGTGCCGCGCTACCGCAGCACGATGGCGGAAGAAACCAACGAGATCGGCATCGCGACCGGTCTGGCGTGGACCGAGGTCGGCGGCGAGATCCTGGTGACCGAAGCGACGCTGATGCCTGGCCGCGGCAAGCTGACACTCACCGGCAAGCTCGGCGACGTCATGCAGGAATCGGCACAGGCGGCGATGAGCTACGTCCGGACCAAGTCCGACGAGTACGGCCTGCCGGTCGACTTCAGCCGCCGCAGCGACATCCACGTGCACGTGCCGGAAGGCGCCATCCCGAAGGATGGCCCGTCGGCTGGCATCACCCTCGCCACTGCGCTGGTGTCGGCGCTCTCCCGTGTGCCGGTCCGTAGGGACGTGGCGATGACGGGCGAGATCACACTGCGCGGCAAGGTGCTGCCGATCGGCGGCGTGAAGGAGAAGTTACTGGCGGCGCATCGTGCCGGCATCACGACCATCATCCTGCCCAAGGACAACGAAAGGGATCTGGCGGATATCCCGAAGAACGTGCTGGATGGCCTGAAGGTCCACATGGTCCAGACGATGGACGAGGTTCTGAAGATCGCGCTGGTGGAACCACTGGTCGGACGGATTCCTGCCGAAGCGCAGGCCGAACCGGTCGACACCGCCGACGTCGACGACACCATCACGCACTGACACAGGCGCAGGTGGGGCACGGTTGGGCGGTAAGGCTGGTGGGCACGACAACCAGTTCACCTGCCCGGCCGGCCTGACCCGCCAAACCAGCCTTTGAAAATAACCGCTGAATTCATCACCTCGGCCGCTGGCCTCCGCGACTTTCCCCACGACGGTCTTCCGGAAATCGCCATGGTTGGACGGTCGAATGTCGGCAAGTCGAGCCTCATCAACGCACTGATGCGGCAGAAATTGGCGCGGACGAGCGCCGAGCCTGGCAAGACGAGGCTGGCGAACATATTCCGGGTACAGCGCGGGTCAGCCGCGCCGTTCAATCTGGTGGATCTGCCGGGATACGGCTACGCGCGGCGGTCGAAGGTCCCGGACAGCACCACGTTCGAGGCGCTGACCGAGGCCGTCTTCTCCCGCGACAACATCAGCGCCATCCTGCTGGTGGACACGCGGCATCCCGGACTCGACAACGACCGCGCGGCCTGGCAGTGGCTGCAGCGCGCGGCACCGACGGCCCTCGTGGGCACCAAGATCGACAAACTTCCGCGCGGACAACGGATACGCGCGCTCAAGCAACTCGAATCCGTGTTTGAAAACACCGTGCTGCCAGTCTCGGCAGTGACCGGTGAAGGACTGGACGAACTGTGGAAACTGATCGACAGGCTGGCGAACAGCCGGCAGCCGTAACCACCACGCAGCAGCCGGACACCAAGGGGAGCGGCGCTGCGCCGGCCGAGAAACCCGAGAAGATCGAACGCATCGATCTGGCAACGCTCAAGGACATGAGCGTCGCGGCCCTCACCAAGATCGCGAAGCAGCTCGACGTGCCCGGTGCCACCGGGATGCGCAAGCAGGAGCTGATCTTCGAAATCCTGAAGGCGCGCGCTGAGAAGAGCGGCCTCATCTTCTCGGAAGGTGTCCTCGAGACCCTGCCCGACGGCTTCGGCTTCCTCCGTGCCCCCGATTACAACTACCTGCCAGGTCCCGACGATATTTACGTGTCGCCGTCGCAGATCCGCAAGTTCGATCTGCACACGGGCGATACGGTGTCGGGCCAGATCCGCTCGCCGAAGGAAGGCGAACGCTACTTCGCCCTCATCAAGGTCGAAGCGGTCAACTTCGAGCCGCCGGAGCGCACGAAGGACAAGGTCTTCTTCGAGAACCTGACGCCGCTCTACCCGCAGGGTCGCATCCAGCTCGAGACCGACAGCGACAACCTGGCTGGGCGTGTGCTCGACCTGATGGTGCCGATCGGCAAGGGCCAGCGCGGCCTCATCGTTGCGCCGCCTCGGACCGGCAAGACGATGCTGCTGCAGAACATCGCCAACAGCATCACGCGCAACCACCCCGAGGTCTACCTCATCGTCCTGCTCATCGACGAGCGGCCTGAAGAAGTGACCGACATGCAGCGCTCGGTGCGCGGCGAGGTCATCTCGTCGACGTTCGACGAACCGGCGCAGCGTCACGTCCAGGTGGCCGAGATGGTCATCGAGAAGGCCAAGCGCCTGGTCGAGCACAAGAAGGACGTCGTCATCCTGCTCGACTCCATCACGCGCCTCGCACGCGCCTACAACACCATCGTGCCGCCGTCTGGCAAGGTGCTGTCGGGCGGTGTGGACAGCAACGCGCTGCAGCGGCCGAAGCGCTTCTTCGGTGCCGCACGCAACGTCGAGGAAGGCGGCTCGCTCACCATCATGGCGACCGCGCTCATCGACACCGGGTCGCGTATGGACGAAGTGATCTTCGAGGAATTCAAGGGCACCGGTAACCTTGAAATTCACCTCGATCGCAAGCTCACGGACCGTCGCGTGTTCCCGTCGATCGACATCCAGAAGAGCGGCACGCGCAAAGAGGAACTCCTCATTCCGAAGGAAGACCTCAATCGCGTCTGGGTACTGCGCAAGGTACTGACGCCGCTGTCGCCGGTCGAGGCGATGGAACTGCTGCTCTCGAAGATGGGCAAGACCAAGACGAACCAGGATTTCCTCGGTTCGATGGCCGGCGGCAAGAGCTAGCCATTCGAGGTGGGCCGGGCCTTCGGGGTCCGGCCGACTGCCCCGATCCGTGGGACTGCCCATGAAGCATCTGGCGCTCGTGCTCGTTGCGGTCTCCATCGCGCTCGCACTGCTGGCCTCGAACCTGAGGCCGGACGCGTTCTTCGTTGGCGACCCTGGCGTCAAGCTGATCGCCACGCGCGCCGCCCTCCGCACTCCCTCCACCCCACTCGACATTCCACTGCCGCGCATCGGCCGCGATGCGGTTCCGCATGTGGAGCCGTTCTTCGCGGTGCACGACAACACCCACGCACATGCCGTGACCTCTGAAGCATTCCCGCTGCTCTCGGCGCCTCTGCTGGCGACGCTCGGAATGCGGGGCCTCTACGTGCTCCCTGCGCTCGGCGTCGTCGCCACGCTGGCAGCGTGTGCATGGCTGGCCTTCGTGCTCGACCCGCGACGCTCCGTCGCATTGGTTGCGACCACAGCGGCGCTCGGCACCCCCTTCCTGTTCTACGGCCTGGAGTTCTGGGAGCACACGCCAGCCCTGGCACTGGGGACGACCGGCGCGGCGTGGATGCTGGCCGTGGCACGTGGGAACCCAGGCCGTCACGCTGACACCGTGCCGACGTTCCTTGCCGGGCTCCTCATGGGCGGCGCGATCGTCCTTCGCCCCGAGTCGGCCGGCTTCGTGGTTGCGGTGATGCTCGCGTCGCGAGCACTGGTGCATCGGCCGACGTGGCGATCGATCGCCATCGCGCTCGCCGGCATCGCGCTGGCGATGGTGCCGCTCGAGGCCTATACGCTCTGGCACACCGGGTCGGTGGTGCCTCTTCACGTCGGCACCAATGCCGGACTGATTGGGACGTCGTGGTGGGCGGAACGGCTGCACGTGGCGGTCGGATGGCTGTCGCCGTCGCGGTGGACGCGCGGCGGCCCCGTTCACCCGTCCGGCTTCTGGAGCGTGTCGCCGGCGGCGGTCGTGGCGGTGCTTGGACTGGCGCGTGGCTCCGAGCGCCATGAACGCACGTTCCTGTGGCTCGTCGCCCTGATGACGACGGTGTTCGTGATTGCCGCCGCGCCGAACGATGGCGGCGGACAGTGGGGGCCGCGCTATCTGCTCTTCGCGTATGTGCCGCTCGTGCTGCTGGCCGTCGACACGCTGCAGGAGTTGCCGCGACGCCGTCTGCTCGCTGGCGCGGCAATCCTTCTGGTACTCGCGGCCGGCATCTGGGTGCAGCGCGCCGCGTATCGCTCGCTGCGCGGTACCAAGGCCACCTACGGCCGGCTGGTGGACTTCGTTGCCGCGAACGCGGAGCCAGGCGCGAACGTAGTGACCGACCTCTGGTGGCTCGACCAGGTGGCCGCGTCGGCCATGGACGGCCGCAACGTGCTCTACGCCCCCGACAGCACCACGGTGAAGGACATCGTCCGCCGGCTGGGCGAACTCACCACGCCGAGCGTCGTGCTCTTCCGCAGCCGCGAGGAGTCGGCGGACGTGCGCAGCTGGTCCGATGAGACCTGCTACTTCGAAGAGCGCCGCGACGAACTGCCGCTGCGCGGTCTCGTCGCCATCCACCTGCGCCACAGGTGTGGCTACAAGCCGTGACCTCCAACCTCCGGATAAGATCGCCCCATGCAGAACCGCACGTTCGGACGCACGGGATGGCCGGTCTCGGAGATCGGCTACGGCATGTGGGGCATGGGCGGCTGGACCGGCTCGAACGACGAGGAGTCGCTCGCCTCGCTCGGGCGCGCCATCGTGCTCGGCTGCACGTTCTTCGACACGGCGTGGGTCTACGGCCACGGCAAGAGCGAGCAGTTGCTCGGCGAGGCGCGGCGGCGCTATCCGCACGCGCCCATCCGCATCGCCACGAAGATTCCGCCGAAGAACATGCGGTGGCCTGCCAGTGCCGACACGGCGGCCGCGGACGCCTATCCGGCCGACCACATCCGCGAGTACACCGAGAAGAGCCTGCGTAATCTCGACACCGACGTCATCGACCTGCAGCAGTGCCACGTGTGGAGCGACACCTGGGCCGACGACGAGGGCTGGCAGCGCGGTGTGCGCGCCCTGAAGGACGAGGGGCTCATCCGCGCGTTCGGCATCAGCGTGAACCGCTGGCAGCCGACAAACGTCATGCGCGCCCTGCAGACGGGGCTGGTCGACTCTGTCCAGGTCGTCTACAACCTCTTCGATCAGGCGGCCGAGGACGAGTTGTTCCCGTATTGCCAGGCGAACAACATCGCCGTCATCGCACGGGTCCCCTTCGATGAGGGGAGCCTGACTGGCGCGCTCACGACCGGCTCCACCTGGCCAGAGGGTGACTGGCGCAACAGCTACTTCACGCCGGCGCGCCTGGCCGAGATCGTGGAACGGGTCGAGCGTCTCGACATGCTCATCCCCGACGGCATGGACCTCCCTGAGGTAGCCCTGCGCTTCATCCTCGAGCATCCGGCGGTCTCGACCACCATTCCCGGAATGCGCCGAACCGCCCACGTCGAGCGGAACCTCGCCGTCAGCGACGGGCAGCGCCTGCCGCCCCGCAGTCACGAGGCCCTGAAGTTTCATCGGTGGGACCGCGGCTGAAACTGTATACTTGGGGTTTCCCGGAACGCCTAAGGAGTTCGCTGTGCAGGAAGGTATCCACCCCAAGTATTTTGATGTCGAGGCCCGATGCGCGTGCAGCGCGACCTGGCAGACCCGCTCAACGAAGCAGGAACTGCATCTCGACATCTGCTCGAACTGCCACCCGTTCTACACCGGTCGGCAGAAGTTGCTAGACACGGAAGGCCGTGTGGAACGCTTCACGAAGAAGTTCGGCGTCCAGACCTCGGAGAGCCGCAAGGCTGCTGCGAAGGCAAAGAAGGAAGGGACGGCTGCTCAGTAACGAGCTTCCGTTCGAGGCGCGCGAGGCGATGCCGTGCGGCATCGCCCCACGCCTTCTCTGTTCCCGCTTCCAGACTCTTCAACGCAAACATGTGCGCGGCTGATAGGTCGCGATCCCGGTGCTCGTGATGAATCGCGAGCGCTTCGGTTGCCTCACGCCTGAGCGCAGCCGGACACCCCTGCAATTCCAGTAACTGACGCCAGCGACCGGCCGCTTCGCTGTAGCGCCGTCCTCGCCTGGCGCTGAGCGCGAGCGAGCGAATCGCCTCGGCCCGGATGCCTTGCGGCGTCCACATCCACTCCACGCCCTGCCGGCGACGCACGCCACGCTCGCTGGCGCGCCCCGCCAGTTCCGCGGCGCGCTCGAACGCCTGTTCGGCCTTTCCCGTCTGCTCCGCTCGCTCGTACACCCGTCCCAGCGCCAACGCCTCGCGTTCGTCGTCGGTGGCCGCGGCCCCCTCGGTCACCAGCATCAACAGGCGCGCGGTCAACGCCGCCAGCGACAGCAAGTCGAGCCGGTTGTGCTCGAACACCTCGGCGAGCGGTTGCGCGTCGCCCGAGCGGATGAACTGGAAGTAGCGCTCTGGAATTTCCGCGCCGGGCACGTCGCCCACGCGCCGCACCCCGAGCAGTTGCTGTTCGAGGGCCATGAGCGAGCAACCCCGCGCCGGGTCGCCACCCCAGAAGCGGCGCGCCGGGTGCAGCACGTCGACGTGCGGAATCGGGGTGCAGGGTGGGGTGAGCCGATGGAACAGGTAGCGTGTTTCGATCACCGGCGCATCGAACGACTTGCCGTTGAAGGTGACGAGCGCCCCGGCGGTCGCCAGCTCCTGCGCGACGAACGTCAGCATGCCGCGCTCGGACGCGTAGTCGGTCATCAGGTGCTGCTCGACGACGAACGCGCCCGAGTCATCGAACCACGAACAGCCGACGAGAAACGCATGCGTGCCGGCGCCGCCGCTGAGTCCCGTCGTCTCGAGGTCGAAGAAGACGAAAGGCACGCGCGGCGTGCCGGTCGTCAGCAGCGACGCGCCAGCCTGCGCCGCGGTCAACCGCGCGGCGAAGTCGCCGACGCGGCCATGGCCGTACGGAGCGTCAGCCTCGAAGCGCCTGGTCACCACGAACGACTTCGCGCCATCGCGGCTACGCCACTCGCCGTCGAGCACGCGCTCGAGCACGCCGCTGGCCCGCGCCACGGCAGGGGCCTTCGGCGGCAGCGCGAGTGCGGCGTCGGCGCTGGTCCCATCCGCAACGCCGTCAGGCGCCGGACGCGCAGGTGCGCCGCTGCCGAGCGGACGCACGATGCCACGCAGTCGATCGCGCAGCTTCGCCGGGTCCATCGTCATGCGGCGATCCGGTCAGCGAGGAGCAAACCGAGGATGCGCAGCGCCGCCGTCTTCGCCAGCGGCCCGGTGTTGCCAATCGGACCGACACAGCCCGGACAGCCGCTCTCGCACGGACACTCGGCAATCAGGCGCTCGGTAGCGGTGAGCAACTCCTCGTGCATGCGGAACAGCGGCGCGCTGAAGCCGATGCCGCCCGGGTAGTTGTCGTAGATAAAGATGCGCGGACGCTGCTCCTCGGTGTCGATCGAAATGCCGATGTCGTGGCCGTCGCACATCAGCAGTAACTGCGCGACCTGCTTCATCGCGAACGACAGGCCGACGATGCCGTCGCGCCGATCGTCGGTGGCGAACGGCAGCACCCCCATCAGTTCGGCCGGCACGGTCAGCCAGTAGGACGTGGTGTGCATCTGCTGCTCCGGCAGGTCGAGCTCGCCAGAGCCGATGTTCTCGTTCGTATAGAACTTGATCTTCTTGAAGCCGACGACGCGCGAGACCACGTGCACTTCCCCGTTCGCCGGGACGGCGACCTCGGAGAAGGTGTCGATGATGGTCACCTTGTTGTAGGTGATTGCATCGGTGTAGTAGTCGCAGTCGATCTCGCGGACGTAGGCCTTCCGCCCTTGGAAGTCGAGCTTCTCCACCTGGTAGAGCGTGCCTTCCATGATGTAGATGGCCTTCTCGTGCAGAGTGGACGGGCCGCTGGTGAAGTCGGTCTCGCCGATGACCCGCGTCTGGTGCGTGGTGTCGACGATGATGAAGTTGTCCGACGAGACCGAGCGGAGGCTGACCGCATCCGCGGGATACGACTCACTCGTCCAGTTCCACTGCCCATCGTCCGTCGGGTTGTCGAGATCGTCGCTGCCACCGGAGCGATGCACCAGACCCTGCTCGGCCAGGACGGCCAGCACCTCCTGCAGGTCGTGCTTCCCGAACGACTCGGTCTGTGCAAAGGGCAGCTCGAACGCGGCGCACTTCACGTGGTCGACAAGGATGTGCAGGTTGTCGGGATCGATGAGGGCACGCTCGGGCGTGGCGTCGAAGAAGTAGGACGGGTTGCGCACGATGAACTGATCGATTGGTGCGCTGCTCGCCACCATCACCGCCGCCGACCGGCTGGCGCGACGCCCGGCACGTCCGGCGCGCTGCCAGGTGGACGCGATGGTGCCAGGATAGCCGGCCATCACCGACACGTCGAGCGCACCGATGTCGATGCCGAGCTCGAGCGCACTGGTGGAGACCACCGCCCGCACCGCTCCGTCACGCAGCCCCTTTTCGATCTCCCGCCGCCGCAGCGGCAGGTAGCCGCCGCGATAGCCGCGGATGCGCTCGGGCTGTCCCGGTTCGTTCTCGAAGTCGTCCTTCAGGTACGTGGTGAGGATTTCCGTCGACAGCCGGCTCTGCGCGAAGACGATGATCTGCAGGTTCCGCTTGAGGAACTCCGACGCCACACGCCGTGTCTCGCTCAGGTACGAGCGCCGGATGCCCAACTGCTGGTTCACCACCGGCGGGTTCACGAAGATGAAGAACTTCTCGCCGCGCGGTGCACCGCTGCGCTGCACCAGCTCGAACGGCTGCTCGGTCAGCCGCTCGGCCAGCTCACCCGGGTTGGCGATCGTCGCCGACGAACAGAGGAACACCGGGTTCGAGCCGTAGTGCCGGCAGATGCGGCGCAGCCGGCGCAACACGTTGCACAGGTGACTGCCGAATACGCCGCGATAGGCATGCAGTTCGTCGATCACGACGTACTTCAGGTTCTCGAAGAGCTTCGCCCACTTGGGATGGTGCGGCAGAATGCCGGAGTGCACCATGTCCGGATTGCTGAGGACGATGTGCGCGCGTGACCGGATGGAGCGACGGGCGTCCTGCGGCGTATCGCCGTCGTAGGTATACACACCGACCTGCTCGCCCGTGTCGTCGGCAATGTGCTCGCACAGCGCCTGCAGTTCCGCGAGTTGGTCCTGCGCCAGCGCCTTGGTCGGGAACAGGTAGAGTGCACGGCTCGACGGGTCCTGCAGGATGGCATGCAGCACCGGCGCGTTGTAGCAGAGCGTCTTGCCCGAGGCGGTCGGGGTGATGACGACGGCGTTCCGGCCGGCCAGCGCATGGTCGATCGCTTCCGCCTGATGGGTATAGAGCTCGCTGAT
>Ga0114974_10001836_pt1 | contig 16604 bp, 11 predicted proteins | sample S_130206_EF_Meta_FD_87318 | JGI IMG/M metagenome (GOLD analysis project Ga0114974, IMG submission 87318) | Freshwater microbial communities from Lake Simoncouche, Canada to study carbon cycling - S_130206_EF_MetaG | ecosystem: Environmental > Aquatic > Freshwater > Lake | place: Lake... | reverse complement strand
TTTAGAACATTGAAAGAAATGGTTGGGCAATCTCAAAAATTGAACGTTAATAAAGCGATTCAACATTATAAAGCAAGTGGTTTAGACCTTTCGGCGATATTATACAAACCAGAAATTGCTAATAAAGTGAGTAATTACAATGATTCTTGTCAAGACCATGCCTTAGAAAATGTATTGGATTTTGAAATCATAAAAGCTGCCATTCCTTCAATTTATAGAAAAGAAAAAACCCGTGTTAATTTCCAAATTAAAAATACCGACCGTTCTGTGGGAGCTATTTTGAGCAATGAAATATCCAAGATTTATGGGGCTCAAGGTTTACCTGAAGATACTATCTTAATCGATTTTGAAGGTTCTGCTGGTCAAAGTTTTGGAGCTTTTGCAACCAACGGATTGTCATTTAAGATACATGGAAATTGCAATGACTATTTAGGAAAAGGATTGTCTGGAGGTAAATTAATCATTAAAGTCCCACCTACTGCTACTTTCAAACCCGAAGAAAATATTATTATTGGAAACGTAGCGCTTTACGGGGCAATTACTGGGCAAGCCTATATTAATGGTATGGCTGGGGAACGTTTTGCGGTTAGAAATTCGGGAGCAACAGCAGTTGTAGAAGGTATTGGAGATCACGGTTGCGAATACATGACTGGTGGAACAGTTGTCGTTTTAGGAAAAACAGGAAGGAATTTTGCTGCGGGAATGAGTGGTGGAATTGCATACGTTTATGATCCAAATAAAACATTCGATGACACTTTATGCAATATGGAAATGGTAGCTTTTGAGCCATTAGAACTTGATGATATTAACAAATTAAGACGTTTGATAAAAAATCATTCTTTGTTTACAAACAGTCCATTGGCAAAAAGAATTTTGGAAGATTGGGAAAACCAACAAAATCATTTTGTAAAAGTAATGCCTACAGATTATAAAATTGCTTTGCAAAGAGTAGCTCAAGAGGCACAAAAAGAAGCATTAGCAATTGCAAATTAATACAAAAAGAAGCACTAAATATTCGTCTTAGTGATACATAATTAAGACATTTGACACTATATATTATGGGAAAAATAGGAGGATTTAAAGAATTTACAAGAACCGACGAAAGTAACGTTGCCGTTGTAGAACGTGTATCAAATTACAATGAATTTACGATTCCATTATCCAAAGAAAAAATAAAAGAACAAGGTTCAAGATGTATGGATTGTGGGATTCCGTTTTGTCATAGCTCTTGTCCGTTGGGAAATTTGATTCCCGATTTCAACGACATGGTTCATCAAGAAGAATGGCAAGGCGCTTTAGAAATATTGCAATCTACTAATAATTTTCCTGAATTTACAGGTCGCCTCTGCCCTGCTCCTTGTGAAAAATCATGTGTGTTAGGAATTATCAGCGAACCCGTTGCAATCGAAAATATCGAAAAAAACATCATCGAAAGAGGCTTTGCAGAAGGTTGGATTAAACCACAAATACCTGCAACAAGAACAGGGAAAACAGTTGCTGTAATTGGTTCTGGACCAGCGGGGTTGGCAGCAGCACAACAATTAAATCGTGCTGGACATACCGTTACGGTTTTCGAAAGAGACAATGCTATTGGCGGATTATTGCGTTATGGAATTCCAAATTTCAAATTAGAAAAAGGAATTATCGACCGACGTGTTAAAGTTTTAGAAGCCGAAGGAGTAGTTTTTAAAGTCAATGTAAATGTTGGTGTAAATTATAGTGTTGAAGAACTGAATACTTTTGATTCCATAGTTTTGTGTGGTGGTGCTACAGAAAGTAGAAGTTTGCCAACAAAAGGAATTGAAAGTAAGGGAGTTGTGCAAGCCATGACTTTTTTAACACAGCAAACCAAATCATTATATGGTGAAGTTATACCAAATCAGATTTCAGCAAAAGATAAAAATGTAATCGTAATTGGTGGTGGTGATACAGGCTCCGATTGTGTTGGAACTTCCAACCGTCAAGGCGCGACATCAGTCACAAATTTTGAGATTATGCCGAAACCTCCCGTTGGAAGAAGTGCTACTACACCTTGGCCATTTTGGCCTTTACAATTAAAGACTTCCTCCTCTCACGAAGAAGGTTGTGATAGAAATTGGCTTATTAATACCAAAGAATTCATTGCTAATGAAAAGGGAGAATTGGTTGGATTAAAAACTGTTGAAGTTGCTTGGAAAATGGTTCCAGGGCAACGACCTGAATTGATTGAAAAAGAGGGTTCTGAGAAAATCTGGCCTTGCGAATTAGCTTTATTAGCTCTCGGTTTTACTGGTCCTGAAAAAACATTAAGCGAACAATTGGGATTGGAAATTGATATGAGAAACAACTATAAAGCAACTAATTATCAAACTAACAAACCTCATATTTTCACTGCTGGTGATATGCGTCGTGGGCAATCATTAATTGTTTGGGCCATTTCTGAAGGTCGTGAAGCAGCTCGCGTTGTCGATTTGTATTTGATGGGCTCTACCAATTTACCAACTAAAGGAAATGGAGATTTACCGAGTTTATAATTTATTGTTACAAATATAACAATCAGTTATATTTTGTTATTAAAGTAAATTTGCTTTGTTTGCGAAGCTTATAACTTTAAATTTGCATAAAATTAGATACCAATGCAACCACAAGAATTAGTAAAATTAGCCGAAGAGTTTGGAAGCCCATTATATGTTTATGATGCTGCAAAAATCCAATCACAATATAAAAGATTAACCAATGCTTTTGCAAAAGTTCCGCGATTACGGCTTAATTATGCCGCAAAAGCATTGTCAAATATTGCTATTCTTCAGCTTTTAAAATCTATAGGCTCTAATTTAGACACCGTTTCTATTCAAGAAGTGAAGTTAGGTATTTATGCAGGTTTTGAGCCTCAACAAATCATATATACTCCAAACGGCGTTTCATTTGAAGAAATTGAAGAAGCTGCCGTACTTGGAGTTCAAATCAACATTGATAATCTTTCGGTTTTAGAGCAATTTGGAACAAAACATCCGAACATACCTGTTTGCATACGTATTAATCCACACGTAATGGCCGGTGGAAATTCTAATATTTCTGTAGGTCATATCGATAGTAAATTTGGGATTTCTATACATCAAATGCCTCATATTTTGAGAATTGTTGAAAACACAAAAATGCACATCAATGGAATTCACATGCACACGGGATCTGATATTTTAGATATCGAAGTGTTCCTTTATGCTGCAGAAATTCTATTTGAAGCAGCCAATAACTTCAAAACTTTAGATTTCTTAGATTTCGGAAGTGGTTTTAAAGTTCCCTACAACAAAGGTGATATTGAAACCAATATTGAAGAGTTAGGAAAAAAATTATCAAAAAGATTTCTTGCTTTTGAAGCGGCTTACGGAAGAGAACTAACCTTGGCATTCGAACCAGGGAAATTTTTAGTGAGTGAGGCTGGTTTCTTTTTAGCAAAAGTAAATGTTGTAAAACAAACGACTTCTACCGTTTTTGCAGGAATTGATAGTGGATTCAATCACCTGATTCGTCCTATGTTGTATGGTTCGCAACACCATATCGAAAACATTTCCAACCCAAAAGGAAAAGAGCGTTTTTATACCGTTGTAGGCTACATTTGTGAAACCGACACCTTTGCCAACAACCGAAGAATTGCTGAAATTAAAGAAGGTGACCTTTTATGTTTTAGAAATGCTGGTGCTTATTGTTTTTCGATGGCTTCCAATTACAATTCTAGATACAAACCTGCTGAAGTTTTATGGAAAGATGGAAAAGGAATTTTAATTCGGGAACGAGAAACTTTTGAAGATTTATTGAAAAATCAGATATTATTAAAATAACAACAAAATTAAAACCCCAACTTGTGAATACAAATTGGGGTTTTTCATATAAATTAAGTATGTTATTCTAGAATTTCTAAAAGCACATTGGCTTCTGTTCCATTTGGAAAAGGAATTTTTATTTTTTGTGCAATCGTAGGGGCAATTTGTGTAATCACTTTTCTGTCGTGAGTTTCCCCGTGTTTTATATGCCAACCATAAAATAGTGCCGGAACATGAGTATCATAACTGTAGGGTGTTCCATGTGATGTTCCCGTTCCGATATATTCAATATTACCTGGCTTATCAAGAATTACTAAATCTCCATTTTGACTTGGATCATAACCTTTTGAAATAAAATTCAGATAGAAATCATTTCCCGTAGAAGCTATTATTTCTTCTTCAGTATATACTCTTTTTACATGAACCTGTGACATCAAATAGTCCTTAAAAGATTGCTTTACTTTCAATAATTCTAAGCCTTTGTTTTTTATAATTTCCTTATTAAAATAAAGATTGAAATTAGAATAATTTAAAACTAAATCTTCACCAAATGTATCCTGAGAATATTTTTTTAGTCCTTTTACTATTTCTTTAGGATCTATATTATTTACAGCATATTTATTGTCTTTTAAGTACGAAACATTTTCTGCACCTGCATGATCGGCAGTTAAAAAAAGTAAGTAGTTGTCTTTCCCAACAGTTTTATCCAAATAGACTAAAAAATCAGCTATCGTTTGGTCTAATCGTAAATAGGTATCTTGCAATTCCATAGAACGAGGCCCCATTAAATGCCCAACGTAATCCGTAGATGAGAAACTAACAGTTAGAAAATCTGTAATATTATCTTTTCCAAGCTCCTCTTTTTCAATAGCTTTCATTGCAAATTCAGCCAATAGGTTGTTTCCAAATGGTGTGGAGCGTAAAACCCCAGCATCATTTTTATCATACATGTCTTTCAGATTATATGGAAAAACAGGCGCTAAACTTTTATATAATTTACCTTCATATGGATTGTCGTCGGGAAGACTTTCATCGTAGCTTGCAGCAGGTTTTAATAAATCCCATCCTTTATTAATATAAGGCATAAATCGTTTTTCACTATTGAATTCCGTTACCCATTCTGGCAATTTTTCTCCGTAAAAAGTACTCGATATAAAAGCGCCCGTTTTGCTATACCAAAAAGCCCAATTGGCAAAGTGTCCTGCAGGCAAAATCGCTCCTCTGTCTTTTAAACTTATCCCAATTACTTTCCCTTTGAAATTGGTTTCTAAACGCAACTCGTCAGTAATTGTTGTGCTTTGCAAATTTTTTGGAGACATTTTTCCTTCTTCAGTTGTTCCGTCTCCTATTGTTTTTACAGATGCATCGTCTGTGCAATACATGTCTTTTCCCAAAGATTTATTAAACCAATCATTCCCAACAATACCGTGAACGGCTGGTGTTGTACCTGTATAAATGGAAGCATGACCTGGACCCGTATAAGTCGGCATATAATTGAAATGCATATTTTGAAATGTATAACCATTTGCCATAATTCGCTTAAATCCATTCGGAGTAAAGTCGTCTGAAAAACGGTATAAATACTCCATTTTCATTTGATCTACCACAATTCCTACAACCAATTTAGGTCGTTGTTGTGCATTTAATAAAAAACTTAGTCCAAATGCAAAAAACAGAAATACCTTTTTCATAACTTTTAATTTGTTGAAACTTATTTAATTTTAACTTACTTTTTATCTTTAATCCCTTTATCGGGAAAATTCACAATGTTATATACAATAATTACATTCTTTTGGTTGATGTACAATTGCTTTCTGTTGTCTTGACTTTTTCTAGTAATTATAGAAATTGTGAATTCCTCACCATCTACATCTTTACAAACAAAAGGGTAAATTTCATCAGATTCACTTTCTTGCTTTTCTTCATAATTTTGAATTTCATACAACTGAATTTCTTTAGAATAGACAATAATTCTATTCTTATCAGTATCCAATGTGATTACAATATTTACCGGTTGCAAATCAGACCATTTTCCCCAAGCGCCTTTAGTATCTTTTTCTAATACACTGAATCCAGTAGCTTCAAATTTGTAAACTTGTGCAAAAGTGTTTTGAATTCCTAAATTCAATAAAAGAAAAAGGAATAGTATTTTTATGTATTTCATATTTAGAATATTAATAAATAAATGATTATCTATTTGTAATTATAGTTGTTGAACTTCTTTTTTAGCAATTTCAAATTCAGAAACCATTTCAGCTATGATTTCAGAAACAGGTTTTATTTCGTGAATCAATCCCGCAATTTGACCAATTTCTAACTCTCCTTCTATTAAATCACCTTCAAACATGCCTTTTTTAGCCCTTGCTCTTCCTAACAAAGTTTTTAATTCATCTGGAGTTGGTGCCGTTTTGTACAATTCTTGAAGGTCTTCATAAAACTTATTTTTTATCAAACGAACAGGAGCCAATTCTTTCAAAGTGACTTGTGTATCGCCTTCTTTTACATTGATAATTGTATTTTTAAAATTTTGATGCGCAGAAGACTCCACAGAAGCTGCAAATCTAGAACCCACTTGCACCCCGTCAGCTCCTAAAACCATTGCGGCCAACATTCCTCTTCCTGAGGCAATACCTCCCGCAGCAATTAATGGAATTGAAATTTGCTCTTTTACCATAGGAATGAGAGTTAAAGTAGTTGTTTCTTCTCTTCCATTATGACCACCTGCTTCAAATCCTTCTGCAACAACTGCATCAACACCCGCTTCTTGTGCTTTTAAAGCAAATTTAGAACTGCTCACCACATGAACCACTATAATGCCTTTTTCTTTTAGAAAAGACGTCCACGTTTTTGGATTTCCAGCAGAGGTAAAAACAATTTTAACCCCTTCTTCAACAATTATATTTATAATTTCTTCAATATTTGGATACAATATTGGAACATTAACACCAAAAGGCTTATCCGTTGCTTTTTTACATTTTTGAATGTGTTCGCGTAAAACTTCAGGATACATTGACCCTGCTCCAATTAATCCCAACCCTCCAGCATTACTTACCGCACTTGCTAATTTATAACCGCTGTTCCAAATCATTCCGCCTTGGACAATTGGATATTTAATATTGAAAAGTTTTGTTATTTTATTCATTAAATGTGAGGAGTCAAATGTTTTATTGTTTTATTAATTTACCGACTTTCGTTCCATTTGCAACAGCAATTTTATAAAAATAAACCCCACTTTCTAATGATTGTAAAGAAATATTTTGGATCGTATTGTTGCTAATTTGATTGATAACTATTTGTCCTAAATTATTATAAATTGTAATTTCTTTTGAGGAACCTATCGTTGGAATAGAAAAAGTAACATCGTCTTTTACGGGATTTGGATATACACCGATTGCATCAGAATGAAATTGCATACTTGACAAAGCGTTTGTTAGAGCCAATTGAAAGTTAGGGATTCCATAGCCATATTGTGGATTTGGTGCTGAGAAACGATCAGCAGAAGCTTTAATAAACTGTACTATTTGGGAATTTGTAAGGGTTGGAAATGCCTGCCAAAAACTTGCTACCATTCCGGCCATAATTGGTCCTGAGAATGAAGTACCACTATTTGTCCCAACTACACCACTAGGCGTTGCCACAACAGCATAAAGTCCTTGCGCCATAACATCTGGTTTTACTCTACCGTCAAAAGAAGGACCTATAGAACTAAAACTCGCATAATTTCTTGATGCATCGACAGCACCAACAGTTAGAACATTCACGGCATCTGCGGGAGAACCAATATGAACATTTGCAGAATTCCCTGAATTTCCAGCCGAAACAACTACAACCATTCCTCTGCTAAACGCAATATCGGCACCACGAGAAATGAACGTAGTTGTACCATTCATTTCAGAATAAGTATGACTATAATTCGGATTATCATAACCAAAATAGCCCAATGAAGTATTAATTATATCAACTCCTAAATTATCTGCCATTTCTGCGGCTTCAACCCAAAGTGATTCTTCTAATGGATTTTCAGATGAATTGTCTTCTGTAATAAACAAATAATAGGATGCGTCGGGAGCAGTTCCAACCAACTGATTGTCAACATATCCACCCATATTAGAAAGCACCATTGTTCCATGTGAATCCAAAGAATAAAAATTGGTATTTCTGCCTACAAAATTATAACCACCCAAAATTTGATTGTTGTCTCTTAATCGCTGAAAAGGTTGTGCCACATCAACACCCGGAAAACCAGCGTCTAAAACCGCAATAATTTTTCCTGTTCCTGTATAATTTTGTTGGTGTAGTAAATGTCCATTTAACATTTGGATTTGATTGGCTGAATTCCCATAATTGAAGGAAACTTGCGTTTCAAGAACTTTACTTACAAAATTGTTTTGAGAAAAATTAGGTTTTTTTCCAGTACCATTTATCGCGTGATTGGCAAAAGAAACGTGATCTACAAAGGAAAGCAAACTCAAAGCTTGAATATTAACTTGAGTTCCGCGAATGTGCAAACAATTCAACCATTTTGATTTCGCCTTAACTGTTATTCCAGAAGTTGCAGTAATTTGGTCGATATAAGCCTGGTGAATAGGAACGTCTACTAAATCTAAGGGTATATTTTGCATTGTCCGTCTGTCCAAAGCCCGCTGTGAAAGCATTTGTAAAGGATTGGAAAGATAATATTGACTATTGGGTTTATCCTTAAAATAGACCCAAGCATCTTCCTGAGAATACCCTAAATAAGAAATAAATAAGACAAAAATCAATAGTACTTTTTTCATTTTAAATAGTATTTAAATACTAAATTAAGAAATTACTCCCGAACCAACTAATTCATCCTCTAAATAACATGCGACAAACTGCCCCTCTGTTATAGCGGATTGAGCTTCCTCAAATTGAACGTACATTCCGTTTTCAAATTGATGTAAAATTGCTTTTTGTAAAGGTTGACGATAACGAATTCTAGCCATTACTGTTGTAGATTCTCCAATTGCCAAAGCCAAATCTTCACGTATCCAATGAACTTCTGATTTCTCAATAAACAATGCTTTTTTGAATAATCCAGGATGTTCACTTCCTAAACCGGTATAAATTGTATTGGTTTCAACATTTGTGGCGATGATAAATAAGGGCTCTTTTGTTCCCCCTACATTCAATCCTTTTCGCTGTCCTGTCGTAAAATAATGAGCACCTTGATGCTTTCCTACAATTTTTCCCATATCGGGTTTGTAAGGAATACTTCTCGCTTCATATTCTAAAACTTGCTCAAGTGATTTTACATCTGACATTTCATGATTATAAACGGAATCAGCTTCATCAATTTGGACAATTAACCCTTCTTTTTGTTGTAATTTTTGTTGTAAAAACTCAGGTAACCTCACTTTTCCAATGAAACATAAACCTTGTGAATCTTTCTTTTCGGCTGTAACCAATTCCATTTGAGTGGCAATTTCACGCACTTCTGGTTTGGTTAATTCACCTATTGGAAATAATGATTTAGACAATTGTTTTTGAGATAATTGACATAAAAAATAAGATTGGTCTTTATTCGTGTCAGCACCAGCAAGCAATTGAAATACTTTTTTTCCATCAACTTCAATTTCTCCTTTTCTGCAATAGTGTCCAGTTGCCACAAAATCGGCACCTAAACTCAAGGCAATTTTCATAAAAACATCAAATTTAATTTCTCGATTGCACAATACATCAGGATTTGGAGTTCTCCCTTTTTCATATTCGTTGAACATATAATCAACTATTTTTTCTTTGTATTGTTCGCTTAAATCAACCGTTTGGAAAGGAATTCCTAATTTTTCGGCTACCAATAATGCGTCGTTGCTATCTTCAAGCCACGGACATTCATTGGAAATTGTCACAGAATCATCGTGCCAATTTTTCATAAATAGCCCAATTACTTCATACCCTTGTTGTTGCAATATATAGGCTGCAACACTTGAATCAACACCACCAGAAAGACCTACTACAACACGCTTCATTACTAATTTATTGAAAGATTTATTCTCCAAAAATGGAGTGTAAAGATACGACTAATTTTGGTTTATTTAAGAAAGGTTTTATGTTTTCAAATAGCAGTTAAAGACTACTCTTCTTTTCTAATTACTTCTCTTTTTTTGAACTTTTTCTGTGGTTTGTTGAAATTGTCTTTGCTTACGAGTTTTCCATTCTCAAAAAACTGCCAAATTCCAACTTTTTTTCCTAACTTGAACATTCCCTTTGCAACCACTAATCCATCAGGTCCTTTGAAGGTGGATGCTCCATTAAATTCTCCTTTTACATAAAAAGATTCTTCTAGAACAACGCCTTTTTCGGTGTATTTTCTATAAACACCTTCTTTTACTCCGTTCTTATAATTGGTTTGTTCGGCCACTACTCCACTTGGAAAATTAATCGTTTTTAATCCTTCCAACTTGCCATTTTTATAATTTTCCAAAGTCATTACAATTTTGGATGCCTCATGATAATAAATCCACGGACCTTCATGCATTTTATTCACTACTTTTCCTTCGCTTACTTTATTCTTCTTTTGGTCGTAAAAAATCGTGTAAGCTGAATTGTCTTTGCTATTGAATTCTCGTGTGGCCAAAACCGTAGCCTCTTTAGCATCATCAAAATAAGTAAACAAACCTATTTCTTTACAGTGATCAAAAGTACCTTCATAACGAGGTCGTTTGGATTCTTCATAAACGCCTTTCCAAACACCGTGCTTTTTTCCATTTTCATCTAATTTATTTAAATCGGATTGAGAAAAAACACTTGAAGTAAGACAGAAAACGATGATGACTTTTAAAAAATAAAACTTTGTAAATTTCATTATATTTTAATTTTGGATACAGAATTCTATGCGAATTAACAACTACAAATTTACATATTAAATTAGAACTTTTACCGCTATTATTTTTAAGATATAAAAAACATATTAGAATTGAAATCAACGTTAAATTAAAAATTAAAACTACAACAACACCTTGATTTAGAGTTAAAGGCTTCCTACTTAAATTATGCTACACTTTAACCGTTGAAATTTTCCCTTTTAAACTTAATTTACAAAGTGTTTAAACATTTACTACTACAACTAGAAATCATAATTCAATAAATTACAGAAAAAACTGATATCGCTTCAATATTTACAGTATTTAAAGCTATTAAACAACAATTAAAAAATAATTAAACTTTTATACTATTTTATTATTCCAATGAAAATGTAAACATTATGTGAAAAATATTAATTAATTTAGGGTAAACATTTAAAAATCAACACTATGAAAAAATTTATTAGAATTAATTATTTTGCCTTGATTACATTTTTAGCAATCATAGGAACGTCATGCAGTAATGACAGTCAAAGCACGAATCCTGCCGACAATTCAATTTCTGGAATTGCTTCAAAAACACCAGATTTAAGTATTTTAGTCCAAGCGCTAAACAAAGTAGATTTGGCAACCACATTACAATCAAGCGGAACGTTTACCGTTTTCGCACCTACGAATGCCGCATTTACAACATTCCTTTCAACAACGCCTTATGCCACAATTAATGATGTTCCTGATGCTGTTTTAAAGGAAATTTTACTAAATCATGTTATTGGTAGTGTAGCAAAATCTACTGATTTATCTACTGGGTATATTAAAACATTAGGAAAAGGTCCTTCCTCTACAACTAATACTTTAAGTATGTTTGTAAATGTTGGAACAAACAGAGTAACACTTAATGGAGTTTCAATGGTTACCACTACAGATATACTAGCTTCTAACGGAGTAATTCACATTGTTGATAAAGTGATTAATTTGCCTACCATAGTAACACATGCAAGTGCAAATCCTAATTTCAGTAGTTTGGTTGGGGCTTTAACAAGTGCAGGTCAACCTGATTTTGTCTTTATCTTATCTGGAATTGGACCGTTTACAGTATTTGCACCTACGAATAATGCTTTATCAGCATTAAACACCGAATTAGCGCCAACGGGAATTGCTGGAGTTTCCCCAAGTAACTTAACCAAAGTTCTGCAATATCATGTGGTAAATGGTGGAATTTTAGCAAATAGTCTAATGGAAGGCCAAGTTGTTCAGACGCTTCAAACACCTCAAACCTTTACTATTCAATTAGCCAATGGTGCAAAAATTAAAGATGCCAATAATAGACTATCAACAATAATTGCAACAGACGTTCAATGTGCAAATGGAGTTATCCATGTTCTTGACAAAGTTTTACTGCCAATCTTGTAAAAAAAAGATAAAAAAAGCTCCCTTTTTAAATAAAGGGAGCTTTTGTATTTTAGTCACAATTAAATTTATTTTTTCTTTTGCTGTTGTGCCTTTTGAGCTTCAGCTTGTTCCATAATCTCTTGCATTTTGCGTTGGAACTTACCTTGTTTTTTTGGCTCTTTTAATTTGTTCTCTTGAATTTGAGCATGAATTTTATCATTGTCAACAATGTAGTTTTTAATGACTAACATTATACCAATCGTGATTAAATTGGAAATAAAGTTATACAAACTCAATCCAGCACCATAACTATTGAAGAAAAATAACATCATAAGTGGTGAAACATATATCATGATTTTCATCATTTTTGCCATATCTGGCATTCCGTCCTGAGCTGGAGCCGCCATTTGTTGGTCTCCAGATGTCATCTTCATGTAAAAGAAAATCGCAATTGCCGCCAAAATTGGAAACAAACTGATGTGACTTCCATAAAATGGAATATTAAAAGGTAATTTCACAATTTCATCAAAAGAAGATAAATCGTCTGCCCAAAGGAATCCTTTTTGTCGTAATTCAAATGCTGACGGGAAAAATTGGAACGAAGCATACATGAACGGAAGCTGAATCAAAGCTGGAATACAACCCGCCATTGGATTTACACCCGCTTTATTATATAATTTCATTGTTTCTTGTTGCTTTTTCGCAGGTTCTTTTTTGAATTTTTCTCCTAACTCTGCTATCTCTGGTCTCAAAACTTTCATTTTTGCCTGAGATAAGAACGACTTATACGTAATTGGCGACATTGCGATTTTTATGATAATTGTGAAAATAATAATCGCAATTCCATAAGCAATGTAAGAAGTTAAAAATCCGAATAGTGGAATGAAAATAAATTTGTTAATCCATCCAAAAATCCCCCAACCTAATGGAATTATTTTTTCTATATTCTTGTCGTAAGACTTTAATGTTTTGTAATCTGAAGGTCCAAAATACAAGCTCATTTTATAGTTCACTTCGCCGTTAGAAAACGCCAAAGGCACATTAGCATTGAATTGTTTAATAAATGTAGTGTCTTTATTTTCGTCAACAACCAATTTATTAGATTTTAAAACCGCTTTCGCAAATGGTGTTTCGGTTAAAAGAATTGTAGAAAAGAAATGTTGTTTGAATGCAACGAATTTTACGTTATCAAGTGTTTCTTCTTGATTATTTCCATCACTTACATTATTGAATTTTTCATCTTCATATTCATAATTAAGAAGCGTGTATCTGTTTTCATAAGAAATACTTTTCTCTGTTCTGAAAGTTTTCAAATTCCATGATAAATCCAAAGGTTTTGAAGTATTTAGCACTTTGTTCAATCCTTGAGAACGAACATCAAAACCAATCATATAGTCCTTTGGCTTTAGACTGTATTGGTATTCCAAAAACTCATTGGCACCCGCTTTTAATCGCATAGTTAGAATTTGATTTTCTCCAACTTTTGTTAAAGTTGGTTCAAAATACAATTCTTTAGTATTTAAAGTATGGTTGTCATTAGTAAGTAATTGAATGTTTAAATCCGAATTATTGTCTTTAATTAATTCAACTAATTCACCAGAACCTTTTTTGAATTTTTCAAAATTCTTCAAAGTAGCTTCAACAATGTATCCCCCTTTATTTGCTATTTTAACACGTACAAATTCGTTTTCAACAGTTGTGAAAGCTTCTTTAGCCGAAGGCAATGTTGCAGAATAGGCAAAATTCCCCAATGATTTTTTTAGGCTAGCCAATTGTAATGTATCACTAACGGTTGCGTCAATTTTAGCAATTGCAACTTCTTTTGCAACTGATTGTTTCGCTTTTTCAGCAGCTACTACCTGTTCTTTTTTTGCTTTTTCAGCAGCAATTTCTTTTTCAGTAGGCTGATTTTGGTACATAATCCAAATCAAAATTCCAAAAATCAATACGAATCCTATTATTGAATTGAGGTCTAATTTTTTTTCTTCCATTTTATTTATTTTACAACAGTCGATTAGCGACGAAAGTTTTTTTTTATAATTTACAAATATGCGAAAAATTTATCATGTAGCCCTGATGGTAGCGGTAGCTCACGCTTTTTTAGCGTGACTATAGCGGACAGCAGGAATTACATTAGTAAATGCAACTACTATTTATGCTCCTTCTATTTTTTATTTTTTACTGCAGCTGCCACAAAACTCACAAAAAGTGGGTGCGGATTGTCAACCGTACTTTTGTATTCTGGATGGTATTGCACTCCAATAAAAAAGGGGTGGTTTTCAATTTCTACAATTTCTACCAATCCAGTATCAGGGTTGACACCCGAAGCTTTTAATCCGGCACTTTCTAATGCTTCAAGATAATCGCTATTGAATTCATAACGGTGACGGTGGCGTTCTAAAATACTTGTTTTACCGTATATTTTGTGTGCCAATGTGTTTTCTTTAATATCACATTTCCAAGCGCCAAGACGCATTGTTCCACCTTTATCGGTGATGGTTTTTTGTTCTTCCATCAAATCGATAACTGGGTTGGAAGTACCTTCATCCATCTCCGTAGAATTGGCATCTTTCAATCCCAAAACTGTTCTTGAATATTCTATAACTGCCATTTGCATTCCCAAACAAATCCCTAAAAAAGGAATGTTGTTTTCTCTTGCATAGCGAACCGTTTCTATTTTTCCTTCAATTCCACGACCTCCAAAGCCTGGTGCAACAAGAATTCCGTCTAAATCTTTTAGTTTTTCATGTGCATTGGAAGCATCCAAATATTCCGAGTGAATAGAAACTACATTCACTTTCGTTTCATTTGCAGCTCCTGCGTGAATAAATGCTTCTAAAATGGACTTGTAAGAATCTTGCAATTCTACATATTTTCCAACCAAACCAATGTTTACAGAATGTTTCGGATTTTTTAATCTACTTAAAAAAGTATTCCAATTCTTTAAATCAGGAGCCGATTTTATAGGTAAATCTAATTTTTTCAAAGCCACGACATCAAGACCCTCTTCAAGCATCAAAATGGGCACTTCATATATTGTTGAAGCATCAATAGATTGAATCACTGCTTCGCGTTTTACATTGCAAAACAAAGCCAATTTATTTCTTAATTCTTCAGACAATTCGTGTTCGGTTCTACAAACCAAAATATCCGCTTTTATACCGCTTTCCATTAATGTTTTAACGGAATGTTGTGTTGGTTTTGTCTTTAATTCTCCGGCTGCTGCCAAATAAGGAACCAACGTCAAATGAATAACAAGTCCGTTATTTTCACCTAATTCCCATACCAATTGACGTACCGATTCGATGTAAGGCAAAGATTCAATATCACCAACGGTTCCACCAATTTCAGTGATTACAATATCAAAATCACCTGAATTACCAAGCAATTGCATTCTTTCTTTGATTTCATTGGTAATATGAGGAACCACTTGAACCGTTTTTCCTAAGAATTCTCCTCTTCGTTCCTTTTCAATTACCGAAAGATATACTCTTCCTGTGGTAACATTGTTGGCTTGTGAAGTGGGAACATTCAAAAAACGTTCGTAATGTCCTAAATCCAAATCGGTTTCTGCACCGTCATCTGTAACGTAACATTCTCCGTGTTCATAAGGGTTTAGCGTTCCTGGATCCACATTGATATAGGGATCAAATTTTTGAATTGTAGTGCGATATCCTCTTGCTTGCAATAATTTTGCTAAAGAAGCTGCGATAATCCCCTTCCCTAAAGAAGAAGTAACTCCGCCAGTAACAAAAATATATTTCGTTTGAGCCATTGTTTAGTTTGTGTTGTAGTTGTGTAAAAAACTTGGCAAAAGTACGAAAATAATTAGATAATGCGGTAATATAAATCATTAGATAAATAAAAAAATAGAGGCTTTTGCGAACCCAATAATAAAATATACTTTTGTAGTGAATTATTGGTTTAAGGTTACAATTTATATGTTAAATCGACCATTTGTAATTTGAATAATCTCTGATGGTTTTTCTTTTATTTGAATAACTAGTATTCATATTATATTGTTTTAGGGTTAGTTTACATAGCGCATATCAAACCGACCATCTCGTACTTGGACTTTTTCTCCGTCTGAATTTATAGCATCATACCAAAAAGTACCAGAAATAATCTTTTGTTGCATGTCTAATTTTGTTATTTTTAATTCACCAGTAACCGTTGCTGTTGTAGTATATTGTATTGCATTAACAATATTGCTTGTAATCCAAAATTCGCCAAAATTTGAATTATAATTTGAGCCATTATTAGTTTGTTCCCCCAAATTGTATGTCGAATTTTCAATTAATTGTAAAGGATTGGTTGAAATATTAACTGATTTATTTTCATTAGTTCCTTTTTCTGTTATACTCAACCCTAAATGATACCCATCTTGTAATTGTTGGTAAAAGCAACTTAAAGTAGGTCCAAATTGACTACTTCCTTTCGGCAAAAAAGCTACTCCATTTACTAAACAACCTGCGGTATTGGCTCCAGTAGTTGTTGCTGGAGGTAATTGTTCAATGGGCGTTTTGTCTTCGTCTTTGTTGCAACAGCTTAAACTAAATGTTGTGAGAAGAATTAAAATTAAATTTTT
>Ga0114974_10001835_pt1 | contig 16605 bp, 23 predicted proteins | sample S_130206_EF_Meta_FD_87318 | JGI IMG/M metagenome (GOLD analysis project Ga0114974, IMG submission 87318) | Freshwater microbial communities from Lake Simoncouche, Canada to study carbon cycling - S_130206_EF_MetaG | ecosystem: Environmental > Aquatic > Freshwater > Lake | place: Lake... | reverse complement strand
GATATAATTCTTTGCTTCAAGCCAGCGCAGGCTGGCAGTAAATTCACGCCAGTTTGGCGTGTTGCGATCGTCGGAGGCAGTCATTCATTTCACCTGGCCTGCGTCGGTAGCAGCCCCCATATCCGAATAGCGAGGCAATACATTGTTATCCGTTGGCTGTGGAGAGCAGGAGCACAAGAATAAGGCCATGAAAAGAATTGGCATTAGACCTCGGCAAACGCCCAAGCTGAAAGGCTATTTACATCTCCATAAGCAAGATCGGCACCGGCAGGGTAGACTAGAATACTATATTTTTCTCCGGCAGTAACTTGTCGAATTACGGCAGATGATGGTGGATATAAAGAACCACTAGCTGGAACAACAAGATCATAAAAAACATCTACCACCCCTGCGGTTTCCTCGTTCAATAGAACCGTCATATTTGTAAGAGAACCCCACATCGCACCTTGAGAACCATAACTAATAGAAATCAAGGCAACTGCTGTTTTATTGACTCCAATCTGTGTGTAGCCAAGGTCGTCATAGATATAAGAAAACATTGAACCATTATTAAATTGTGGCGAACTGCTCCAATAAACATTTGTTCCAAATCCGACTGTACCTGCGTTAGATTGATCCCAATTTGTCCTAATTGATGATTTGGTTGGGATTGCTCTGGAAAGTGGCATTGAGAACTCCTTTAGTGACTAATCCAGCTTGCCGTACCAGCGGTAGCAAAAATGGCCGAGAGAGTGGTGGTGGTGTAAGGACACTCGTAGAAATCACCGCTAGATAGAGCCACCATAAATCCCCCGCCAAGAGTCGTGCAGGTTGCCCCTGCGTTCACGAACAACTGCCCTGCTCCAAGATTATAGACCGTTGCCATTTTGCGGGCGGTATTGGCTGGTACGAGCGTGGCTGAAATTAGTGAGCTGAAACTGCCCGATGTGATAGCCGAGGAGGAAATTGCAAAAGATGCGGTGACAGAGCCAATTTGGGCTGTGCCCGCTCCTAGGGTTACTGAGCCAGAAATCGTCTGCGTACCAGTCGGATTAGCCGTGACCGTGCCAGCAATAGTAACTGTGTTTCCAACTGTGACAGAACCAATTTGTGCTGTGCCAGACACTAACGCAGGGAGCGTAGCAAGAGACACTGGTTGCGTGGCTTGGAAGAATGTGCCATTTACGGTTATGCTAGAATTTGCAATCGTCACGCCGTGAGTCACGCAAGAGCCAATGGTGACAGATGATATGCTCACAGGAACAGTTCCGCTGATGCTGGCTGTAACGCTCCCAATTTGTGCTGTGCCTGTCCCAATTGTTACCGTGCCAGAGATGGCGGGGAGAGAGCTGACTGTGACCGTGGTGCTGGCAAGCTGATCATCGTAGTAGATAACGAGCGCGGCGGTGGTGGTTAGCCCGGCCGTTGTCGCAACCAGGGTGAGAGCGGTATTAGCGCCAGAGGTGAAGGCAGAGGCTGTGACGGAGCTATCGGCAAAGTTGTACATGATCCGACCGCGATCGGCGGCCGTCACGAGCAGGAGCTGGTCGCGATCGATGTTTAGCCCGGTGAGCGTCAGGACGTTGGTAGCGGGCGAGTAGGAATAGTTAGGCCAGATCTGTTTCATTTTTTAGTGCTCCTTGTCATCCCAAGGCAATCGCTAGGGCAACGGCCGTGGCGGTAGTAACGCCAGCAGCTCCTGCTCCGCCCGTCACGATGGGCGTGCCTACGGCAACCGTTATGCTCGCAGGCCCGCAGACTGTGGCGGTAATAGGCATTATTCAGTCACCTCGCCCGCAATGGTCACGGATCCTTGCAATAAGCGGATTTTAGTGGCTGCTGATGTGGTAAGCAGTAGATCCCACTTTCCGCCGCTGATAGGCAGAGCGGAAGCAGTAGCAGCATTCAACGCCAGGGTGAGACTGCCAGTCGTGCCGGTGGCCGTGACAGCGGCAAACGATGCCAGTAGATTGCCGTTATAGGTATCGCGGATCTGAGCGGCTGCGGTTGCGCCAGCCAGAGAATACGTTGCGCCCGTGCCGTCTTTAACCGCGACTTCTAGGGCAAGATCAACGCCTTGTTCGATAGTGAGATTATAAACGCCAGCGGCCATACTTCTGGATGGCGTGTGTCAAAGGCTAGTAAACTGCCCACTTGTTTTTCAAGTAAGTCTCTATGATCAGCCTTTCGCTTTCTGTGACTGCTCGGTTATAAACAGCAATTTCTCCTATATCACCCTTCAGATTAAGTGAGCCACCATAGTTGCCTAGCCCAGTATATGTCTGACTTCCAGATATAGTTCCAACATTTGTGCCAGATACATTATTCAGATAAGCAATTCCACCATTAGCAATGGACGCATCTCGCAGACAGCTTCCAACAATAAAATTACTGGCAGCCGTACCACCAGAAAAAGCCAGATTTCCAGAGTTTCCATTCCCATTATCATTACCAGCTAAAATGAACTTATTTCTTCCATTCACATTGTAAGTGGATTGGGTGATAATTCCGATATAAGTTGCAGGAGAAGCGGTCTTGAACATGATTGAGCCATTTGTTGCGTCACTATTTGCACAAACAATAAATATGCTATACGCAGAGCCTCCAATGGATGATGTAAAGACCATACTATCACTATCAAATCTTATAATAGGAAGGCCATTTTTTATGCTAGTCTTGAGAACTGGTCTTTCACCAGAAGTAGATTGTATGGCGTGATTAGAATTTCCACTTTGATCTTCCCAGCGAGCAACAGCAGAGCCATCAGTAGTAACCAAACTCCCGCCAGATGTGGCATCGTAAAGGCCGGATGTTGCCACAAGAGATAAGATCAGCCCATCGAGGATTAAGCGGGAATCATCATTGATGATTGTTGTCCCAAAAACAGCGTTACCAAATATCATTGATAATTAAGAACGGTGATTCGGTAGGTGGCGGTGTTTATGTTGATAGTGCCATTATCTGAATTACTGCAAGAGAGGCACACGGTGTTTGCTTGGTACGCCACGCCTTGAATGACTGCCCCTGCTGAAATTGCTGATGGTAGGCCAATCAAAACAATGTCGTTTACTGCCGCGCCAGTCACTACGACATCACGATAATGTTGATCGTTTGACGCTACCGATCCAAAGGTAACAGATGCCAAGGTTGAGAGAGTTCTAAAAGCACCATTCCCAGTTCCCATAGCAATATAATAACTTGAGGTGATTGAGACATTATTAGATTGAATAGTGACTACTGTTGCGCCAGAGCCAAACGAACTATTCTGCCAATCAACTGCCGTAACCCCTCCACTTGTTTTTAAAACTCTGTTATTCCAATCAACGGAAGTGATAGCAGAAGTGTCAGCTAGATAGCGGTTTGTAGCCGACAAATTGCCCGTCCAATCTGTGACAACATTATTCGGGATTCCAAGCGTAACAGTCGAGGCAACAAGTCCCAAGTTCACAAGGGCTGAGACGACAGTAGTCGAAGCGGGTTGAATAATCGGGGTAGAATTGTAAAAGGAAATTTTTTGCCCCGTGCTAGTCCCGATCTTGCTTCCATTTGTTGAGCCAAAGACAAACGGGATATTATCAGTAACTGTAATTGCAGAACCTGTTAAGGCCACGGTCGGGAATGAGGCACCCTGCTCATTCAGAGTTACCGTGTTTGCTATGAGACCAAGATTAACCAATGCACTAACTACACTTGTGTTGGATGGTTTTGATATTGCAGTAGTGCCATAAAACCCGACATCATTTTGGCTGCTTACAAAAGCGGCATTCGCCTCCGATTTTGTATAGTAACTGACTTGTGCCCCTGGGACGGTGCTTCCGTCCGTAATCAAATCTTTGCGAATTGTGACATTTCCTTGGTACACCGTCTTGGGTGTTCCATTTTGAGTAAGCTCAATTTCTATGGTGGGCGTGATAGTTGTATCGCTTGTGCTTGCAAACGCATCTTCGACCTCTGCCGTGTTTATGGTGAGAGTGGTTTGGCGCATTGGAATAAACTGGATTCCACTGGCGTCCAGCGTAAGTTCGGTCGTCACATTTGTAAGACCAAGCCGTCCAGTAAATCCGATGATATAACCGCCCTTCCCGTTTTCTTGAACGCTGATATTAGAAGTAATCGTATTAATTCCACTCGAAATTGACGCCTGAACTGATACAGCAGATTGAAAAAGAGGAATGGCTGTAGTTGCATTTGGCCCAAAAACCAGCGCAAACGACCCCCCGCGAGCCAACGGGCCGACCGCTAGTTCATAAGTTTCGTTTTGCGTGGATGAACCATCTTGCAGTTTTACTAGCGTTAATTCGCCAGCCGTAGGTGTGGCGGTAAATGTATCCGCGTATACGATTGGATTACGGACTAATTTTATTACCTGCTGTGCCTGGATGCTATTCGCCGGCCTTCTACGAGTACCCACCAGCACAGAGCTGCTCGGGAAAAGAGTAAAGGCATCCGAGCCAAAAGACATGGCCGTGTTGGGTTGGGTTGCGGTTAATACGTATGAGCCGTAACTATCAGAACCGTAAAGTGCAACCGTAGAAACATTGTTTGAAATTGCGTTATATAGAGAAACTGCGGTTGCATCAAATGGAATAGCCGATGATGTAATTCCATTTATATTCAGCTTAAATGCGCCCGCAGAAGGTGCTTCCTCTATATTTCCGATGCCAGCTTTTAAACTAGCGCCAGTATAATCAATATCATCCAGCGAACCGTTTGCCTTTTTTTCAAGCAATCGCAAGCGAAGCGTATAGGAATCGTTGCGCGTCAATGTTGGCAACGCACCTCCGATCACGCTTCCTCCTTCTAAAAGGTTCCCAGAGGCCGTGTCGATATATATGTCTAGGGTAGATGCCACTTAGAGTAAATGGGTGTCAATTTTAATCCAACCCAAATTGACCGCTTCCAGAGAGACCAAACCCTCCTCCCCATAAATCAAAAACCAACCATTCGACCCACAAATAGAATGTATCATTATCATACGAAGAAGCATTGACAGCGACAATTCCAGTTTGAGTTACTGTTGGGACGCCAGGGCCGGGAACATTGGGGAATACAAAACTTCCAAAATTTCCTCCGTCGTCTGCATCTAAACTAAAACTTGATTTAGGTGAAACTTTTGTATTGTTAAGACAAACCTTTTTCCATCTTGCATTAGATACTATATATCCAGTTTTCGGTGGGGTATATGGAGGAGTAAAGGTAAGATTATTGATTGACCAATTAACCTTTTCACAACGCTTCAATAATGGAGGATTGATAGGGGGAATGAGATCATTTGGGGGGGGAACCAATTTGCTGAATATGATTCCACTCGCCCCGCCATATACCGGCTGTAAGTGACTAACTCTTGTCCCATCATAATGAGGCTCTATATACATTTCGTTTCCAGCAATTAGCTTATATTGTCGCAATAGATCAGCGGCGTATTCAGTTCTTGCAATCATAGAATTGATAAGATTAGCAGACAAAATCTGCCCATTCTTTGCAGATGAGATTTTAGGTGCAATCACTGCTTACTGCCTCAATGACCGCACCCTCAGGGGTAAAATTTATTCTAATGTTGTTTCCGGCGATTGGCTTTTGAGATTGCGCGATTGCGACCAGATTCTCGATTCGCGCGATAATGCTGTTGATGAACTCAACCGATATGCCGACGCCGCCTGCCGTTGGTTTGATAATGCGTAAAGGTCTGCTCGCTCCTGGCAAGGGCGGAGGTAAAGGATTTTTCGCCATAAGGCTAGAACGTAAAGTTTACTTCTGAGAATGCGTTTACTTTTGCAAAGTCGATCGTGCCATCCGTCTGGTAAAAAATATCAGTTCCACGGAAGTATTCGGTAAATTGTTCCTCGATTTGATTAAACAACCCCCTGCGTTCAAAACTAATTCCGCTTTGAATATATCCAGCATAGATCCATTCATGATTAGGCGCATACCGCACGATTGGCGGCTGGGCGATGCTTCCCTGCCCTATGGGGTTTGCCGTCAAATAAGATTGGAAAGAAGCGGTTGCTGCATCCTGCAATTCAGAAACGTTCCTTGTCCTTCGATATTCCCTAGCTCTCGGCGTTGGAGGCATAGCTGTGCCGTTAATACTCCCCGGCATGAGTCGTTTAGTGGGCAGGGTAAGGCTGCTGCTGCCAAGATTAAGCCCCACGTTTCCGCCTTTAAGCACGTCAAAGAGCGAATCTTGCGTGATATATTTTACCACAACAGCCGCATTAGCGCCAAACACGCCCACGCCAGGCTGACCGACGGCCGTAATATATGCCGGAGGCAGGCCAGAGGAGTAATCCAATCCAACGTAGGTGACTTGCAGTTCCGAAAGATCGCCGTCCATAGGCTCAATCTTAGTCGTCTCGACCAGCATTCTGGTATATTTGATTGCCGATCCTGAAAACGCCGCATGCGTAGTGTTGCGATCTGGATCGAGCGATGCGATGTCTTGCGTGCGGATAATGTAAGTTTCAGTCAGCGTGACTAAGCCGTCCACTTCGGACGATCTTTGCACTTTTCGCAGTATCTTCTGCCCAGAATTAAGGGCGGTATTTATGATTGTGGCTGCCATATTAGTAGGCCGATCTAAGGATGGGCACGCCCAGCCGTGCGTTAATCGCCTCGAGAATCCCCTGCACCGTCATGCGAACGGAGTCCACCTGGTTGAAAAGGGTGTTATTGCTTGTACGTTGGCTGTTGGCCTCCATTTGCGCGAATCCAGATATGCGAGACTCTCTAATGCTTTTTTCGCTCATAAGACTAAAAGCCTTATCGCCTCCTTGTTGCCCAAGCCTATCCAGCAAAAGCTGATCGGTGACCTTAAGGAGATTAGCTCTCTCTTTTTCTATGTTCCTGACTATGTCTTGGCGGCCTTCCCTTTCAGCCGCTGCCTGAATGCGATCCAATAAAGTACCAGAGCTTTCCATCGCCTTATCGACCATCTCTTTGTATTTGAAAGCGGCTTCTTTTTCAGTTTCTAAGATGCGTTTCTTTTCGTCTCGGGCATATTCCGCATCTCGAACCATACGATCAAAAAGAGTTTTTTCGCGGTTTTCATTAAGCCTAGATTCTTCCTCTATGTTGTAGATTTCCTCGTCGTAAAGGCGTTTATCTAGTTTTCGCTTTTCTTCCTCAGAGCTAGCCATTTCAGCAGATACGTCCAGAGGAACATTTGCCCTAGCTTCTTTTGCTTTGGGTTGAAGGGATTGCCGGTGCGATTCCCCAGCCGCACGCATAACGGCTGTTGCTCCCTTTAAATTACCACCAAAAGCCGTCTTTATTGCGTAACCCACCATGCCAAGTTCTTCGGCAAATTGCCTAAATGATTCGATCGCCGGGTTAATGTAGGCGGCTAACTGGCCAAACATGACTATAAAGGTATTTTGAAAAGTTTTTAAAGAGTCAGACGCGGCAGATAGTTGTGCGATTGTATCATCCGACCACACGCCAATGGCTTCGCCTTGCTCAGTAATTGCTGATGCCCCCTGATTTAAGACTTTTATTAAATCGGTCTGCGCCTTTCCAAGTAGATCATTAACAATAATAAACTGACGGCCTTCGTTGGCTCCACTAGCAAAGCTGTCGGAGATTTTAAGCAGAATATCCTCCGGCTTCATTGATTTAAGCTGCTCAAGATTAATCCCGACTTCTGCAAAGGTGGCGGCCAATCCCTGATCTCCCGCCAGTGCTTTCTGCTGGGCGAGTGAAAGTTTGTTTAAGCCAGTTGAAACTTGCTCAATTCCGCTACCGTAAACAGAGGCCGCATTGCCAATTAACTGCAATTTACTGGCCGATACTCCAAACTTTTCCGCAATGTCTTGAAGCTGATCGCCCTTTTCAATAGCGGTAGCAAAGCCTGATATAAGTTTATCAAAAGCAAACGCGCCAGCGATCAACCCTCCCGCTTGCTTTGCAAATTGTCTGACGGAGCTTTGCGCTTTGGCCAGCCCGCGATCAAAGCCAGATGCGTCTAGTGCGAGTTTAGCTGTGGCAACGGCGTCCATTATAGGCCCGCCTTTTTACGCTCGTAATTAGCGATGATAGAAAGCCGCTTGATCATTTTTACTACTTGTATGTCAATGGATTTCTGGACTGTAGCTGCGCTGATCACGCTCGTTATCCATGGGATTGTGTTTGTCATTGAAATATAAGGCTTTGAAAATACGCCTGCTTTTAGTTGCGACTTATCTACGACACGCCCGCCGCCCGTGTGTCTATATACCCATTTCGGTATACCCCTGAATCCGCCCAAAATACCCGCACACACTGCCCACCCAGACTTTGCGATACCTACGTTCCCTCGCTTTTCTTTAAAATATCTAGCTAGTTCGGTTTCCTTGGGAACAATCTGTCGAACAAATTGATTTTTTGGAACTCTACCCTTCTTTCCAAATCTTGCATTCTCATGCTCTCTACCTTTATCGAATTCCCCTATTCTAGTGTAAATGTATGGTTTGTAATTCAGCCGATTGATCAGAGCCTGTGCGTCGCTTTGAGCCTTTACACCCTTTTTGCTTTTGCCAAATGACTTTCCTAGAACAAGGGCTGCCAAGGCAGCGGCTGCTTGCTTAGCATTCTGCGTTTTGATCTTACCCCTAGGCAATGGCAAGGCCGATATTTCTCGCACGGCCGTCGGGCCGGACTTGTAAACTAGATCAATATCTCGAGTAACAGCCTTTTCTCCCGTGGCCTTTGCCTTTGCGTTCAGCCCGAATGGCTGCGTGGAATTAGCAAGGCTAACGCAAAGGGAGCGAGCCTGAACCCGCATCTCTTTGGCGGCCTCCAACTTTGTCTTTCCGACAAAAGCCTGTAAAGCTTTCTGAAGTTTGATTGGATTGACGGTAAGGCTGGCGCTCATAGTCCTAACGCTTTCTCCATGTCACGGATGTCTGTGCCGACAACCTCATACGGCCGTCTTAACTTTGCCCCGTTCAGATACATAAACACGTGCTCAGCCTGATGGACGATGTGCAACGGTATTTTCCAGAGAATCGTCATTAGTGGCCAGCCTGTTTCTTTTGCCAGGACGAACACGCTGCAAGCGGTTCCGCCTGGCGTTACTCGTTTCCCGGTGGCTGTGGAGCGCCAGACGGGACGACGTTGACCTTCGCCTTATTAGATTCGTTTAGAATGCTGGCGACTAACAGGCTTGCCGTATCGCGATCCTCCTCGCCAAGGTTCTCCGACCATTCCATTAGTTTTTCTCTAAATGCGTCTTGGTTCCACGCCAGTTTGATGGCGGCTTTTCTGTCTTTGGCCAGCAAGATATGCAGATAGATGAACGCATAAACAAAGAAAATCGGGCTATCGTTCTCACTGCGGATCTGAATCATCAAAAGCCGGCTGCCCTCCGTGTAGGGCGCCAGCGGTTGATCCTTAAAAAGTTTATTCGGCGATATGAATGCCTGGTCAAGCTCCTGCAATAGATTTTCTTCGCTCATAGTTTTTTTAATATCGCTCGTTTTAATTCTGGGCTGGCACGCTCGCTGACTAAGAGCGTTTGCCCGCCCCGCTGGATAGATATAATCGGCTCGGCTCGCTTCATTAAGCCTAAGAGAGTTTCCCTGTTTTCAAGCGCTGCCCGCACGTAGCGAATGGCTGATTCTTCGTCTGATTTCATGTCTGCCCAGGTGCGCTCCATTTCGGCTTTTGCTTCTTCGCCCCCAGATATATTGAACCAGAATGTGAACTGGCGATGGCCGTCCTCTTTTACGATGCACGTCACTGGATCGGATTGCCTTAACTTAGCGCCAAACGCCGAGGCGGCGGCCGCCACTTTTATGTTTGTCGTTCCCCAGAAACTATCGACCATTTTAGGATCTCATAAACCCGCCGGAGCGGGTTAGCTCATGTTAGGGAATCGAGTCGCGGAGACGTCCACCGTGACGAACCCATCAGAGGCGCGGTTTACAGTCACGCTGTCCACGATGATCTTTCCGCCTGTGCTGGTAGCATTTGCCAAGGTTGTGAGAACTGCTCCGGCCGTAGTGGCGTAGGAGCCGGTGATGGTAGTAGAGAAGGCGAAGGTATCTGTAGGATTGAACATGGCAGCGCCGACCACCTCGCCGCTTTGGTTTCTAACTTCCGCACGTTCGACGTTGCGGGTTTCTGTGAAAGATTGTACGAGGCCACCCGTTTCAGCAGTGATACCGAACTGAAGGCCAGAAGTTCCGATTGTTGTGGCTGCCATATTGCCTTAAATTTTGTGTCAACTCGCAATCGAATTTGGATATGCGATAACTGACAGCTTATAAGTGCGACGCATTGTACGCTCCTCATCGTCGGCCTCTGGTTCTACCGATTCCAGTTTCGCATTAAAACAGCGGGCAGATCCGATGGCTGTGGTGGCATTCAATCGCGTTGCGAGCGGGCTGGAATCATAGAAAGCCTGTAGCACTTTGGAGCATTTTTGAGTGTGGAAGTCCACGGTTGTATCGTCGTAAGAATCATCCACCACAATTTCAACCGGCACGCTAAACACGCCAGATCCCTGCACCGGCTCTTCTGTTCCTAGCGTGGCTTTAATCACGATCGATGGCGGCATGTTTTCAGTCTTATCGTGCGACAAGTGATAGGTAGGCCCGGTGACGGTTGCAGATAGAAGCTCTTGAAAAGCAGCTTCAATTAAACGATCGAGCATGGTCACGGCGGGCATATTCTAAACTCCTCTTGTCACCAGATCGGGCGAATGGACGAATCAAATGTGACCATGGTTTTACATCCAGCGCCACCATGCGGAAACGTTGGAGTGTAGTGATATCGCTTGACGCAATCAGGCCAAGTCATCGTGGCCTTTCCCCTGGCTGCCTTTGGCGTATCTACGGATCGATCGTTATCCTCAATAATAAAGGTGCAGGGCAGATCTGCCCCAGCCACGTAGTTTACGGCCTCATAAAAATGGCCTTCGTCCTCAGCTCCATCGCCCAAGAAACACCACACCTTTGCCGAGCTTCCCTGCTCTTTTAATGTGTGCGCCACTCCGGCCGCTATCCCGCAAGTGCCAGCCAACACGCTTGACGTATAGAAATTGAGCTTACGGTCAAAGACAAACATGGAGCGACCATCTCTAATCATCTGCTCAAGCACGTCAGGATTTCCGCCAGCGAGCAGATAGTGGTAGTGAGATCTATGGCTTGAGAAGATCCAATCGCCTAGCTTAATGTTTTTAAATATCTCGATGAGCTGATCCTCATTCCCTCCACATAGGTGGATCAGATATGGCAGCTTGCCCTGTTCAAATAGCGCCTTAATGCGCAATTCAAAATCAATCAGATCCTGCTTGTTCATACAAAGGCGTCGTGACTATCGGTGGCCAGCTTTTCAAACAGCGCCACCTTGGCGTGATTTGCGCATTCATGCAGGCAACTGACGCCAGGTTTAAAGTTTTTGTGCCATGCTCTCGCCTCTTCTCCGAACCATGCCTGACTAAAGGATTGATCCTTTATGGATGCGATGCGGCCGTGATTGCTGTATGCGGTATTGTGGCATGCGTAGATATTGAGATCCGCACCTACCACGCAAACGGCCTGAGCGTAGAGACAGCGATGGAATGGCCGAACGGGCGACTTGCTTGGACTATCCAGATCGTAGGTCGTGTTAATGGTAAAATCTGAATCACAAAAGGATTGGCATTCGGCCAGTTGCTCCCGCACCCTGGTCGCAATCGTGTTGTGATATTCTTTAAAGTTCTGCACATACACGGGCGAGAATCGGACATTGCTTACGCCTGAATCCTTGAGCTGTTTAGCAAACGGAACTAGTCCCTCATAATTGTAGCGAGTAATAATAAAGTTAATCCCAAGATCGCAACTCTCCGTTTTTGTGTTGGAAAAGTTTTTTATATTCTGCATCACGGAATCAAACGATCTGTCGGGCACGTTACGGCTGGACGCCATCTGCTCTGCGCTTGTGTAGTCCATCGAAATTCTTACCCACTTTGCCTTGCCCAATACTTCTGCCCTTTCCCCTGCAAGCAGTTGACCGTTGGTAATAATGGATAGATCCAACCCAGACGAGACTGTCTTAGTCATAATCTCGACAATGTCTTTATGCAGCAAAGGCTCTCCGCCGCCGCTAAAAGTGACGGCCTTTGTTCCTATGTTTGAAAGATCCTCTATTAGTTCTAGTGCCTTATCTCGCGGCATCACGTCCCTCTCGTTCATGCTGGTGTGCATGCCAGCCTGTAGGTGCAAGTCAGGCCGATCCTTTGGCCGAGTCGTACCGTCAGAATAGACGCAGAAACGGCAGGCGTGGTTACAGATATTGGTCGGCTTAATCCGCACGTAGATGGGTGCGGTAATAATATCGTCGCGAAAGCTGGCGATCTTATCCGGGAACGAAAAGATCTTAAGGTCGCTGTACTTATTCTGCTTCACCACTCATCCTTTCGCTCGACCAGCATGGTGGATGTCCCGGCGCTTAATCTGTCCAGTGCGCTTTGATACTCCCTGATTACGCTTTCTTTCTTTAGTTCGACGATTGGGAAATCCATCATTTTCCTAAGAGCTTCGGTGAAGTCCTGCGTATGCGTTGGCCCCGTGTAGAGCGGTTTGCTTTTGTTGCCTATGACTACCCGCAAGATGGCGGCCGGCTTGAATTGATTGCAGCTAATATGCTGAGCTGCGCCCAGGTGATTCACAATGGCGTCCAGTGCGTTTAGAATAAAATCCATCCGCTCAATGAAAACGACGGGCTTCAGTCCTGCCAAACTTAGGCCAGCGGCTAGTCCTACCATCAGATTTTCAGCGACAGGCGTTTCGATCAGTTGTGAATCCGCAACATTATTGAGCGTGCCTGCTGCCCGCCCGCCTATCTTTACCCCGTAGCCTATAAACCTAACGGCTGGATCGGCCGCCAATAAGTCCATCGCTTGCGTCAGCTCCTTCTTCACAGCAAGCCTTCCTCTTCCAGAATATGTAGGGCGTGAAATGCGCTTTTAGCCATCTGCCCGCGTTCGGTAAATATGACTGTCTCTGTATCTGCACAAAGCAAATGGAAGGCGTCTTTGTTATGAACGTTTAGGCACGGCCAGCTCGGCCCGGTGGATGTTCCAATGACGGCTTTTGCCTTGGCGGCAGTGGCTCCGATCCAAGTCACGTTCTTGTTATCAAATGCCGGGCATAATCCAGTATCGACTGTGCTGATTACGCGATGCCCCTTGCTAACTAGATTAGATACTAGGTTGCGAAAATCATCGGGGTTAAAGTTTGTGAATTGTCCAGAAAGTCCTGGCGAATTTATCACGACGATGTCGAAATCTGGCGCCATCGGGATGAAAGAATCTAAAGCCGGATAGTCAAACAAGAGGTCATCGACTTTCCGAATTGGATTCTTTACGCACATCCTGCTGGCCAGTTCTTCAAACCAGCAAAGATGGAATTTGGCGAAGTTTAATTTGTCCGGGTGACGCTCCCAATACCCGCCTACATTCCGCCAAGAATCAATACTATCGGCTGGCGCTTCGCTGATTGGTCGAATGCGTAGCCGTAAAGACATGTCGCTGCGCAAGGCATCAATTTCCTCAAACCTACACAGCCCAGGGTTATAATAGTGCGTGATCTCAAGATCTGGATTTTGCAGGCATAGCCGACGTAGAAAATTTAACTGCACCAAGTTGTCGCCTAGGCGCAGTGCGTTGTGGGTGTGAATCACGGGTTACGCTCTTTAAATATCTTTTCGCCCAGCTCGTAGTTTTCTTTGGCGTTGTGGCGTTTAAATTCCGCATCCTGTGCTGCGCCCGTGAATAGCGGATTATTGTGGGTGAAAACTACGTCCTTTGCGTCGATGATTACGCCATCCTTTGCCCCGCGTAAGCTGTACTCGTTATCGCTGAAAATGCCCGAGCATGCGTCGTACTCAGAAGCGAATAATGTGCCCTGCTGTTTTAATCTGGCCTTTGTTAGAATTGCGATGCAAAGCAGATCGTCTTTGCGGTGGCCGTCAGATACGGCGAGGATTGACGGCTTACTTAAATCGCCAAGCCGTTGCGTGATGATTGTATCCCAATGCAGCGGAGGATCCCAATCGTCGGAGCCTTGAATGATAATTTCTCCACGGGCCGCTTCGGCCGCCCTGTTCCAAGCGGCAATACACCCGCCATTGCCTTTTACAATTCCCCAATTTTTCAGCATGTCGGCTTTAGGATCGTCATCGTCGACTGAGTAGATCCACTCGACTGACGCTGGATCTGCCGCCTTTTTCATCCACAAGATGCGGGCGTTAATCGCTTCTTGCGGGCGTCCTCGCGTGGCGTGACAGACGCTAATTTTCACGGGCTTTTGTGCCCGCCACATGTTCTCAATCTTTTCTGCCTCGGCCGCATCGCCCACGGCTTTGCAGGCCGCAAGGTACAGATCAATGCACTCAAAGTCGTACACGGTGCGCTGGGCGTTCCAGATCTTCACGCCCGGATCGGGCTGAACCATTGCCGATTTTAGTAAGTGATAAGCCTGCAACCACGCACCCACGCTGGCCTCTTCCCTGGCTAAATAGTAAATCGCCTCCCTTCGCCCAGGGTTCATCTGATGTGCCTTTTGGTATAAGCCGATCCTGACCGTGCGATCTTGCGTGGCTGTCGCTTGATTGCAGGCAGCCTCATAAGCCAGCGTTGCCTCTTGCCCTGGCCAGACGGCCGCAACGTGCGACCACGGCTCCGACTCAACCCTGCGATTTCCTAAGAATAATTCCTGCTGGTAGTAGTACGCATACTTGCCTGCTTCGCTTAACTGGCCCTGGAGGATGCGGAGATTCCGATCGGCGCTGTTTGGCTTATATCCGCCAGGGTGATGCTCTACCCATACCGCCTGCTCGCCCACAGATTCCAGCCCAGCATTAGGCAACAGCGCCTCATGCACGGCATAGTTCCACCTCCCAGACCATACGCCGTCTATACGCCGCACCATGCGCTCACGTACTGGCCTTAATTTGGCGTTTATAACGTCATAGACGCCCGCGTAGATGCCGAGCTTGGGATTCTGCTCAAACGCTTCCACGCCCCTTTTAAGAGCGTTTTTGAGGTCTTTATGGGGCAAGTCATCACAATCGACCCAGACCGCATAGTCGCCGGTGCAGGCATCCAGTGCTGTATTGCGGGCGGCGGCAAAGTTATCGACGTGAGGCCAGCTCGCCCCTGCCGGTGCGTTTTTGTATTCGACTATCTTAGCCCCTGACTTCTCAGCAATCGCCCGCGTGCCGTCGTCAGGCCGAGCGCCTTGGGCCATGCAAATTATTAGCTCATCGCAGTAGGGTAAAAATGCAGTTACAAAGCGCTGCATAAATTGCGCCTCGTGCCCGGCGATTGCGTAGATGGAGATTTTAGGATTTCGGGTGGCCACGGTTAAATCTCTCGCAACCCGAGCACGTAACTACCAATAGAAGTATCAATCGACGCCACCCGATAGCTGACTGAGTTGGCCAGCAGAATAGATCCAATCGTCGGGGCGGTGGCCATGTTCGCCACGTCGATGGTAAAGGTGGAGTTAAGATCCAGATCAAACCCGCCCAGCTCCACGCTTTCTTTGCGGGTGATTGTCGAAAGGATGCCAGTGACTGAAGTGGAACCGATGGTGGCGGCCGTGCCGGTTTGATCGTATAGAGCGGCCAGACTTTCTTTTAACGCTTCTGTAAATTCAGACATGTGAGGATTTCTTAAAGTGGAAAGGGCGGTGAGCCTTTCAGCCCACCGCCCTCCCCGAGTGAATTAGCTACCGTTGATACGAACCAAGCTCGCAGGCTCTCCGGCTTTCACGCCGTAGATCAGGGCGTAGGTGCGTTGGAGCATGCCCTTGACCACGTCGTAGTTCTCACGAACTTGGACGGATAGGCCAGTGCGGGGTTCCGTCACAACCGAGATGTCCCCAGGGATGGGAACGCCGGTCGGAACTTCAGGAACGCGGGCCGCGATCAACAAGGCTTCCTGCTGGGCGAAGAATCCGCCGAGCGTGATGCTGTTGGAAGGCACTGCGCTGTACTGGTTGATGTTGAATCCAGCCACGTTGCCGATCCCAGCCGTGCGAACGAGGTCGCCAGTGATCTGAGGATTGGCTACGACGGTGCTGTCATTCAAGAGTGCGCCGTAGAAGCTGGGGTTAAGAACAGCGTACCGGCCGTTGACCGGGGCGTTGTTGTTGTTGAGGGTGATTCCGGCCGACACTACCGAGCGGTAGGAGAAGGCGCTGGAAGCAACCGTCAATGCGCTGGTGAAGGTGGAGGAAGTCACAAGGGCCAACAGATCCCCAACCATTTGCAACCCGAGGGCGTGCGCGGCTGCTCCGGCAAAACGCTCAATTAGGTTGATGTTGGAGCTGGTGCGCTCTTGATCGTCCACAGAGTACGAAACGTGCTTGAACTTGTTGAGAGTGATCTGCACGTCCGTCTGGGTTGTTGCAGTCGCTACGTAGCCGTTCGCCTGCGAGTAGTCCTGGGCGGTCGTCGCAGAGATACGGTGGGTAAAGACTGACGCGTTGTATTTAGCCGCTTCGCTGCTGAAATCCGTTACGGAGTTTCTGAGGAAGCTGTAATCTGCCACGAGGATCTCAAGAGCCCTCTGAGCGATTACATTGGCATTCGTTGTTCCGATTGTGTTGGCCATTGTAGTGTTCTCCTAGTGGACTGGATTACAGTCCGAGTTTGCGGAGT
>Ga0114974_10001834_pt1 | contig 16605 bp, 13 predicted proteins | sample S_130206_EF_Meta_FD_87318 | JGI IMG/M metagenome (GOLD analysis project Ga0114974, IMG submission 87318) | Freshwater microbial communities from Lake Simoncouche, Canada to study carbon cycling - S_130206_EF_MetaG | ecosystem: Environmental > Aquatic > Freshwater > Lake | place: Lake... | reverse complement strand
ATCTTGGGATCCAATGCATCCCGCAAAGAATCTGTCAACAAAGACAAGGCCGTCACAAAAATAGACATGGCCGCCGTGGCCGACAACAATTGCCACCACTTTCCCACCAATAAATCATTTTGAGCTTCGGTGAGCATGGTGCCCCATGACACACCATCTACGGGCACACCAAAACCTAAAAATGACAGTATCACTTCCGCTTTGATGCACGACACGGTCAGCAAAGAAAATTGCACCAAGATCACATGACTCACGTTGGGCAAGATGTGCACAAACATGCGTCGATTGTTTGAAGCCCCAATGGCGTCTGCCGCTCGAACATAGTCGCGGTTACGGTGCTTCATATATTCACCCCGAATTAACCGGTAGGTACCAGTCCATCCGGTGATGCCCAGAATCAAAACCACAGCCATGGTGCCTTTGGTGTTGAGCACAGCGGCTATGGCCAAAATAAGCAAGATACCTGGAATGGAATGGAAGACGTTGTAAACCCAATTGCTCAGGTCATCGACCACGCCGCCATACCAGCCCGACACGGCGCCCAAGGCTGTGCCCAAGAAGATTGCCATGAGTGCAGCCGCCAAGCCCACCATGATGCTGGTTTCGGCGCCCTTCAAGGTTTTGGCGAGCACATCACGACCCCATTTGTCTGAGCCCATCGGTAATTGGGTGGCCAGTGCGTTGACTTTGTCGCCCGCCGGTTTCACCGCCTTTTGGGCCTGCTCCCACTGTGCAGAAATAGGATCAATAACATCGGAAGGCGTAGGCTCAAACAAGACAATGGGGGGCAAGCTCGGGGCACCATCAAGATTCTGCGTTTCAAACAGGGCCCATGAAGGCGGGGCATGCCCAATGGCCACTTCTTTCTCCCAGTCGAATGCCAAACTGCCCATCAATGTGGTGAGGACCAAAGCCAAACTGAGCAATACCGTGATGGCGCTCCAAACCCCTGTCTGATCGGATTTAAACCGACCCCAAGCCAGTGTCCAAGCGCCTTCACTCACGGGCTGGTTGGTTTGTAATGTCATGCTGTTCATGTTGTATGTCAATGATGTATGGAGTAACGTATGGAGTGATGGCGTTCAACAAAGGTTTGTGATTTTGAATTAACGCAATTGAACACGTGGGTCAGTCAAGCTGTAAAGCACATCCCCTACTAAATTGAAAACCATGGTGGCAATGGCCACATAAACCGTCACAGCCTTGATCACTGGAAAATCGCTTCGTTCAACAGCCAGAATAATTTCACGGCCAACCCCGGGGATACCAAAAAATCGCTCTAGAAGAAATGCACCCAACAACAGCGTAGGAATGTGTGAGATCACAAAGGTAATGACCGGGATCAAGGCGTTGCGCAGAACATGGACGAACATCACACGGGACTCAGACAAACCTTTGGCCCGGGCAGTTCGCACATAGTCTTGGTCAACTTCGTCTATGACAAAGCTTCGAAACAAGCGCGTGTTGGGCGCAATGCTTACCAGCAAGCCAAGCAAGATGGGCAAGGGTGCGAAAACAGCAATATTTTTCCAATAATCTTCGCTCCAACCTTGAACGGGAAACCAGCCTAGCCGATAAGCCAATACATACTGACCCAAAATAATGAAGACCAAAATACTGACAGACATGAGCGCCGTAAAGATCACCATCGTGCCTCGGTCAATAGAGGAGCCACGAACCCAAGCCAAGCCAACGGCCAAACACAAAGCCACCAATGTTTCTATGACCAACAGGGGCACCATCAGCGTCAAAGATGCGGGCAAGCGAGTGGCAAATATACTGGCCACTGATTCGCCGGTACTCCAGCTGTTTCCAAAGTTAAAGGTGGCCACCTGCTTCACAAAAATCCACAATTGCACTGTGAGCGCTTGGTCTAAGCCCAACTCTGCACGGATGCTGTCGATTTGTTCTTGATTGGAAAACAAACCGGCCAAGACATACGCCGGGTCACCACCAATCCAGTTGAAAAGAAAAAAGACCAATAAAATGACGCCCGCCAGTGTGGGAACCATTTGCCACAAACGACGAAGAACATAAGCACTCATGGTGTGATCCTCGGTTTAGGGTTTTTGAATGTCATAGTAAATCCAGTCACCCAAAATAAGCGGGTGCTTGCGATAACCTTCAACCCGTTGGTGACTCAGTCGAGTGGAAACGCTGGTTGAGCTCAAACCAAGTGCACCATTGACTTCCATGAGTCGATACATGTTGTGCAACACACGCGTACGCTCTGGGCCATCGGGCAGACGTTTGAGCTGCTCAAAATAGGCGTCGTATTCTGCACTCTCAAAGCATGAATAATTATTTTGCCCAATGGTCTTTGAGTAAAGCAACTTCATCACGAACTCAGCTTCGGCAGAACGTGTCCACCCCAAAGACCATGAGGGAATGGCGCACTGCTTGCCTTGTTTCAACATTTCTGGAAATTTGTCTTTCTTAACCTTCAATCGAATGCCGAGACGGTCCATTGATTTTTTCCACAATTCATCGCGCTCACGTTCAATGGACGACGTCGATGAATAGATGGTTAAGACCAAGGGTTTGCCATCGGGGTACATGCGATAGCCCTTGGCATCTTTTTTGTAGCCAAATTGTTCCAGCAACGCATTTGCTGAAAGGGGGCTGAACTTCACAATGCTTTTGTAGTTGGGGTCGTGCCCTGCAATCACAGGCGATACCATCTGCTCAGCTTTGATGGCCTGGCCTTTGCGTATAACGCGAATTTCTTCATCAACATCGTAGCCCATGATGATGGCACGACGCAGGGCAATTCGCTCTGGTGTATAGCCACCAATCAACGGATCTCGCAAGTTGAAAAACTGATACCGAATGTCGGGCTCAACACTGCGGAACATGTTCACACCTTCTGCCACCCAGGTTTGCAGCAAATCATTCTTAGGGGTCAGTGCTTTTTCAATGAATGAGGGCGGCACGGCGACGACATCGATTTCTTTGCCGCTGAACGCCAACCACATCGATTGAGGCTCCTCAATGATGCTGATCTCAACCCGGCCAATTTGAGGCATTTTGCGGCCCTGCATTTGATTGGCGATGCGAAGCTCTAACAGATTGTTGGCGGGTGGTTCGAAATTCCAAACGAAGCCTGGATACTCAGGATTGGCTTTTAAAATTATTTTGGATCCCCGTACCCACTTGTCTAGCATGTAAGGCCCTGTACCCACGGGGTGGGCCATGATGCCTTCAAAGCCATATTTCTCAACCACTTCTCTCGCTATACCGGCGGCAAAGGGACTGGTGAGAAGCGATAGAAAATTCCGGTCAGCTTGATTGAGCTGAATGACCAAGGTGTATCTGTCTGTCGCGTAAATACCGGGGTGTTTGAGGTTGTAATCAAACTTCCCGCTGACTGTTGCTTGTTGACGAGACTGCGCAAACCCTAAAATTTTGTCATCAAGATCAGAAACTTGAGGGCTGCGATTTTTAGGGTCGGCATGCCGCAACAAGGCGTAGACAAAATCATATGCCGTCAATTCCCGCTGCTGCCCTTTGAAGGCATCGTCAGGGGTAAAAAATAATCCTTTTTTAATTTTAAAGGTGTATGTTTTCCCGTCCTTGGAAACCTCTGGCATGGCCTCTGCAGCATCCGGCACCAAGCGGGTGGGCATGGCCATCCAGTCATACGTCATGAGTGGCTGAAAGATGGCGGCGGTGATGGTATTGGAATAGAGGTCGTTGACACGAACAGGGTCAAAGCCAGTTTCAGCGACTGGAAAAGCCAAGCGCAGAACTTTGTCAGGGTCGGCGGGATTGGCCTTTGGGTTAGGGGCAGAATTGGCGAGTGCGCTGGACACACACAGCATGACAGCAGCGCCAAAAATAAAGGCCTGTACGGAGAAAATTTTCAAATAAAGGGTCAGCGCTTTGGGCGGCGCTTGATATTTTATTTTTAAAAAATCAACGAATTTCAAAGCAGTCCTTTGCATTGGAAAATCATCAAAAAGCCCCGACTTGGCGGGGCTTTTTTGTGGCGTGCAAATGGCTTAACGAACCACAGCGATTTGCTCGCGCTTACCACCTTTGTAGGTGTACAAGGTCAGTGCGCCATTTTTAATGTCGCCCTTTTCATCAAATGCAATGTTACCTGTAACGCCTTTGTAGTTGATTGATTTCAAAGCAGCCAAGTACTTGGCAGGATCGGCAGATCCAGCCGTGACCATGGCCTGTGCCATGACTTTCACAGCGTCATAAACGTAAGGCGCATAGACCTGTACATCAGAGTTGAACTTGGCTTTGAAGTCTGTACGGAATTTATCCATACCGGCTTTTTGCTCGCCTTCCACACCACCCGCCTCAGCACAGAACACGTTCTCTTCGCCCATGCCATCGGCCGCCAACTTGGCCAACTCAGTGGTGCAAATGCCGTCACCCCCCATGAACTTGGCATTGATGCCGAGTTGTTTCATTTGTTTGAGCATAGGACCAGCGACAGCGTCCATGCCACCAAAGAACACCACATCTGGTTTTTTACCTTTGAGGGTGGTCAGGATGGAGTTGAAGTCAGAAGATTTGTCGGTGGTGAATTCGTGACCCACCAAATTGCCGCCAGCAGCCTTCACCGCTTTTTCAAATTCTTCGGCAACGCCTTGGCCGTAAGCGGTGCGGTCATCAATGACAGCAATGCTTTTGCCTTTGAGAGTTTCAACCGCATATTTGCCCAAGGTGCCACCCAAGTGCACATCGTCGGCCACCACTCGGAACGCACCGGCATAACCTTGTCGTGTGTACTTAGGGTTGGTGGCAGAAGGGGAAATTTGAGGAATTCCAGCGCCGTTATACAACTGAGAAGCTGGAATGGTGGTGCCTGAATTCAAGTGCCCAATGATGCCATTCACTTTGGCATCGACTAATTTTTGCGCAGCAGCCGTGCCTTGTTTTGGATCGGCACCGTCGTCTTCGGCCAACAATTCGAACTTGACAACTTTGTCGCCAATTTTCAAGCCAGCGGCATTCAATTCTTCAATGGCCATTTTGGCGCCGTTTTCATTGTCCTTACCCAAGTGGGCAATGGCACCACTGGTGGGCGCAACGTGTCCAATTTTGACGACCAATGCACCATCGCCTTTTTTGCCGCAGGCAACCAAGGTGAGGGCCACTGCGGCCACAGCAACCGCGGTCAAGGGGGTCTTAAGGTATGACAATTTCATGAAAAGCTCCATCGTAAAAAATTGCTAAGGTTAAAAAAACATAACGATACCGCAATTTATGCGGTCTGTGCGGCCAAGTCATAACGATTGATCGTAAAACCCAGCTGGGTGTACTGTTTCCAGCGCAAACGTGCACTGGTTTTGTCACTTTCATCCGGACCAACCACCTCAATCAAGCGCTTGACATGGTCGAAATTGACTGGACTGATCGGGGTTAGATTAACCCAGATGTCCAAATCGGAAAAATGCTTCAAAGCCAACCAATCTGTGCCCAAAATGATGCTGGAATTTTTGCACAGAATCTCAGAATCGGTCGCCAAACAATGGCTGACAAAGTCAGTGGCATTTAAAAGCCATAAGGATTGATCGAGCGATTGCAGAGACTCTTCAGAGATCCAAACGCCCATTCGCTTTCCCTGACCACTGCCCTTTCGAAGAAGGCGACAAACGTAGGGCCATTTCTCTGGCGCATTGAAATGAAAATCAACTTGAACCATGATTAAGCACCCATGTGCAGATTTGGAGTTGCAAATTCAAGCCGCATCTATTTTTTGACGCCAACTTGTTGTGACAATAAATACTGAAGCAACAAGCCCACAGGTCGACCTGTAGCGCCTTTGGCAGCGCCACCTTTCCAAGCAGTGCCCGCAATGTCCAAATGAGCCCAAGGGTATTTCTTGGCAAAACGATGCAAGAACTTAGCCGCCGTGATGGCGCCACCTGCGCGCCCGCCCACATTGCCCACATCGGCAAAGTTAGATCTCAAGCTCTCTGCATATTCTTCATCCAGCGGCATTCTCCAGCACAGGTCCATGGCAAGGTCCCCAGCATTTTGGAGGGCCTCTGCCAAACTGTCTTCACTGGCAAACATGCCCGATCGAATTGCCCCAAGGGCAATCACACATGCACCAGTCAGCGTGGCAATGTCGATCACAGCCTTCGGTTTAAAGCGTTCCGCATAGGTCAAGGCATCGCACAAAATCAATCGACCTTCAGCATCGGTGTTGAGAATCTCAATGGTCTGGCCGCTCATGCTGGTGACAACATCGCCCGGCTTCACAGCCAAACCATCTGGCATATTTTCGCAAGCGGGAATTAAACCCACCACATTGAGTTTTGGCCTCATCAAACTCAAAGATTTAAAGACCCCCAATACGCTGGCTGCGCCGCCCATGTCGAATTTCATTTCGTCCATTTCGGGTGCGGGCTTGATAGAAATACCGCCAGTGTCAAATGTGATGCCCTTGCCCACCAGCACTACGGGTGCGTCCGTTTTGGCGGCACCTTGGTACTTCAAAATAATAAATCGAAGGGGCTCGGCTGAGCCTTGCGCCACTGACATGAATGACCCCATGCCCAATTTGGCAACTTCTTTTGGACCCAAAACCTCGCAGGATATATGGGCCGTCTTCGCCAATCCTTGAGCGGCCTTGCCCAACAGGGTGGGCGTTGCATGGTTGGCTGGACGGTTGGCCCATTCCTTGGCAAATTCAATGCCTTGAACCATCGCCACCGATGTCGAGAACGCCTCTTTCAGAGCAGCGTTGGCAGCTGCAACGCCCAAAACCACTTGTGTCAACTTTCGGGTTTTGGGTTTGGAGTGGGTGGTGCCGTAAACGTAAGTACCCTCAGCCACCGCCAAGATGGAAGCGTGCAAATTGGCGGGGGTAGGCGTGCTGGCAAAAGTAATCAGTGTTTTAGTGGTCTCGGCTGATTTAAGACCCGTCATGGCACCCATCACGCCAGATTTAACGTCACCCGCCTTGCCCTCTCCAATGCCAACAAGCACGATTTTGGAGGCTGAAACACCACTGACAGCGTAGGCTTGCAGGGTTTTGCCCGCCTTGGCAGAGAAATCCTTGGCCTTGATTGCTTTTTCAATCAAGGCAGAAAGAGGGTCTTTGCCTGCTTGAAAATGCTCAGAAATGAGGACAATCAGGGTCTCCGTAGCGGTTTTAGCTGTAGATGCCAATGAAAGTGTTTTTAATTCGAAGTTCATAATTGGGGTTTTCCTGAGCGTCATGTTATTCCATTCTTCAATTCGAAAAGACTTGGCCAGAAGTTTTGGTGCCACGGTCGTGGTTTTAGCCACGATTGTGATGACCATCATTTTGATCCGAACTCTGGGTCAAGCCACTAAGGGGAGCGTCAATCCCTCAGAAGTCATGCTGATTATGGGGTTGACTGTGATGGGGCATCTCACCACCATTTTGACGCTCAGTTTGTTCATTGCCGTAGTTGCAACCCTGTCTCGCATGTATGCAGACAGCGAAATGGTCATTTGGTTTTCCAGCGGCAATGGCTTGGCCTCATTTTCACAACCTTTGTTTCATTTTGCGTGGCCGATCTTGGTCATCATTGCTTTGTTAGCCTTGTTTGTTTGGCCCTGGAGTAATACGCAAATTCAAGAACTTCGTGAACGGTACGAGCAACGCAACGACATAGAACGAGTTGCACCCGGCCAATTTCAGGAGTCTGCTGGCGGCAGGCGCGTTTTCTTCATTGACAAAGACAGCCCAAGTAATCGAACTGGGCGTCAGGTGTTTGTCTCTAGCTTAGATGGCAACATTGAATCCATTACAACAGCCCAACAAGGGCAAATTGAAATTACCAAAGGTGAACGATTTTTAATTCTGCAACACGGCCAGCAAATGCTGAAGAATCATGAAACAGGCGAGGTCAGAGTCACCGAATTCAAAGACTATCAAATATTGATCGATCCCTCTTCTAAATATGTTGCCACAGAAATACAAAGCCGAATGCTCAATTCACTGGCCTTATTGACAGAGCCAACGCCCGCCAATCTGGGCGAGTTATCTTGGCGACTGGGCTTGCCCTTTGCTGCCGTCAACTTACTGATCATTGGCTTGGCTGTTTCAAGTGTCAATCCGCGCGTTGGTAAAAGCTACAACCTGGCTTTGGCTTTGTTTTGCTTTGTGGCTTACTACAACATGGTCAACGTTGGTCAGAATTGGATTTCGGCTGGCATCACCAGCCTTCCCGTCTTCATGATCACACTCCATGGCGCAGTGTTTGTTTTTGGTATTTCTTGGCTCATGATCAGACACTTGAATTTATCTTGGGGCAACCTATTGCCCAAGTCAAAGATGGCACTCAAAGAGAGGGCTGTATGAAAACCATACGCCGTCTCATTCATGGTGAAATTATTCGTGCGGTCACATTCGTGGCCATTGGGTTTTTGGCCTTGTTCATGTTCTTTGACTTGGTTGATCAACTTCAATCACTGAGCAAGAACAAATTTCAAGGTTACCAAATTCAGCACGCGTTGATGTATGTCGGCTTGCTAATTCCCAGCCACTTGTACGAACTCCTCCCCATCTCGGTTCTAATTGGCTCCATATTTGTCATGGCCCGTTTTGCCCAAAGTTCTGAGTTCACCATTTTGCGAACGGGTGGTCTTGGACCCTGGCGCGCACTGGGCACATTGTTTCAATTGGGGCTGTTGTTTGTCACCATCACTTTTATTTTTGGCGACTACATCTCCCCTTGGTCAGACAGGCAAGCGCAACTTCTCAAAGCTCACTACCAAGGTCAAATTACAGTGGGTCAAACAGGCGCCTGGCTGCGCGAGAAGCAAGAAAATTCTCAGTTTGCTCTGAATGTCAAATCCATGGACAGCAATGGCAATCCAGAAAATATTCGCATCAATGAGTTTGACAATCAAGGTCGACTCCTCGCCATCACAACATCCAAGCATGGCGAGTTCACAAACACCGGCTTGTGGCAACTCAAAGAAGTTAATCGACGCATTTTCAACATTCAGACTGTCGGTGCATCCAGTATTCAAGTCTTAAATCTATCTGAATGGCAATGGAAAACCAATATCACTGGCGAGATGGTGGGCGCTGCCCTACTCAGCCCTAATCGGATGAAGACCATCGATTTGTTTCAATACATGCGTCACTTGGAAGCCAATGGTCAAAATGCTCAAAGATATGAAATTGAATTTTGGCGAAAAGTCTTTTACCCCCTTAGTTGCTGGGTGATGTTGACACTGGCCTTGCCCTTTGCCTATTTGCATTTCCGATCTGGCAACATTGCGGGCTACGTATTTGGTGGCGTGATGGCGGGTATTAGCTTCTATTTGCTCAACAACGTTTTCGGCTTCATGGGCAATCTCCAAAATTGGCAGCCCTTGCTCACAGCCGCAGCGCCGGCGCTTATTTACAGCCTTGTATCGCTGGCCACATTTGCTTGGCTTGTACTCAGGCAGTAAAAACAATTCCCCATGATCACAAAACAATCTTCCAAAAGTGACCACAGTTCAATCCATTCCGGCATTATTTTGTTTGCGCATGGTTCACGCGACCCTCTATGGCGCCTTCCCATTGAGGCGGTTGCAAGTCGCATCATCAGTTTGTCGCCCCATGCGCTGGTCATGTGCGCCTACCTTGAGTTGACAACGCCCGACTTGCCTTCATGCGTTCGGACTTTGGTTGAAAAGGGTGTGACCAAAATCAGTGTTTTGCCTATGTTTTTAGGAATTGGTAAACATGCACGCGAAGATTTACCGCTTTTAATGAAGCAACTTCAAGACACTTACCCACAAATTGATTTTGAACTGCGCAAGGCCATCGGCGAAGAACCTGAGTTGACTTTGGCCATTGCGCAAATTGCCCTCAAACCTGGCAGCTAGGGCGTCAAATCCTCAAGGCGTGAAAGGGCCCGGAGCGAAGTCGTTAGATCTGTAAGGCATAATAAACTCCAGCTTATAGGGTTTCCTGTTATGAACTTGCATCAATTCCGCTTTGTCCAAGAAGCCTCACGGCGAAATCTCAACCTCACCGAAGCCGCAAAGGCCCTTCACACTTCTCAGCCGGGCGTTTCAAAAGCCATCATTGAACTTGAGCAAGAGTTGGGCATTGACATCTTTGCACGACATGGCAAACGACTGAAACGCATCACTGAGCCGGGCCAGCATGTGCTCAAAAGCATCGAAGTGATCATGCGAGAGGTCGGCAATTTAAAGCGAATTGGCGAACAGTACAGTGCCCAAAATAACGGAACGCTTTCAATCGCTACCACGCACACGCAAGCACGTTATGTATTGCCAGTTCCCGTAGCCCGACTGCGCGAAGCTTATCCTCAAGTCAATATCAGTTTGCACCAAGGCTCTCCCGATCAAGTGGCGCGAATGTTACTGGACGATACGGCTGAAATTGGCATGGCCACAGAATCCTTGGCTGACTACGAAGATTTGGTCACGCTGCCATGTTATGAATGGCAGCACATGTTGGTGCTTGCACCCGACCATCCCTTGGCACGGAAAAAACATATTCATCTTGAAGACATCGCCAAAGAACCCCTCATCACATACCACCCCTCTTTCACAGGACGCACCAAGATTGACTTGGCCTTTGCCAGTAAAAAACTTCACCCCCGTATTGCACTGGAAGCGATTGATTCCGATGTGATCAAAACTTATGTTCGCCTAGGTTTAGGCATTGGTATCGTGGCAGAAATGGCCATGAAAGATGATCCAGCTAGCGATTTGGTGGCCATTCCCTTAGGCGATTTACTGGGCAGGAACGTAGCCCGTGTCGCTTTCAAACGAGGCGCTTATTTGCGCAATTTTGTCTTTCAATTTGCAGAGCTTTTAAGCGACAGACTCACTGCCGCCTTGGTGGCCAAGGCCATGGCAGGTCATGTTAACGATTATGAGTTGTGAGACCTCTATGACAATAATGACGACACCCTCATTGGTCTCTAAACATCCGAAGATGGGGACCACTATTTTTACAGTCATGTCTGCATTGGCTGCAGAGTCTGGCGCCGTTAATTTGGGACAAGGTTTTCCAGACTTTGACTGCGATGAAAAATTGGTCAGCGATGTCACAGCTGCCATGCAAGAAGGCTTGAACCAATATCCACCCATGACGGGGGTGCTGCCGCTGAGACAGGCGGTCTCAGAAAAAATCAAAACTCTCTACGGCCATCAATACGATGTCAACACAGAAATCACAATCACTGCAGGAGCAACTCAAGCCATTTTGACCATCATGTTGGCTGTGGTTCACCCAGGTGATGAAGTCATTGTGCTTGAGCCATGCTACGACAGCTATGTACCCAATATTGACATGGCCGGCGGTACGGTGGTGCGAGTTCCACTGACACCCGGCACGTTCAGGCCTGACTTTGACAGAATTCAAGCAGCTATCTGTGCAAAAACAAGGGCCATCTTGATCAATTCACCGCACAACCCAAGTGGCATGGTGTGGCGTCATGAAGACATGCTGAAATTACAAGAAATTTTGGCACCCACACAAGTGTTACTCATCAGTGACGAAGTTTACGAACACATGGTTTATGCGCCACTTCAGCACCACAGTGCCTCTAGCTATCCTGGTTTAGCGGCGCGTGCATTTGTCGTCTCGAGCTTTGGCAAAAGCTACCATGTCACGGGCTGGAAAGTGGGCACCGTGGCCGCGCCGGCGGCCTTGACTGCAGAATTTAGGAAAGTGCATCAATTCAATGTATTCACGGTCAACACGCCCGTGCAGCACGGTTTGGCTCGCTACATGAAAGACCCTCAGCCCTATTTGAATTTACCTGCGTTTTATCAACGTAAAAGAGATTTATTCCGTGCGGGCTTGGCGCGCACTCAATTTAAAATGCTGCCGGGAGAAGGCACCTACTTTCAATGTGTCGACATCTCTGAACTTTCTGTGCCGGAAAAAAATTTAGGTGAGTCAGAGTTTTGCAAATGGCTCACCAAAGAGGTCGGTGTTGCTGCCATTCCAATGTCAGCTTTTTATGGCGATAGCTTTGATCAACATGTGATTCGCTTTTGTTTTGCAAAAAAAGACGCCACACTCAACGCAGCCATAGAAAGACTATCAAGACTCTAGGATACTGAGTTCCTCAATTTAGTCATCAGATTCTGGGGCCAGCCCAGGAAACAACACTGAGTTGTAACCAAATTTAGAAAAGTCTTTCACGCGCATAGGGTACAAAATACCAACAAGATGATCACATTCGTGCTGAACCACCTTGGCATGAAAGCCATCCGCCACGCGGTCAATAGGATTGCCCATTTCATCAAAGCCTGTGTAACGAATTTTCATTGCCCGAGGCACAATGGCGCGCAATCCCGGCACAGACAAGCAGCCCTCCCAATCGTTTTGCAGGTCATCACCCATCACGGTAATTGTGGGATTGATCAACACCGTCGGCGGAATGGGTGCGGCATCGGGGTATCGCGGAATAACTTCGCCCGTGCCAAAAATCACCAACTGAACATCCCAACCAATTTGAGGCGCCGCCAAGCCTGCGCCATTGGCCGCAATCATGGTTTCCTTCATGTCCACAATGCCGGCCAACAACTCGGGCGTGTTGAAAGCCAAAACAGGCTGGGCTTGGCGCAGCAAACGCTCATCACCCATCTTTAAAATTTGTCTGACCGTCATGTAGAAGCTCCATCTTTAAGTGGGTCATGAATCAATGCCAATAAACCAGCTTCGTCAAGGACCGGAATGCCCAGCACCAACGCTTTCTCTAACTTGCTACCGGCCTCTTCACCCGCTACCACGTAGCTGGTTTTTTGGCTCACTGAGCCGGCCACTTTGGCACCCGCCGCCTCCAACATGGCCTTGGCATCCTCGCGACTCAGGTTGGGTAAAGTACCCGTGAGCACAAACGTTTTACCAGTTAATAATTGGGGTGCATGCTCTGCAGGCGGGCCCTCTTCCCACCGAAGGCCACAGGCACGAAGCTGGGCCACAATTTCTTGATGGTGCGCTTGCTGGAAAAATGTACGAACACTTTGCGCCACGATGGGTCCTACATCGGCCACTTGGAGTAACTCTTCTTCTGTCGCTTCGATCAGGCCATCGAGCGTACCAAAGTGTCGCGCAAGCTCTTTGGCAGTTGCCTCCCCCACATGGCGAATCCCCAAGCCATAAATGAAGCGTGGCAAGGTCGTGTGTTTCGATGCTTCTAATGCCTTCAAAATATTGACGGCAGATTTTTCGGCCATTCGATCAAGTTGAACCAAGGCGGTCAAACCGATCTTGTACAAATCAGGCAAGGTACTCACCAGCCCTGAATCCACCAGCTGATCAATGAGTTTTTCACCCAAACCATCGACTTCAACAGCACGTCTTTGGGCAAAATGCAAGAACGCTTGTTTACGCTGCGCACTGCACAATAAACCCCCACTGCAACGGTAGTCGGCTTCGTCTTCATCTCTCAAAGCAGCGCTGCCGCAAACCGGGCAAATTCGCGGCATGGTGAAGATTTCAGCGCCTTCAACGCGTTTGTCGATGACCACACCCACTACTTCAGGGATGACATCACCGGCGCGCCTGACGATGACGGTGTCCCCCACTCGCACATCCTTTCGACGCGCTTCATCTTCGTTATGCAAGGTCGCGTTGGTCACCGTTACCCCACCTACAAATACGGGCGCCAGTTTGGCCACAGGTGTGAGCTTGCCGGTTCTTCCAACTTGAACATCGATGGCCTGGACCGTGGTGAGCTCTTCTTGGGCGGGAAATTTGTGCGCCACGGCCCATCGGGGCTCTCTCGTGACAAATCCCAACTGATTTTGTAGCGATAAATCATTGACTTTGTAAACCACGCCATCAATGTCATAGGGTAGTGCATCGCGCTCTAATGCAATGAGTTCATGAAAGCCAATCAAGCCAGCGGCACCTTTGACACACTGCGTTTGAATGGCAACAGGGAATCCCCAAGCTCTGAGCGTTTGCAATAAATCGAAGTGATTTTTGAAAGGAACTGCATGACCTGGCCATCGCAACACTTCACCCAATCCATATGCAAAAAAACTCAAGGGCCTTTGTGCTGCAATGTTGGAGTCCAATTGACGCACAGCACCCGCTGCAGCATTGCGCGGATTGACGAATGTTTTCTCGCCCTTTTCACCTTCAGCGATTTTGGCAAGCTGTCTTGTGTTCAAGGCATCAAAGTCGTCTCGCCGCATGTAAACCTCGCCTCGTACCTCCAAAACCTCGGGTAACGAACCTGTGGTGGCCGTCAATTGCAATGGAATTTGACCGATGGTTCTGATGTTGTGCGTCACCACTTCGCCATACTCACCGTCACCCCGGGTGGCCGCTTGCACCAAGATCCCATGTTCATAACGAAGGCTCATGGCCAATCCATCAAATTTCAATTCCGCCACATACTCAATATCAGGCGCATCCTCTGGCAAATTTAATTCACGCCTGACACGTGCATCGAAAGCACTGGCGCCACTTGATTCGTTGTCCGTTTCAGTTCGAATGCTGAGCATGGGCACCTGATGGCGCACTGTTTGAAACTCTGGAAGCACTTCACCACCCACCCTTTGAGTGGGTGAATCGGTCGTTTTGAGCGTCGGATTTTCAGCTTCGAGAGTTTGAAGTTCTCTGAACAAACGATCGTATTCGGCATCTGGAACTTCAGGGGCGTCAAGGGTGTAGTAGCAGTGCGCATGGTGGTGCAGCAATTGATGTAATTGCTTGGCCCGCAGAAAATATTGATTAAGGTCGGAAGCTAAGGGCTTCTCCTGACCCGCGTCTGCTGAGAACAAGTCTAGATTCACAATGATTCAGGAGAACAATCGACGAGCCTGAGGCGATCCTGCAGACAGCTCACGACGATCAAGCGCATCATAAAGGTGCTCTAGATCGGCAGCAATGGCATTCAATTCGGCTTCAGACAGCGCATGTCCAGCACCATCTGTAATTAAGCCATCCATTTCACCGCCCAGAATTCGTGCAGCTTCACGAAGGCGAGCAAATGCATTTTCTTCGCGAAGGACTTGTGGCACATCCAAGCTGAGAGTGAACTCACGAATGGCAGAAAGTGCTGGATCGTCGGCCATGGCGGCCTGCGAATCAAATGACAAAGACAAGATGGGTGGCAAACCTTGAACAGGCGCTGCCAACACCATACGCCCTGGAATAACACCAGCCACAAAACCCCAACGCGCAGCGTGCTGTTGAATGTAACCCGGACTCCATGCTGCCGCAGTTGCAACAATGGTGAAACTTAACTGAGCATCGTGTTCGCTTGCAAACTGATCCAGTTCACGGGCACGTGCGACTTCTTCCAGCATGTCTGGAAATTCGGGAGCGCCATTAACGGAATCTGCAAATGCTTGCGCTTTGATCACAAATTCAGAAAACTCAATGTCGTTCAAAGCACCCACCCGATTGGCCAACTGAACGCCGGCTTGAAAAGCATGGTAACGATGTCCCGGCAAAGGTGTTTCCCATTCGCCTGTGGTGTCGTTCAGCCCTTCGACGGCAAAAGGTTTGGTGCCTACTCGGCGAGTGGTTGGAAGAGCGGCCAATGCGGCATCACCAGAAACTTGACTGTCAACTTCAATCGACGCAATCACATCAATCAGAGCATCCAGTGGTGGCTTCTTCTCTGGTACGGGCAAAATATCGATGGCATCTTCCAAGAAAGTTGGATCTTGAGGGCCTTTGGCTTCAGCTTCTGAATCATGCAAAACAGGATCGGTGCCAGTACCTGAAGTTTCAGGGGCAGCCTGACGAGGTGCGTTTTGTCTAGCAGTCCACAGGTTGTATAAAACCACCCCTATCAGCGTCAATCCACCGACAAGGGCCAAACTGTTTTGCAAAGAGCTCATGAGTTTTTTTGCTTAAGGTTGGAAGATCGGACAGCCTACAGACTGCTCAAGCAAGTTCCGCCAAGGACACTGCAGCTTCCATATCAACGGCCACAATGCGAGAAACGCCTTGCTCTTGCATGGTGACACCAATCAGTTGTTCGGCCATCTCCATGGCAATCTTGTTATGACTGATGAACAAGAATTGAGTTTCTTTGCCCATGCTCTTCACCAACTTGACGTAGCGCTCGGTGTTGGTGTCGTCCAAGGGAGCGTCCACCTCATCAAGTAAACAGAACGGCGCTGGGTTGAGCTGGAAGATGGCAAACACCAAAGCAATGGCTGTGAGGGCCTTTTCGCCGCCAGACAGCAAATGAATGGTTTGGTTCTTTTTGCCAGGGGGTTGCGCCAGAACTTGAACACCAGAATCCAAGATCTCGTCGCCAGTCATAACCAGACGCGCATTACCGCCACCAAACAACTCAGGGAACATGCGGCCAAAGTGTTCGTTCACAATTTTAAAAGTACCACCCAAGAGGTCGCGAGTTTCAGCATCAATTTTCTTAATGGCGTCTTCCAGCGTGTTCATGGCTTCGGTTAAGTCAGCTGTTTGCGCATCCAAGAAAATTTTCCGCTCGCGCGCAGTCGACAGCTCGTCCAGAGCGGCTAAATTAACAGCACCCAATGCGACAATTTCGCGGTTGAGTCTTTCGATTTCAGATTGCAATCCAGTTAAACGGACATTGCCTTCTTCGATGGATTTAGCCAAGGCCTCCATGTCCGCCTCTGCATCTTGCAAGAGCTGTGTATATTGTTCAAGACCCAAGCGAGAGGCTTGTT
>Ga0114974_10001826_pt1 | contig 16649 bp, 15 predicted proteins | sample S_130206_EF_Meta_FD_87318 | JGI IMG/M metagenome (GOLD analysis project Ga0114974, IMG submission 87318) | Freshwater microbial communities from Lake Simoncouche, Canada to study carbon cycling - S_130206_EF_MetaG | ecosystem: Environmental > Aquatic > Freshwater > Lake | place: Lake... | reverse complement strand
TGCGCCACGAGGGCGGCCAGCGGCGCCTCGTCTTCCGAGGAGCCGCGAAATTCCGCGAAGCTAAGGGTGATGGCGGTGGCATTGCTGCAGCCGGCATCGCGCATCAGCCCCAGCATGGCGCCGGAATCCACGCCCGCCGACAGGAAAACGCCGACCTCGACATCGGCCAGCAGATGGGCGGCGACGCTGTCCTTCACCGCGTCGCGAACCTCGGGCGCAATCTGGGCGGCGGCCAGCGGCGCCCGCGCGCCTTCCGCCAGGATGGAGGCGAAATGGATGTAGGGTTGAGGCGCGCGTGGCCCGGCCTTGTCGATCCATTGGGTGTGACCGGCGGGAAGCGCGCGGATATCGCGGTAGAGGGTGAAGGGCTCGGGCACGCTGCCCCAGAGATGAAAGCCGACCACGCCCGCGGCTTCCGGATCGCGCGACACGGCGCCGCCGGCCAGAAGCGCGCGCACCTGGGAAGCGAAGCGCAGAGTCCAGCCGTCGTTGGCGATATAGAGCGGCTTGATACCGTAGGGATCGCGCGCCAGGAACAGGCCCTGACGCGGCTCGTCCCAGATGCCGAAGGTGAACATGCCGCGCAGCTTTTCCACCATCGCCTCACCGTCGCGGGCATAGAGATGCAGCAGCGCCTCGGTATCGGAAGTGGTGCGGAACACCACGCCCTGCGCCTCGAGCTCGGCGCGCAGCGCCGGGAAATTGTAGATCTCGCCCGCGAAGGTGATAGCGAGCTTGCCATCGTCGCTTAGCATCGGCTGCGCGGCGCGCTCGGACAGGTCGAGAAAGGACAGGCGGCGATGCGCCAGCACGCAGCGGCCGCCCGAATTCGACCACAGGCCAAACCCGTCGGGTCCGCGCGTCTGCATCGCCTCTCGCGTGCGCAGCGCCTCGTCCCGCGACGGCGCGGCGGCCGAAGGGTGAAAGGCAAAGATACCGTTGATGCCGCACATAGCTAGGTCAGGCGGAGTTGCGCTGATGCCAGCGCCAGGCGGTTTCGAGAATATGGTCCAGCGATGAATGGCACGCTTTCCAGTCCAGCTCGCGGGCCAGCAGGCTGGCATCAGCCAGAAGCTGCGCCGGATCGCCGGGGCGGCGCGGCCCATGCACGACCGGAATCTTGCAGCCCGTCACCCGTTCCGCCGCCGCGATGACCTGGGCCACCGAGAAACCGCTGCCTGTCCCCAGATTGTAGGCCCGGCGCAACTTGCCGCCGCCCAGGCTATCGAGGGCGCGCACATGCGCCTCGGCAATGTCGGTGACATGGACATAGTCGCGAATGCAGGTGCCGTCCGGCGTGGGGTAATCATCGCCCAGGATGGTGATGTGGGGCCGCACGCCGCTGGCGGCATCCAGCACCAGCGGGATCAGGTGGGTTTCCGGATCGTGGCTTTCCCCGATCTCGCCATGGGAGTCGGCGCCGGCGGCGTTGAAATAGCGCAGCGCCACGCTCTTCAGCCCATAGGCGTCGCCATAATCGGACAGCACCCGCTCGATCATCAGCTTGGTGGCGCCGTAAGGATTGATGGGCTTCTGCGGCGTGTCTTCGGAGATCGGCACCGTTTCGGGAATGCCGTAGGTGGCGCAGGTGCTCGAGAAGACAACGCGGTCAATGCCGTGGGCGCGCGCCGTGTCGAGCAGCGACAGGGTGCCGACGACGTTGTTATGATAATATTTCGCCGGATCGGTGACGGATTCGCCGACATAGGCGAATGCCGCGAAATGCATTACGGCGGAAGGCTTGTGGCGCTGCATCACCTCGGCCAGGCGCGCGGCGTCCAGGATATCGCCCTTCTCGAACGGCCCCCATTTGACGGCGCGTTCATGTCCGTAAATCAGGCTGTCATAGGTCACCGGCGTGTAACCCGCCGCGGCCAACGCCTTGCAGGCATGGGCGCCGATATAGCCCGCGCCGCCCGTGACCAAGATGGTTTTGCCCTCTGGCATCAGCCGGCGAGCCCCTTGGATAGGAGATCGTCGAAATAGATGATGGTCTTCTTCAACCCTTCTTCCAGCGGCACCTTGGGCTCCCAGCCCAGCGTCTTGCGGGCGCGGGTGATGTCGGGCTGGCGCTGTTTGGGATCGTCAGCGGGCAGCGGCTTGAATTCGATCTTCGATTTCGAGCCGGTCAGCGCCACCACCTGCTCGGCCAACTGGCGGATGGTGAACTCAACCGGATTGCCCAGATTGATCGGGCCCGTCACATCGTCGGACGTTTCCATCAGCCGGATGAAGCCATCGATCAGGTCGTCGACATAGCAGAAGGACCGCGTCTGGCCGCCATCTCCATACAGGGTGATGGCTTCGCCGCGCAGGGCCTGCATAATGAAATTGGACACCACGCGGCCGTCGCTGGGATGCATGCGCGGGCCATAGGTGTTGAAAATGCGGGCCACCTTGATCTGCAGATTGTGCTGTCGGTGGTAATCGAAGAACAGCGTCTCGGCGCAGCGCTTGCCTTCGTCATAACAGGCGCGCGGGCCGATCGTGTTCACATTGCCCCAGTATTCTTCCTTCTGGGGATGCATGTCCGGATCGCCATAGATCTCGCTGGTCGAGGCCTGGAAAATCTTGGCTTTGACCCGCTTGGCCAGGCCCAGCATGTTGATCGCGCCATGCACCGATGTCTTGGTGGTCTGCACCGGATCGCGCTGGTAATGCACCGGAGACGCGGGGCACGCCAGGTTGTAGATATCATCCACCTCGACATAGAGCGGGAACGTCACGTCATGACGCATTAGCTCGAAGCGGGGATGGCCGATCAGATGCTCCACGTTGCGCCGCGTGCCAGTGTAGAAATTGTCGGCGCACAAAACTTCCTGGCCCTTGGCCAGCAACGCTTCGCACAGGAACGAGCCGAGAAATCCCGCGCCGCCCGTGATGAGTACTCGTTTTTGCAGATGCATTTCCTTGGCCCCCGGCAAGCTACCGCCATCCGGGTGACAAGCCTGTCACCCGGATGGCGTGTGGAAAAATGGCCGTGCCTAGGCCGAAAGGCTTTCGGGCACGACGCTGTTGCGAGGCAGCGCGACAGATGTCGGCTTCCCCAGAATGGTCAAAAGCACATGGACGCGGTCGCCCGCTTCCTGGCGCTCCAGTTCGCCGACGAAATCGGCCAGCGCGCCCGTCAGGATGCGGACCGGCTGGCCCGGCCTCAGCGGGGCATCCATATCGAGCACGCCGCGCGCATCGCAACGCGCCTGCAACTGCTCGATGATCCCGACCGGCACCGCGGCGGGCGCGGCGCCCTGCATCACCAGGTTGGAAACCCCGTAGGTGCTGTTGACGCACCGCCAGCGATCGCGCGTTAGGTCAAGGCGGACAAAGAGATACCCGGGAAAAAACGGTGCCAAAACCAGATCGATCTTGCGGGCATGGCGGCGCACACGCTGGCCGCGCGGCAGGAAAACACGGAAGTCCTGGTTGCTCAGATGCGCGGCGGCGACTGCCTCGCGATTGGGCTGGCATTTGACCGCGTACCACCGCGCGGAGGTGGTGACCGCCGGATCATTTTGACGTGTCTGCATTTTGCTCAACGGCCTGATCAGAAAGCGCCTTTTGTCCCAGAAGGCCTAGTGCTTTAGCAAAAGCCCACCTCAAAAACTCAAAAATCTATGCTGCATTTGCAAAATCGGTGGATAGACCAAAAGACGGCGAATTTCGACACTCATGGCACCTATATATTGTATTCACGTGATAAATTGGTACAATATATAGATTGGCTGTTTGGTACCAAAAGCGCTTCCCGACCGCCTGCCTGGCAGAGAGCCGATTTGGCGAAATCCCGGCCTCGCCAGTCTCTAGCGCTCCCCGCCCGGTTCCAATACAGAGCGTCTCGCTTTCTCCGATACAGGCCATGACCAGCGATTCCTCTGCCTCCCAGCTTCAGCGTCTCCTAGATGACCGTTCTGCCCATGCCGCCATCATTGGGCTTGGCTATGTCGGCCTGCCCCTGGCCATGGCGGTGGCGCGCGGCGGGTTTCGTGTCACCGGCTTCGATGTGGACGACACCAAGCCGGGGCTGCTGAATGCCGGCACGTCCTATATCGGCGCCGTGGCAGACATCGAGCTGGCCAAGCATGTCGCTTCCAAAAAATTCCACGCGACCAACGATTTCTCACAACTGCGCGAATGTGATGTCATCATCATCTGCGTGCCGACGCCGCTGGACCGTCACCGCGAGCCCGATCTGTCCTACATCGAAGCCTCCGGCCGGCAGATCGCGCAGACCTTGCGGCCGGGCCAGCTTGTCGTTTTGGAATCCACCACCTGGCCCGGCACCACGCGCGAAGTGCTGAAGCCGATCCTGGAAGAGACCGGCCTGGTCTGCGGCAAGGATTTCTTCCTCGGCTTCTCGCCCGAGCGCGAAGATCCGGGCAATGCCTCGTTCGAAACCGTCACCATCCCCAAGGTGGTGGCCGGGCTGGGACCGGAAGCCAGCAAGCTGGTGGAAACCTTCTATGCCGGCGCGGTCAAGCAGGTGGTGCCGGTGTCCTCGCCGGACGTCGCCGAAGCGGTGAAGATCACCGAAAACGTCTTTCGCGCCGTCAACATCGCGCTGGTCAACGAGCTGAAGGTCATCTTCAGCGCCATGGGCATCGATGTCTGGGAAGTGATCGACGCGGCCAAGACAAAACCGTTCGGCTTCATGCCCTTCTATCCCGGGCCGGGCCTGGGCGGCCATTGCATTCCGATCGACCCCTTTTACCTGACCTGGAAATCACGCGAATTCGACCTGCCCACCCGCTTCATTGAGCTGGCGGGCGAAATCAATGTTGCGATGCCGCGCTATGTGGTGGAGAAGCTGGCTCTGGCATTGGACAGTCGCCACAAGAAGGCGCTGACCGGTGCCCGCATCCTGGTGCTGGGTCTTTCCTACAAGAAGAACATCCCCGATATCCGCGAAAGCCCGACCTTCAAGCTGATGGAACTGCTGGAGCAGCGCGGCGCAGCGGTGGATTTCCACGATCCTCATGTCACCGAGATTCCCCCCACCCGCGAGCATGCCAACTATACCGGGCGCAAATCCGTGGCGCTGGATGCCAATAGCCTCGCCAGCTATGACGCAGTGCTGATTTCCACCGACCATGATGCGGTGGACTATGCGCTGGTCTCCAAGCACTCCAGGCTGGTGGTCGACACCCGCAACGTTCTGGTGAAAAACGGTCTGAGCGGCGAGCATCATGTCAAAGCCTGATGATCGCGGCCGCGAATGCCTAAGGATGTCGCGATGACCGGCACCGTTCCGGATGGCGAGTTCGGCGACAAGGCGCGGGGCTTCGAGGATCCCACCCAGTTGCCCCAGAACGAGGCCGAGCGAAAAGCCTGGCAGGACGCCAATCGCGCCTGGTGGGAAAGCAAGCCCATGCGCTACGACTGGCGGGACGGGCTGGCCTCGGACAAGGCGACAGCCGATTTCTTTGGAGAAATCGACAAGCGGTTTCTGTCCTCGGTCGAGAAATTCCTTCCCAGCCGCAAGACGCCATTCGATGCGCTGATTCCGTTTGAAACGCTGGGCGACAAAGAGGTCCTGGAAATCGGCGTCGGGCATGGCTCCGTCGGCCAGTTCCTCGCCTTGCATGCCCGCTCCTACACCGGCATCGACCTGACCCAGGAAGCCACCGACATGACGACGCGGCGCTTCGCCTTGCTCGGCCGGTCCGGCAAGGTTTTGCAGATGGACGCGGAGTCGATGGCCTTCCCGGACGCCAGCTTCGACTTCATTTGATCCTGGGGCGTGATCCACCATTCCGCCGACACCACGCGCATTCTCAGGGAAATGCACCGCGTGCTGCGCCCGGGCGGCGCGGCCGTCATCATGGTCTATTACCGCTCATGGTGGAGTTATTACCTGTTTGCGATCCTGAAACTGGCGATCAAGGGCAAATGGCCGAACCGGCTTTTGATCGACCAGGTTCGCCAACAGGCCACCGATGGCGCCATCGCGCGATACTACACGCGCGCCGAATGGGAAAAACTGACCAGCCCGCTGTTCGCCACCACGACGGCGGTGCATGGCATGAGCATCGAACTCATTCCCCTGCCCCACAGCCGCGTGAAAGACCTACTGCTGACGCTCCTGCCTGACAGCATCGCGCGCTTCATGACCCACAACCTCGCCATGGGATCATTCCTGGTGGCGCGCATGGTGCGCAAATAGCCGTTACGCCGCGCTGATCGAGCCGTGCCGCAGCCGTTCCAGCAAGGCGCGCGGATTGCGCAGGTGCTTGCGCAGCCGGTAGAGCAGCCAGAACAACCAGTCCGTCGAGCGCCATGGGCGGCCCATGATCCGCGCGAACCTGGCCCGTTCATAGGCGCGGTATTTCTCCTGCATCCGGTTGCTGCCAGTGATCGATTCCCCATAAACGCGGAACGCGCCCAGGAAATCCTCGACATAAAGCGGATGACGGGCCTTCAGCAGTAGATCGTGGAAAAGCTCCGCGTCCCAGGCGATGGAATTGTCGGGGTTGAACCCCCCAACGCTGGCGAAAAGGTCGGCGCGGAAAAACACGCCCTGCTGGCAGATGATACCACCGCTATAGGCAAACAGACGGGCATCGAATTTGTCGGTATAGGCGCGCCGCACGGTGCGGCCCTGCGCGTCGATGATGAAAGTGTGGCCCATCAGGATGTCTGTTTGCGGGCGGTCGGCGAAATGCGCCGCCACGCGGCTCACCGCGCCCGGCAGAAGCAGGTCGTCGGAATTCAGAAAAAAGAACAGCGCGCCAGTGGCCTGGGCAAAGCCCTTGTTCAGGCCGTCCGCCGCGCCCTTGTCCGGTTCGAAGATGATGCGGGAAATGCGGTGCCGGTAGCGTTCGATGATGTCCCGGCTGCCGTCGGTCGAGCCGGGATCGACCACGATATATTCGATGTCCGGATGATCCTGATCCAGCACGGACGCAATGGCCTGCTCCAGGAACGGCGCCTGGTTGTAGGAAATGGTGACGATCGAGACCTTCATTCCCGGCCCATCATATCATCCGTGCCACAAGAATGAACTCGGAAGAAAAACCGGGCGGTATCGAACGGCAGAACCGCTCGATCAGGGGCGCGGCCCTGAGATAAAGCGCCGAGTTGATCCGGCCACTCCATGTCGGCTCCAGGATGTGGTGGAAACGATAGGGAACAAGATCGACGACCTCGAAACCGGCCGAAGTGAACGTGCCGCGCCAACGATCGAGCTTCCATTCCGACATTTCATGCCGGAAATCCCGGTAATGCTGACCATGGGTCTGGGGCGTCAGGTAATAGCCAAACCGGTGCAGGATCGATCCGCGAAAATGCTCGTGGGCCGCGACGACGGCTGTGCCCGTGTCGATCCCGGCATCTTTCGCCAACTCTTCCAGAACAAGATGATTGTAGACCGGGCTGTTCACATAATGCGTCAGCCGCGCGTTCCAGCCCGCAACGGACGGCAGGCGCGCCGGCTTCGGGGTGTCTTTTGGCAGTAGCGCTTTTATCTTGTCGGATACTTTCAAGCGGCTGGTCACGCCGGCTTCCTTGATGACCGATGCCGCAATCGTAAAGGGCAATCTCAGTATGTAATCACGCAAGAACCGGAAGTGGCAAAGCGCCGGTGTGCCGGTAATGCAGACTACGATTCCGCCCGGTTTCAGCAGCCTTCTGGTTTCGCGGTTGAAGGCTGTGGCATCGGGAACATGCTCGATAACCGAATTGTGAAAAATGAGATCGAACGAATTGTCCGCGAAGGGGAAGATGCGGCCATCATTTACCTGGAATTGCACAGGTCCGTCGGCGAGTTCGCCAAAGACGGTGGCGCGGTTGCTGGCGACATCCTGGTCCATGGTCACGAAGCTTCCCGGCACCTGCAATTCGGTAGCGGAAACCTGGCCATAACGGGTCAGCAGGGCGGCGTGGAAGCCCAGGCCGCAGCCGATCTCCAGGATTGTCTGCGGCCTGTAGCGTTCGATGATCGGCGCGACAAAATTGAAAATTGTCAACTTCTGCAGAACATGATCGCGCTTCACGATTCCAGGATGGCGGTCCGCGAAACCGAGAAAGCGGCCGAAATCCGCGTCGGAAATATTGCGAAGCCAGTTCTTCATCCGTCCCAACCCAAACGCTGGCAGCCTGGACACAGTGCACAGAAGGCAAGGCGAAAGGCGTTAAAGTCGAACACCATCGTTTATGACCCCTCCGCCCAGCAGCTTGTAGACTCGCCTAACCAGTTTGACGAGCTTGCTGTTTTCCGACGACGGGTAATCCTTGTAGGTCCTGGGGGGGGCCAGACAGATAGCGTCAAGCTCTGGCCGCGAAATCCGCAATTTCTTGGCAACATAATCCAGCAGCTGCGGCTCTTCCCCGGGGTCGAGCGTCGGCTGCTGCAGCTGCCCCAGCGCCTGATCCCGGGTCAGTTGACCGGCACAGACCAGGCTTGAAAGATGGGCGCGGCGCTTGTCGAAGCCGAACTTGCGCGGCAAAAGATAGCCTTGGAAGAACTTGGTATAGACCGACTCGTAATGTTTGCCGCCATAAGGTTGCCATCCCAGCTCCCGCGCGATCAGTGCTTCGACATCCGCCCGGTTGAACGCCACATAATCGTAGAGGCGTATCGCCTTCAGTTTCCTGATCCGGAATAGATAGAAATACTTCCACATCGATGTGTGGGGATAGGACCGCAGCGCAACGCTCCCGAACTGCTTCTGCACAGCCTTGATGTAGATCCAGTCCTGGTGCCCATAGGACCACATGCGCGGGTGCACCGATTCGGTGACCAGATTGTTTCCGAAGAAAATCGTCGCAATGCCCTTGTCGCGTGCCGCCTGGTAAAGCGCCGACAACATGGCGTGATCGGTCGGGATCTCGGCATCCGGCGTGGAGGCGCGAAGGAAGGCAAGTTGCAACGTGGAGAATTCGCGCCAGTCCAGCACCTCGGTATGCAGGTCGATCCCGAGGATCGCCAGCATCCGCTCGATGTTCGCGACGGCCAGTTCCGAATTCCAGCCATTGTCGATATGGACGGCCAGCGGGTTGAGACCCAGAACCCGCTTCACGTAATAAGCCATGTAAGTGCTGTCGACGCCGCCGCTGACGCCTATGACGCAATCATACTTTCCGGTCTTTTCGGCCCGAACGCCGGCCACGATTTTCGACAGCACTTCCGCGGCGTCTGGCTGAAAGCGCGGCAACCGGAAGACTGTCGCACGATAGTCGCGGCAATGATTGCATTGGCCCGCCTCATCGAACTTGATCAGCGGATCAGACGTGTCCATCACGCAATAGCTGCAAACCTGGTATTTTACGGGCGATGCGGTCACGCAGGATCAGCCTGAAATTCGGTGTGTCCCTAACACACCGCTATATCCACGGCAAAGGCCGGTGGATGTGTCTGGAACAGCTCAGCCGGGCCCGTCGTCAGGGACTGCGAACTTGCGTTTGAATCCGGCGAAGTTCTTCAACATCTGCGCCTCCACTGACGCCGGCATCCGCTTTGTCGGCTCGCCGGTATCGAGGGGCAAGACGGTTCCCCCCGTCAGGTGGCCTTCGAAATTAATGAGCAGGTCCACTTCGGCATTGTAATGGCGCAGCGCCAGTGCCGCGATGTCGTCCTGTTGGACGACGTCTGTCAGCCGGTGGTGAAACACCGTGCCCAGGTCCACGCCGGCGTCGATGCGATGCAGGGTGTTTCCCAGACGCTGCCTCTGATGGATGCACCACTTGAATGAGTCGAGACCCCGGGTCTGCGGGATCAGTCCCGGATGGACGTTGAGAATCTGCGCGCTCTCGCAGAATTCGCCTTCCAGAAGCCCGGCGCCGCAAACCAGGAAATAGTCGATCTGCGGATGGAAGGAGCGCCAGTCGCCAAGATGGAACGTCTCAACGCCATGCGCCTGGGCGAGACGATAGGGATCGGGACCGGTACGCTGGACCGGGCGGTGCTGAAAAAGAACCTCGCGTTCCAGACGGGGCTTGAACGGCACAAGCGTCAGGCTGAGCGAATAGCGGTCCAGCAGCATCAGGCGGGAAAGGACATCCTGCGTCTTCTTGTGCGGTATGTCATAGGTGATGAGAGAGACGGACGGCCTCTGCTTGTCGTTGATCACGCGAATTCAAAGCCTTCCTGAAACCATCGCTGCCAGATCGGCATGGCGGGCGAGCCTGGAAAACCGCTTTTTCTCTGTTGCCCCCGTCTATTAGCGACTATACCAGCGGTCGCGTGTGCCGGAAGCGCCGCACACAGGACCGGCTGGATGTGATGTCAGGATTTGCCTTGGTCGGCTGCGGCCGGATCGCCCAGAAGCACCTAAAGCTCTTGTCTGAAGGGCATGTGCGCGATGCGAAGCTTGTCGCCGTATGCGACATTCTGCCACGCGTGGCACGCGAAACCGGCGAGCGCTTCAACGTGCCGTGGTTCACCGATATGCATCAGATGATGCGTGAAATCGGCAGCAAGATCGACATCGTCAGCATTCTGACGGAAAGCGGCAACCACGCGGCGCATTGCCTGGCGCTGGCGGCCTACGGCAAGCACATCATGGTCGAGAAGCCAATGGCGCTGTCGGTTGCGGATGCCGATGCGATGATTGCGGCTTGCGACGCCGCGAATGTCAGGCTCTTCGTCGTCAAGCAGAACCGCTACAACCTGCCGGTCCGCAAGCTGATGGAAGCCCACACCCATGGCCGCTTCGGCAAACTCGTGATGGGCACGGTTCGCGTGCGCTGGTGCCGGACCCAAGCCTATTACGATCAGGCGCCCTGGCGCGGCACCTATGCTCTGGATGGCGGCGTGTTCGCCAACCAGGCATCGCATCATATCGACCTGCTGCAATGGTTTCTCGGAAAGCCGGTCTCGGTGATCGCCAAGGCGCGCACCGCCCTGGTGGATATCGAAGCCGAAGACACCGGAGCGGCGATCATCACTTTTGAAAACGGCGCCATCGGCGTGATCGAGGCGACGACCGCGGCCCGGCCCAGGGACACCGAAGGCTCCCTGTCCATCCTGGGCGAAAAAGGCCTGGTGGAAATCGCCGGCTTTGCGGTGAACAAGATGCGGACCTGGAATTTTGCGCAGCCCCTGGCGGACGATGCCGACGTTGTCGCCAATTTCTTCGAGGACCCGCCGGACGTGTATGGCTTCGGCCATATCGCCTATCTCAACCATGTGGTGGATGCGATACGCGAGCGCAAGCCGTCGCTGGTGGATGGCAGTGAAGGCAAGAAGTCCCTCGAACTGATCTGCGCGATCTATGAATCGGTTCGCTCGGGGCGGGAAATCCAGCTGTCCCGCTAGCCCTTTGCGGCCATGACTTGCCGCCCGTCGCGTGAAATGAGAGTTTACGCGCGCCCGGATCAACGGCGCCGAGAGTTTGATGACCACAATTCCCCTTGTCGATCTTGCCAGCCAGTATGCGGCGCTGAAAACCGATATTCACGCCGCGATCGATGACGTCTTCCGTACCGGTCTTTACATCCAGGGCCCGGCGGTGGCGGCGTTCGAAAAAGCGTTTGTCGGCAAGATGAGCGCGGCTCACGGAATCGGCTGCGCCAATGGCACCGCGTCCCTGTCGCTGTCGCTGGAAGCCTTGGGCGTGGGTGCCGGCGACGAAGTGATTACCGTTTCCCACACTTTCATCGCCACGGCCGAAGCGATCTGCCATGTCGGCGCCAAGCCCGTCTTCGTGGACATCGAGCCGGCCGGCTATGGCATGGACCCGACTTTGATCGAGGCCGCCATCACGCCGCGCACCCGCGCGATCATCCCTGTGCATCTGTACGGCGCCCCCTGTGACATGGACCCGATCCTGTCCATCGCCCGCAAGCATGACTTGAAAGTGATCGAGGATGCCGCACAAGCGCATTTTGCGACCTATCGCGGACGCTACGTCGGCAGCCTGGGCGATTGCGGCAGCTTCAGTTTCTATCCGGGCAAGAATCTGGGCGCTTATGGCGATGCCGGATTCATCTCTACCAACAGGGATGAAACCGCGCGGCTGCTGCGCAAGCTGCGCGACCATGGCCGCACCAGCAAGTATGAGCATGACGTTATCGGCTACAACCAGCGCATGGACGCGCTGCAGGCCGCGATACTGTCAGTGAAATTGAAACACATCGATGACTGGATCGCGGCTCGCCGCAAGATTGCGGCGCAGTATGACGCGCGGCTGCGCCCTGCCGGCTTCAAGACGATTATGCCGCTCGCCGACAGCGGGCCGGTCTACCACCTGTACGTCGTCGAAGCGTCCAACCGGGACGCCGTCGCCGAAGCGCTGGGGCGCGACGGAATCGCCACGGGCGTGCACTACCCGATTCCCCTGCACAAGCAGGCAGCGCTTTCCAAAAGTGGGCCTCACCGCCCCCTGCCCGTCACGGAAAAAGCCGCGGCTAAGGTCATCAGCCTGCCTATCTATCCCGAACTCACGCCTCAGAACGTGGATCGCATCTGTGACCGGTTCCTCAAATGCGCGCAGCCTTGAAGCGCGCACGATGAGCACGACCAAGCCGAAAAAAATCCTGTTCGTCACCCATACGCTGGAAGACCTGTATGGGGCGGCGACCAGCCTGCGCCTGCTACTGGAAAACTATACGGGGATAGAGGCCGATCTGCTGCTGCCACGCTCCTTGCGCCGTCCCCGCGACCTGGCAGCGACCGCCGCACGCTTCCCCTCCATCCGCCGGGCCTATGAGATATCCATGCCGGTGGATCTGGGGCTCCTCGGCATCCGGCGGGGCTTTGCCGACATGGCCCATGGCGCGGTGCACTGGTTCGCCTGGCAGCGCGACCAGGCGGCTTACCGGCAGATCGTGCGCAACGGCAATTACGACATAGTGCATTTCAATTCCCCGGTGCTGCACCAGATGGTGCTGCCGGGACTGCCAGCGGTGACGCACATGCGCGACATCATCATCGATCCGCGTTCGCCGGTGATCGACAAGCTGGCGAACGGGGCCGGCGTCGTCTTCATAGACGCCGCGACGCGCCAGCCCTTCGCCCGCCGCGAAGGCAGCATGCGGGCCATCACGCTGAACAATCCCATCGACATGCGCGACGTCGCGCGGGCGCAGCCATTGGACCATCCGCGATTGACGCCGGACACGACCGTTTTCAGCATGATCGGCCGCGTATCGCAGCTCAAAGGCGTGGCGCTGGTCGTCGAAGCCTTCCGCATGGGCGCCGGCGCGCAGGATGTTCTGCTGGTGGTGGGCGCCGGTTCGGAAAGCTACACGGCTCACTGCCGGACGCTGGCCGGCAACGATCCGCGCATCATCTTCTGGGGCGAAGAACGGAACATGGAGCGGGTCTACGCCTCCACGGATTACGTCGTTCGCGGCGATCCCGCCCCCTGTGTCGGCCGCACGATCTATGAAGGGCTCTATTCGGGATGCCGCATCGTCATGCCGGGCCCACCCGAATCCGATCTGATATTCGAGTCCGACCGGTTTCAGGATTCGATCGTGTTTTACGCCCCCGGCAGCAAGGACGCGCTGGCGAAAAGCTTCGCGGCCTGTTCGGGCAAAAATGTCTCCGCCCGGAACTATCGCAGCAATGTCGAGGACTATGTGAAAGCCTTCGACGGCTTTATCGAGTCCGCCAGACCCTAGCGGCACCGGCGCGCTTGATTTGCCGACAGGGATTGGGTCTAAGTGCTGCGCCTGTCGTGAAAAAATTCAAGCCTCATGAAGATCAGCGCCGTCACCGTCTGCCTCAATTCGCGCGCCTCGATCGCGCGGACGGTTCAGTCTTTTCTTCAGCAAAGCCATCCCGACAAGGAACTGCTGGTGATCGATGGCGGTTCGACCGACGGCACGGTGGAGATCGTCAGGGGCTTTGGCAGCGATGCCATCCGCGTCATCTCGGAAAGAGATCGCGGCATCTATGACGCCATGAACAAGGGGTTGGCGCATTACGCCGGCGACGCGGTTGGCTTTCTCAACGCTGACGACACCTATCATGACGATGCCGTGCTGGCGCGGATCGCGCAGGGGCTGGAAAGCGCGGATGCGGTCTATGGCGACCTTGTCATGATCGCCGATCGCGCCACGGGCGAAGTGGTGCGGGAGTGGAAGGCGGGCGTGTTCGCGCCCGGCGCCTTTCGCAAGGGGTGGATGCCGCCGCATCCCACCTTTTACGTTCGCCGCGAACTCGCGGCGCGGACGGGACAGTTCGATCTCAGCTACCGTATTTCCGCCGACTATGACTTCATGCTGCGGGCGCTCGAATTGCAGCATGCCCGCGCCGGCCATATTCCCCATGTGCTGGTGGATTTCATGATGGGCGGCATGAGCACGACCGGTCCGTTGGCGGTGATCCGCGGCAATCTGGAATGCCTGCGCGCCCGGCGGCGCCATCTGGGAACGCCGCTGGTGGACGCGGCCCTGTTCATGAAGCCACTGCGCAAATTGCATCAGCTGGCGTGGCGCAAGGCGTGATAGCCGTGCTTCGACCGCTGCGGGCCATGACTTTGCCGGCAACATTCAAGTTTTCTTTGTAAACATGCCGACGACAAGATAGCTTCCCGCTCATGATTTCTGATGGCTGCCGCTTGCGCATATTCGAAACAGCTTGGACGCACGGCGTTGCGACAGGCGTTGCAGAATGACGCCCTGGCGGGACAAGGTCTTCATCGTTGCCGAAGCCGGGGTCAATCACAACGGCAATACGGACATGGCGTTGCGGCTGGTCGATGCCGCCGCGGCTGCAGGCTGCGACGCCGTCAAATTCCAGACCTTTCGCGCTCATGCCCTGGTTTCGCGCCATGCGCAAACCGCAGCTTATCAAAAAGCCAATGGCGGCGGCGAAAGCCAGCTGGAAATGCTCAAAAAGCTCGAACTGCCCTATGACCGGCATCAGCGGCTGAAAGATCATGCCGCAGACCGGGGCATCCTGTTCTTCTCCACAGCCTTCGACATGGAAAGCATCGACATGCTGCGGGAGCTCGACATTCCCCTGTGGAAAATCCCGTCGGGCGAGATCACCAACTATCCCTATCTGGTGCGCGTCGCTCAAATGGGAAAGCCCGTCCTTCTTTCAACCGGCATGTCGACACGGGCAGAAGTTGCGGAGGCAGTTGACGTCCTCACCGGCCATGGTACCGACCGCGACAGGCTCTGCATACTTCACTGCAACACCGAATATCCCACGCCCATGCAGGATGTGAATATTCGCGCCATGGCGAAGCTGGGAGAAGATTTCGGCACCGCCTTCGGCTATTCCGATCATACGCCAGGCGACACCATTGCCGTGGCGGCAACGGCATTGGGCGCGCGTGTTGTGGAAAAGCACTTCACGCTGGATCGCACCCTCCCCGGCCCCGACCACCGGGCCAGCCTGGAGCCGGGTGAACTGAAAGCCATGGTCAACGCCGTAAGAAATATCGAACAGGCCCTAGGCGACGAAACAAAGCGGCCTTCGCCCAGTGAGGAAAAGAACAAGATCATCGCCCGCAAATCCCTGGTGGCGGCAAAGCCCATTCGGGCCGGCGAACGTTTCACTCAGGAAAACGTCACCGCCAAGCGTCCCGCGATGGGATTGTCCCCCATGCGCTGGACGGACGTACTGGGCCGGATGGCCTCCCGCGATTTCGCGGAAGAGGAATTGATAGAATTATGAACCGCAAAGTCTGCGTCATCACCGGGACAAGGGCCGACTACGGCCTGCTGCGGCTGCTGATGCAGGGCATCCGCGACGAACCCGCGCTTGCGTTGCAGATTCTTGCGACCGGCATGCACCTGTCCCCGGAATACGGTCTGACCTATCGGGAGATCGAACAGGACGGTTTACGCATCGACGAAAAAGCGCAAATTCCCCTGGGCGACAACAGCGCGGCCGGGGTCGCCCGGTCCGTCGGCCACGGCGTCATCGCAATCACCGATGCGCTGGAACGCCTGCGGCCTGACATCGCCGTCGTGCTGGGTGACCGCTTTGAAATGCTGGCAGCGGCATCGGCAGCCCTGATCCTCGGCATTCCCATCGCCCATATTCACGGTGGAGAAAAGACCGAGGGCGCGTTCGACGAATCCATCCGGCACGCGGTGACGAAAATGGCGTCCTTTCATTTCGTGGCAGCGGAGGAGTACCGGCGGCGGGTCATCCAGCTGGGAGAACAACCCGGGCGGGTTTTCCTGGTCGGCGGGTTGGGCATCGATGCCATACAGCAGACGCCGCTGCTCGACCGCGCGGGCGTGGAGCAGGCGCTGGACTTCCCGCTGAAAGACAAAAGCCTGCTGGTCACTTTCCATCCCGCAACCCGCGACGCGACAAGCCCGGCAACGCAAATGGCCGAATTGCTGGCCGCGCTGGATGAGATGAACGACACGCAGCTTGTTTTCACCTTGCCCAACGCCGACACAAAGGGGCAGGAGATTGCCAGGCAGATCGCGACGTTTGTCGCCGCGCATCCCAATGCCCGGGCCTATACATCTCTGGGATCGCGGCTCTACCTTTCCTGCATGGCGCAGGTGGACGGCGTGGTCGGCAACTCCTCCAGCGGTCTTCTCGAAGCCCCCAGCTTCGGCATCGGTACGGTGAATATCGGCGATCGACAGGCTGGGCGCCTGACGGCCGAAAGCGTCATCGATTGCCCACCCGAGCGCGCGGCGATCGGCGCTGCCTTGCGGCAGCTGTACACCCCCCAATTCCGCCGCAAGCTGGCCAGCGGCATCCAGAACCCCTATGGAAGCGGCGGGGCAAC
>Ga0114974_10001824_pt1 | contig 16668 bp, 24 predicted proteins | sample S_130206_EF_Meta_FD_87318 | JGI IMG/M metagenome (GOLD analysis project Ga0114974, IMG submission 87318) | Freshwater microbial communities from Lake Simoncouche, Canada to study carbon cycling - S_130206_EF_MetaG | ecosystem: Environmental > Aquatic > Freshwater > Lake | place: Lake... | reverse complement strand
CGCTTATATGCTTTGGCGTGTTTTACAGTCCGGGGGGGGGCAGCTACCAAGCGAGGCCGTTGTCTGTTTTGCCAACACTGGCAAGGAAGATGAAAAAACGTTGGAATTTGTGCGGGACTGTGCTGTGAATTGGGGTGTGCCTATCACTTGGCTAGAGTTCCAAGACACAGAAAAACAATTTGAGATTGTGGATTTTGACAACGCAAGCCGTAACGGTGAGCCGTTCGAGGCACTCATTCGCAAGCGCAACTACTTGCCCAACCCAGTTACCCGGTTTTGCACCAGTGAACTGAAGATTCGCCCAATTGGACGTTACCTGTTGTCTTTGGGCATGGCTGACACCAAGACTGAAGCCGAAAACATGAGCATGATTGGCATGAGAGCAGATGAACAGCGCCGAGCCGCAAAGATTGAAGACAAGTCACGCATCCCATTGGTGACAGCAGGCATCACAAAAGAGGATGTTGGCGCTTTTTGGCGCAATCAATCGTTTGACTTGGGCCTGCCAAACAACAACGGCGTGACCATGCACGGCAACTGTGATCTTTGCTTCCTAAAAAGGGGGGCGCAGGTGTTGTCATTGATTGCGGAAAAGCCAGAACGCGCTGTTTGGTGGGCAAAAATGGAGGCATTGGCATTGGCATTGGCAAGCAAGCCAAGCGGCGCAGTTTTTCGCTCAGACCGCCCAAGCTACGCATCAATGTTGAAGTTTAGCCAAGATCAAACCAACCTTTTTGACCCTAACGAAGAAGCAATCGCCTGCTTCTGTGGAGATTAAAAATGATGCAAATAATATTCACAGTACCTGGACAACCGCACGGCAAAGGACGTCCACGTTTTGCAAGACGTGGAAAATTTGTATCAACATATACCGACGCCAAAACCAGCAGCTACGAAGATCAAGTGCGTTTTCATGCCAAACAAGCAATGGGAAGCAGTGAGCCATTTAAAGGGCCGCTAGAGGCCGTCATCTACATCAGGCTACCTGTGCCTAAGTCATACCCTAAAAAGCGAGTGGCGGCCTGTTTAAGTGGCTCTGAGTGGCCTTGTAAGAAGCCAGACTGGGACAATGTGGCGAAAAGCGTATGTGATGCCATGAATGGGATTGTTTGTGTAGATGACAGCCAAATTGTTGAATGTCATGTTCGGAAAGTTTATTTTGAGACCGCGGGCGTGGATGTACTGATAAAGGAAAAAGAATGAAAATCACAGTATGGGAACCCGTCCAAGCACATAGAGAAATGCTAACCGTGATCTGGCCAACATTAAAGTCAATGTTAATGGCTGGTCATCGGATGACGATTGAAATCAAACAGAGTAAACGTTCCGTGGAACAAAACGCAATGTTTCACGCCATCATCACTAAGATTAGTAAACAAATGAAGGCCGCAGGCAGCACCTGGACGGCAGACGACTGGAAACGACTCTTGATCGACCAATGGGCGCACGACACTGACCGCAAAATCGGCAAAGTCTGCCCTAGTCTGGATGGAGAGCGTATTGTTCAGCTGGGCCTGCAAAGTTACGAATTTACCACTAGCGAGAGCAGCGATTTCATAGAATTCTTATTGGCGTGGTCGGCACAGAAGGGATTAGATGTTTCCTAAACGTACTTACGTGAGAGACAAGGAACTGCTTAAAAGGGTCTGCCAGCTCGAATGCCAGCACTGCGGAAGCGGTGAACAGGTACAGGCCGCGCACAGCAATTGGGGAGGCGGAAAAGGCCGGGGAATCAAAGCCGACGACAGCCTGGTAGCGGCATTGTGCCAAAAATGCCATTGGGAGATTGATCAGGGCCACACGTTAACAAAAGAGCAAAGACAGGCAATGTGGTTAGCAGCTCACAAACTCACGATAACCCGGCTGTCGTGAAAAAGCCCCAAAAAGGGGCTGTATCGTTAAGGTTATCGTTATAAGTTAAGTAAAACGGCCAATATCCCGGCCACGATAGCAGCTAAGAGCATTCTCCGGCCCCTTTGCATTGATAACACCTTGTGCCCTCATGCTGACCCTCACCAGACCCGCTACAGGCAGGGCATATGCCGGGTTCATCATCGGGGATATCGTGCCATTGTTCATCGTCATCAATCATATGTTGCCCCATTGTTGTGCCATAGCATCGGCGATGCCTTGAAATGTTGCGCTTCGATTTTTAGAATCGTTTCCTCGTTTAGCTGCGCCAAGTGATTTGCCGCCTAATTTTCGACTGGTGTTAGATGGGCAAAAAGGCACAATGCTTTCAGTCACAATTTTAGACGGCACAAGTGGCGGTAAGCCCTTAAGCCATAACAGAGTTTTTTTTGTGTACGGTTCTCCAAACATCCACGGCTGAATTATTTGCGTCTTGGCAGGCAAACCTATAATTTTAAGCGGCATTGGGTTTTCAACGCATATACGAGGAATAGGCGCTTTAAGTAAAGCCATAAAAAAATCTTTGGCTTCAATAGCTTTTGCCAGCCTTCCAGGGTCAATAATGCCTTTTTGGGGGTACATTCGGCAAGCACCAGCGCACGATAGATAGGTGCATGGTGGATGCGCCACCATCAGGTCGAACCCGTCACCGATAATGTCCATAACGTCACCCTGATAGTGTGGCCCGGGCGCGTCAGTGGGCAGTAAGTCACAACTCATGGCATCGTGACCGGCCCGGATAAATGCATCACGAACCGTGCCTGAGTATTCGCAAGCTACGAGAACCCTCATAATTTACCCCTGATTTCATCCATCATGTCGTTGGAAACAATGCACCACTGATCGAGCATCAGTGGCCCGGCGCTACGTTTCAAGGTGTCGATGCGGTAACTAGCGACAAACCTGGAACCCTCATAAAATTTGACTAGGTTATTTTCGATGGTGTAACTCATGGTTTCATACTCCAAAAATAATATATAAAGGGAAGACCCCATATTGCCGCGCCAATTAATCCCTGTAGCAGGGTTATTAATAACTTTCTCATGCTGCAACCTTAATACGGATTACTTTAGCCATGGTTTTACCATGCGCCGGGTATGCGATGACAGGCACATCTTTGGAATAACAGGCACGGCATCCGCTACATTTGCCATCATGCTCATATGCGCGGCACAATGTGACCATGTCCGGGTTAACGCGAGAATCAGGGACAATCACCGAACCATGCAAGCCGGATATAAATTCACCGATAATAGAATCAGACGATGGCCGGACCATCACATTATCTAATTGAGACATCTCGCGAAGCACTAACTGAAATTTAGGGAATTTATGCATACGTGTGGGAAGCCAGTGTTTACACCACGGTGTACGTTTCATAACCTCGCAGATTTTCTCTGCCAGTGCCAAACTGTACATGTCACCACTGTCAAACCACCGAAAATAGCGATCGCGCTCCAATTCAGCCACCATGTCGTCGCACCAGTCCATGCGCTCCCAGTCGGTACGGTTGTATTCTCTAGGGGCTTTTACATTTGCGAACCTGTAATTCCCTGTAGTCGCGTAGCATCCCTTACAGGCATCAACCAATACGCCGGGGCTTTCGATTGAACCGGGGCACGTATCAAGTGCCTGTAATGACCAGCTGCGAATCCCGTCAAGCTTGCTAGTGACGGAAATTTTGGGTTTGTTCTCCATGCTATTCCTTTGGTTAGTTAACGATGCCAAATGACATCACATAGCGCACCATTGATGCGCTACAGGATGTGATCAGGCTTGATCGATGTAGTCACGAACAATAGTTATGGGATTGATCAAATATTTACGTGATGCAATGGTTGCTGCATCTATCGCAGATGTTTCATCGTGAGATTGACCATAGGTTTGTAGAACATCGTCAATGACCAACTCCCAATAAAAATGAGGTGTAACGATAATTTGAATGTAGGGCATGGTGCTTTCCTGGTTGGTTGATCTGACTCTATTGTAATAAGATTTGTAGCAGTCTACTTAGGACAAACCCTACGTTTACACTGATCATTTGTACAGTAGACGGGAATAGATAGAATGATTACTATTGACCAACTAGTCAGCAAGTAAGGAAATCATGAGTGCAGTAATAGATAGAGATTCAATAGCTCAGTCAGTAGTAGAGACGATGATTGGACAAGGGATATCACTCAGGAAAGCATCAGCAAGGCATCAGATAAGCCCTCAGACGTTTCTACGTGCTGTAGCTGCTAATCCGGCCTTGGCGGAACAATACGACCGCGCGCGCGTTGCTTTAATTGACCGATTGGCTGATGAGGTATTAGAGCTTGCAGATGCGCCTGTGCCTACGCTTGATAACGGGGCGACTGATAACGGTTTAGTCCGGCAGCGCCAGCTACAGGTGGATACGCGCAAATGGTTCTTGTCTAAGCTCGCCCCTAAGATATATGGGGACCGCCTCGATGTTCAGGTGTCCGATACCCGCATCAGCATCACAGGCGCGTTGCAGGCAGCACAGGCACGGCTTGTAGACGTTGTGGACGTGACGCCTAGGCTGGGTGTGCAGGGCGAGCCAGGACGGGGGGAGGCAGGGCCGGCTGACTAGGGCCACAGCTACGGAGTCTTCACGAACAATTTTTTTTATTATGCAAACCACAATCTACAAACCGGAAGACGAGCAAGAGCTTATGGCGGTGTTATGGAGTACTGCGCTGAAAGACAATCCTTTAGCGTTTGTTAAGTATTTGTTTCCTTGGGGGGTTAAGGGTACGCCGTTGGAGAACTTCTCTGGTCCACGTAAGTGGCAGAGGGAGGTATTGCAGGACATTACGGATCACATTGCTGTTAACAGGGCTGCTGGGGAGTCTAAGACTACTGAAGAGGTGATGTATAGCGTATTGCAAGAGGCTATATCGTCAGGGCGGGGGATTGGTAAGTCTGCGTTGGTGTCTTGGTTGACGATATGGATGGCGTCTACTCGGATTGGTAGTACGACGATTATTTCGGCTAACAGTGAAAATCAGCTGCGTTCGATTACTTGGGCAGAGATTACTAAGTGGCTGGCTATGGGGTTGAACTCACATTGGTTTGAGGTTAGTGCTACTAGAGTAGCGCCTGCTAAGTGGTTAACTGAGCTTGTTGAGCAGGATCTTAAGAAGGGTACGCGGTACTGGGGCGTAGAGGGCAGGTTGTGGTCGGCAGAGAATCCGGATGCTTATGCTGGTGTGCATAATTTTGATGGTGTGCTGGTAATCTTTGATGAGGCGTCAGGTATTGATGACAGCATTTGGTCTGTTACTGGTGGATTCTTTACTGAGAACACGCCTAATCGGTTTTGGATGGCGTTTAGCAACCCTCGGCGTAATACAGGGTATTTCTACGAGACTTTTAACTCTAAGCGCGACTTTTGGAAGACTAAAGTGGTGGATGCGCGGACGGTGGAGGGTACTGATAAACAGGTTTACGAGAGGATCATTGCTGAGTACGGGCCTGATAGCGCACAAGCGCACGTTGAGGTGTATGGTGAGTTCCCACGGGCTGGGGATGATCAGTTTATACCGTCTGATGTGGTGGATGAGGCCATGAAACGGGCAAAATATAAGGACTCAAGCGCTCCAATCATCATTGGCGTGGATCCTGCACGGTTTGGGGCTGATGCTACTGTTATTGCAATACGCCAAGGAAGAGACATTGTGGCCATCAAGAAATACCGGGGTGATGACACCATGACGGTGGTGGGGCATATCATTGAGGCAATGGAAGAATATAAGCCTGCAATGGTGGTAATTGATGAGGGTGGCTTGGGAGCGGGGATTGTTGACCGGCTTAAGGAACAACGGTACAAGATCAAGGGTGTAAACTTTGGAAACAAGGCAAAAAACCCAATAATGTACGGAAATATGAGGGCGCAGATGTGGGGAGATATGAAAGCCTGGTTGAAATCTGCTAGTATTCCGCACGATAGGTTTTTAAAGACAGACCTTATATCGCCCTTGATGAAACCAGACTCACGGGGTACGATCTTCTTGGAGAGCAAGAAAGAAATGAAAGCCCGAGGTTTAGCCAGCCCAGACGCCGCAGATGCAATATGTGTGACGTTTGCTTTTCCTGTGGCGCATCGGGAATACAAAGAACCGTCTGTTCGGCGGTACTCAGATTATTCGGCTGTATCTACAGGATGGATGGGTAGTTAGCATGGCAACCAAAAAAAGCGTATCTCTTTCTGTTGGTCGAGGCGAGAAGCTGCCGGTGTCCAAAGGCGCTGGCCTGACTGCCAAAGGACGGGAAAAGTACAATTCAGCCACTGGGTCTAACCTGAAAGCCCCGCAACCACAAGGCGGCGCACGTAAAGATTCGTTTTGCGCCCGTATGTCTAACGTACCAGGTCCAATGAAAGACGAAAAGGGTAATCCCACCCGAAAAGCTGCTGCTTTAGCAAGATGGAAATGCTGATATGAAATCTACCAAACCCGGACTTTATGCCAATATTCACGCCAAACAAGAGCGCATCAAAGCTGGCTCTGGCGAAAAGATGAACAAGGTTGGCAGCAAAGCAGCTCCTAGCAAGCAAGACTTTATTAACTCGGCCAAAACAGCCAAGAAAGGCAATTTATGAATAACAAAATGTTTGAAAAATCTGGCAAAGACGTAGAAAAAAAAGGCGTCAAAGAAGGCAGCAAAAAAGACATGGCTGGCGACAAACGTCAGATGTCTAAGATGGTTGTAGTAGTTGCTAAGCCAATGAAAAAGAAATAGCCATGCCGCTTAAAAAGTCACCGACGCCAAAGGCGTTTACTGCCAATATCAAGGCCGAGGTCAAGGCTGGCAAGCCAGTAAAACAGGCCGTGGCAATTGCTTACTCTGTAAAACGACAAGCTGAAAAGAAAAAATAATGGCTGATTACACGGGCATCAACAAAGTTGGGCAGGTTGCCAATATAGGCGGCGGCGGTGACGGCAGCACAGATAGTGACGAACACGATATGCTGGCGACTATGCGCTCACGCCTGACAATGGCGGTAGATGCCTATAGTGACTCTCGCAGCAACGAACTCGATGACCTGCGGTTCATGGCTGGTTCTCCAGACAACCAATGGCAATGGCCTGCTGACGTACTGGCAACTCGCGGAGCCGTCCAAGGGCAGACAATCAACGCCCGTCCTTGTTTGACCATTAACAAACTGCCGCAACACGTTCGGCAAGTCACCAACGACCAACGCCACAATAGACCAAGCGGAAAAGTTATACCTGCCGATGACGTTGCTGACACTGAAATGGCAGAAATATTTAACGGCATTGTGCGGCACATTGAGTACATCAGTGATGCTGACACTGCGTACGATACAGCTTGTGAGAATCAAGTTACTTACGGCGAAGGATACATTCGGGTACTGACCGAATATTGCGACGAAAATAGCTTTGACCAAGATCTTAAAATTGGTCGGATTCGGAATTCATTCTCGGTGTTTATGGACCCTGCTATCCAAGACCCTTGCGGTTCGGATGCTCGGTGGTGTTTTGTTACCGATGACTTGCCCAAAGACGAATATTACCGACTGTATCCAAACGCTGCACCTATTAGCAGTTTGCAATCCTTGGGAATTGGCGACCAAGACTTAACAAACTGGTTGCGCGATGACACCGTGAGGATTGCTGAGTATTTTTATGTGGAATACAAACCAGAAACGCTAAACCTGTATCCAAACAACATTACAGCGTTTGACAAATCAATTGATAACAAACAGTTAAAAATGCTTTACGGCAAACCGTTAAAAACGCGGGTTGTTCAACGAGAAAAAGTTTGTTGGGTCAAAACCAATGGTTACGAAGTGTTGGATAAACGCGATTGGGCAGGTAAGTACATCCCAATTGTCCGAGTAGTAGGAAATGAGTTTGAGGTAGATGGGCAGATCTATGTCTCTGGTTTAGTGAGAAATGCCAAGGATGCCCAACGGATGTACAACTATTGGGTAAGCCAAGAAGCTGAAATGCTGGCCCTTGCACCCAAAGCACCATTTATTGGTTACGGTGGACAGTTTGAAGGCTATGAAACCCAGTGGAAGACAGCTAATACCACTAATTGGCCTTATCTTGAGGTCAATCCTGACGTTACTGATGGTGCTGGTGGAAGTCTACCATTGCCCCAACGCGCCCAACCCCCGATGGCGTCTACTGGCCTTTTGCAAGCCAAATCTGGGGCATCTGAAGACATTAAAGCGGCCACTGGGCAATACAACGCTAGTTTAGGCATGGGTGGAAACGAGCGCAGCGGCAAAGCGATCCTAGCCCGGCAACGTGAAGGTGATGTTGGTACTTACCACTATGTTGACAATTTGGCCCGTGCTATACGTTACGTAACCCGTCAACTGGTAGACATGATCCCAAAAATCTACGATACCCAACGTATTGCTCGAATTATTGGTGAAGACGGCCAGACAGACATGGCAAAAATTGACCCATCTCAAGATACGCCGGTCAAAAAGATTGTTAATCAACAAGGAATTGAGATTGACAAAATTTACAACCCCAATGTTGGCAAATACGATGTGGTGGTAACTACCGGCCCAAGTTACAGTACCAAACGGCAAGAGACACGGGAAGAAATGGCCCAATTGCTACAAGGAAATCCTCAATTGTGGGCAGTAGCAGGCGATTTGTTTGTTAAAAACATGGACTGGCCTGGCGCCGATGAGTTGTCTAAACGTCTTGCTAAAACCATTGACCCTAAATTAATGGGCGATGACAATGACCCGGCTTTACAAGCTGCCCAAATGCAAATGCAGGCTATGGGGCAAGAAATGCAGCATATGCAACAGATGTTGCAAAATGTTCAGCAATCGATGGAAGTACAAGACCTGCAAATCAAAAAGTTTGACTCTGAAGTTAAAGCCTATGATGCTGAAACCAAACGCATGACTGCTATGTCGGCGGCTATGACGCCAGATCAAGTTCAAGAAGTGGTGCTAGGTACAATTCACGGCATGATTACCAGCGGTGATTTGATTAACGAAATGCCAGGGCGTGAGGTTGATATGCCAGGTATGCCTGAAATGCCGCAAGAAGCAATGCAACTACAAGGGATGCCGCAATGAAAGGTAACGAATTTGTGGGTATGCTGTTTCTAGCGCGAGATGTAGCGCACAGCGTTCATTTGAATACGCGCAGCTTTAGCAAGCACGAAGCACTCAACATTTTTTACAACAGAATTATTGGCGCTGCTGATGATTTTGCTGAAACCTACCAAGGCAGGTACGGCCTGATGGGTCAGATTACATTGGCAAGCAATAAAAAGACTGCCAACATCATAGAATTTTTGCAAGGTCAGTTAGATGAAATTGAAAAAGTACGCTATGAAGTGTGCGATAAATCTGACAGTGCGCTTCAACAGTTAATTGACAACATTGTTGAGATTTACTTGCGTACTCTTTATAAACTTCGGTTTTTAGCATGATTAAAATTGATTTCACCATTAACGGTTTCTCGGATGCTTTGCATCTAGCGGATGATCATGGTTTAACGGATGCTGAAATTGAAGCCATGAAGCAAGCCCGGTATGACAAGTGGGATAATTTTGTCAAGAATCCACCGCCAGTAGTTGACGAGCCTATTCAGGAATAAGTATGGCAACAAAATACTGGGTTGGTGGAAATGGTAATTGGAGCAGTTTGACCAACTGGAGGACAACTTCAGGGGGCGCTGTTGTTACGACTGCCCCCGGTTCTGCTGATGCTGCTGTACTTGATGTAAATTCAAGCACAGACGTTGTTACGGTTGATAGCAACATCACTATCCAGACCCTGACCTGCACAGGCTTCACGGGTACGCTTGCCTTTGGCACAAACACAATTTCACTGAACAGCACAGGCACAATTTTTACTGGCGCTACGACCATGTCGGTTAGTGGTACGCCGCAAATTATTTGCACCAACTCAAGCGCAACGGCAAGAACACTTGCGCCTAACGCAGTTACAGAAGCAAATAGTATTTCCTTTAGGATTATTGCAGGTACTGGGACTTTAAGTTTAAGTTCTCCTGCTTCATACCGTGATTTAGATTTTACCGACGGAACAAATCCAACGGGATATGCTGGAGCAATTGGAACTACGCCAGTAACAATTTACGGAGATTTTAAGGCATCTACGGGGATGTCGGCAACTGCCACTGCAAACCCTTTTACCTTTGCCGCCACATCAGGCACAAAAACAATCAACACTGCTGGCGTAACTTTTGACCGACCATTTACGTTTGACGGTGTTGGCGGCACTTTTCAGCTTGCATCAGCGTTAACTTCTGGCACAGCCCGTACTTGTACGCTAACTAACGGCACGTTGGATTTAAACAGCAAAACGCTGACTACTGGTGTGTTTTCTTCCAACAATAGCAATACTAGAGTTTTGGCTTTTGGTACTGGCAAGATTGTGTTAACAAACAATTCTGCAACAGTTTGGACTAATTCAACAGGAACAGGTTTTACTTATACCGGAACATCCCGAATTGAAGCTCCTGGCCCTGCAACAACTGGCACACGAGTATTTAACCCAAGCACAACTGCAACAAGCACTGAAGCCGCTGCATTAAATTTTTACATTACTGGTGGCTCAGACACGATTAACTTTTCTGCCTCAAGCCGCCGTGTAAACAACTTGGATTTCACGGGATTTACAGGGACGTTTACCAACTCTCAGCCGTTTGTCCACGGAAATTACACAATTTCAACAGGGATGACTGTTGGTGCGGGAACTAACTTTACCACTTTTGCATCAACCAGCGGTATAAAAACAATTACCACTAACGCGCAAACGCTTGATTTTCCCATCACATTTAACGGTGTAGGCGGCACATGGACTTGCACTGATGCTTTGAACATTGACGGAAACACGTTGACCATGACCAATGGCACGTTGCAACTAGCCGCTGGAACCACAAGCACAGTCGGAATGTTTGCCACAACGGGCACAAACCAGAAGTATTTGCAAAGCTCCACTGCCGGAACGCAAGCAACGATCAGCGATGCAAGCGGGATTATCACTGTAAACTACTTGACCATCCAGGACAGCAACGCTACTGGCGGCGCTTCTTGGGACGCAAACGCATCAACAAACGTGGATGCTGGCAATAACACCGGTTGGTTTTTTGCCCCTACACCAAGCGTTGCAAATGAAATTGAAATACGTTTGCGTTCATTCACTCAACCTCGGAGATTTTAATCATGTCCATGAATTTGAAAGCTGTAACGACCTGCATGGGTTACCAGCAGATCACCAGCCTGTCTAGCGCCACCAACTTGACCGTCCCACAACGAACACCTAACGGCCAAAACGCCAAGCCAGTGTTTGCATTAGTTGTTGCTGAAAGTCAAGCGGTTCGGTGGCGCGATGATAAAACATCACCATCAGCTTCTATTGGTATGCCTTTGGCGGTTGGTATCCCACTGCAATACGATGGTGATTTAACCAACATTCAATTTATTGAACAAGTTGCTGGCGCTAAAATTAATATTAGTTATTACATGTAAAGTCAATCATGGCTAACATAAAGATTTCCCAACTGCCAGCAGCTACAACACCTTTAACTGGGGCTGAACAAGTTCCTCTGGTACAAGGTGGTGTTACTAAACGCGCTACAGTTGTTGATATAAATCCAATTCAGACCCTACAAACAATAACGACTAACGGTGCTACTACAACTGTTAATTCACAGTTTAACGGGGCCAATATTGGAACCTTTAGTGGTGTTCCAGCGGTTACGTCTACTGGCACTACAGTAGGTTTTGCTAACTCAACCAACGCTGCTATTCTTATTGCTGACGCTTGGCGCGGAACAAGTAACAACAACGTCAATTTAGGCGCATCAGGTTACAACTGGAACAATGTTTATGGCACTACCTATAACGTAGGGTCTGGCACAGCTAACATAACGGCCTCGGGAAACAATTTGGTGCTAAACGCCGTTGTTGCTGCCGTACCTGGAACTGGTTTTGCACCAGTGACAACCAACTTGTACTATTTGGGCGGCAGTTTGCTTAAATGGAAAGGTTTGTATCTTGGCGATGGCGACATAAATTGGAACAGTTATGCCATTCCCGCCCCAGTTGGAGGCACAACAACTTTCTTGCGTAATGACGGCACATGGGCTATTCCAGCAGGCGCATTTTCCACATCAGCTAACAATACGTTCACAGGCACACAGACCTTCAACGGCTCATCTAGCATTTTTGGCACTGTCTTGCTTAGTTCGGCTGAAACAGTCAATGTGGTGGCTGCTGCGCCATCGGCTACAACCAATTTCTACGTTCAGTCGGGTTCGGTTCAGTATTACACCAGCAACGCCGCAAACAACTGGACACTGAACATTGCTTTTAGTTCTGGCACAAGCATGAACACCGCATTGGCAATTGGTCAGTCAGTTACTTTTGTTCTGGTGACCACACAAGGCTCTACGGCCTACTACAACAGCGCCGTGACCATCGACGGTACATCAGTGACCCCCAAGTGGATTGGCGGCGCTCCTACGGCTGGTAATGTGTCTGGACTTGATGTTTACAGAATGACTGTGGTTAAGACCGCAAGCGCAACCTACACTGTCTTGGCCTCAGTCTTGCAATACAAGTAATAATAAAAAATGCGGCATAATGCCAAAAAACGTACTGGTGCGATCACCAGGGATTCTCAGGAATCACAATGTCAGATGTAGAGCAAATAGCGGAATTAGCCCCCGCGTCGGAACTGGAAACCACGGCGGTTACTTCAGAACCTGTAATTAAAACGCCGGAAGTTGAGGCTCCCAAGACATTCTCGCAAGAGGAACTTGATGCCGCAATTGGTAAACGTCTTGCAAGAGAACAGCGAAAATGGGAACGAGAACGACAGCCTGCGCCAGCAGTGGCAATAGATTTACCTCCGCAAGATCAGTTTGAGTCGGTTGATGCTTACGCAGAAGCCAAGGCTTACAAGTTGATTGAGCAAAGGGAAATTCAAAAACAACAAGCTGAAATTCTCGATGGGTATCACGAACGTGAAGAGACGGCTAGGTCTAAGTACAGCGACTTTGAACAAGTTGCGTATAACCCCAGCCTAAAGATTACGACTGTGATGGCACAGACGATTCAATCGTCGGATATTGGTCCTGATTTGGTTTATCACCTTGGCTCAAATCCGAAAGAAGCAGATCGTATTTCTCGACTAGCGCCTATTTTGCAGGCTAAAGAAATTGGACGGCTTGAAGCTAAATTAGTTGAAAACCCCGTTCAAAAGCGTACTTCTGGTGCGCCTGAACCGATTTCACCAGTCACTGCCCGAGGGGTGGGTTCTGGGTCTTATGACACGACTGATCCAAGGTCTACAAAGACCATGACAACCAGCCAGTGGATTGAGGCCGAAAGAGCAAGACAAGTGAAAGTGCAACAGGCGCGAAAGTTTTAATTTATATCTAAGGAAAAATTGTGGCTAATAGCATTCTTACCATTGACATGATTACTCGGAAGGCTCTGGAAATCCTGGAGAACAACCTTGTAATTACCCGCAACGTGAACCGGCAATACGATGACAGCTTTGCTGTTAACGGCGCTAAGATTGGTTCTACTCTGCGTATCCGCCTGCCTGACCGGGCACTAGTAACTGACGGTGCTGCCCTGCAAGTTCAGGATGACAACGAACAGTTTACAACCTTGACTGTTGCAAGCCAGAAGCACATTGGTGTTAACTTCACCTCTGCTGAACTGACTATGCAGATGGATGACTTTGCAGACCGGGTTCTCAAGCCCCGTATCTCTCAGTTGGCTGCTAGCATTGACGCAGACGTTGCCAACGCCTACAAGAGCATCTACGCTACTGTTGGCACACCTGGCACGACTCCTTCAACCTCGTTGGTGCTGTTGCAAGCCCAGCAAAAGCTGAACGAAAACGCTGCTGTTATGTCACCTCGCTACGCTACGGTTAACCCCGCAGCCAACGCTGGTCTGGTGGAAGGCATGAAAGGCTTGTTCAACCCAACCGACACCGTGTCACGCCAGTTTAAAAACGGCATGATGGGTACTGGTGTGCTGGGCTTTGAAGAAGTCAACATGAGCCAATCCATCAAGGTTCATACCACTGGTACACGGTCTACAACTGATACTATTTTGGTTAACGGTGCTGTTAGCACTCAAGGCCAAGCTACTATCAACATTGACGGTGGTACTGGCTCGGCTACGATTGTTGCTGGCGACGTATTTACCATTGCTAACGTGTTTGCGGTTAACCCTCAGACCCGTGAATCTACTGGTTCTTTGCAGCAATTTGTTTGCACTTCTACCGCCACTGCATCTTCTGGTGCATGGACAAGCGTTGCAATTAGCCCAGCTATTTACACTAGCACAAGCGCTTTGGCTACCGTTGACAGCTTCCCTGCTGATAACGCTGCTGTGACGTTTGTTGGTACTGCATCCACTGGCTATCCGCAGAACTTGGTCTACCACAAGGACGCCATCACGTTTGCTACCGCTGACTTGTTGATGCCCCAAGGTGTTGACATGGCTGCTCGCGCAAACCACAACGGCATCTCGCTGCGTGTTGTTCGTCAGTACGACATTAACAATGACCGTATGCCTTGCCGTATTGACGTTCTGTACGGTTTTGGCACTATTCGTCCTCAGATGGCTTGCCGTCTGTGGGGTTGATTTAACTCATTTGAAAGGAACTTATCATGGCTATTCCTAATTCTGGCGGTGGGTATCAGTACACTGATGGCAACACCAATGAAATTATCATGGGCGTTCAAGCAGCGCCTCAGACCGCAACTGCTACGGCCACTTTGACCGTTGCACAAGTGACTGGTGGTATTTTGGTTGGTAACCCATCTACAACTGCGGCTTCGTACACAATGCCAACTGCTGCGGCAATTGACGCTGTGTTTACTAATGCCAAAGTCAACAGCACTTTTGACTTGACAGTTATCAACTTGGGTACTTCTACCGGGCTGATCACGATGGTTGTGGGTACTGGTATTACAGCGGTTGGCAACTTGGTTGTTGCTATTACCGGCAGTGCGGCTGGTGTTGGTGGCGCAGGACAATTCATGTTCCGCAAGACCGGCGATGCTGCTTACACCGTGTATCGCGTTGCTTAAACCAAATGGGGGCTTCGGCCCCTTAAAGGACATACCATGCCCAATACTCAAGCGGTAGGCGTTGCATACGCTGACCCGGAATTTACTACCTGCTACGCAAGCCAAGAACTTGGCTACTCTGCCGCTGCTCAAGGCACTGTAACGCAAGCAACAGACAAGTCTACAGGGGTAACTCTGAACAAGTCTGCTGGGCGCATTACCATGAACAACGCAGCATTGGCAGGAGCCACCGCCGTTTCGTTTATTTTGACCAACAACTCAATCTCTGCAAATGACACTATTGTTGTTTGTATTTCAAGCAACACTACGGGTAGTCTTGCAGGAGCGTATACCACATACGTGTCCTATCTTGCTACTGGATCTGCTTTGATTACTTTGAGAAATCTTACTGCTGCTACTTCATACTCTGAAGCTGTCATCATTAACTATTCAATCATTCACGGCGCATCGTAAAAATGGTCATCTATCTACGTCACCCAGATCATGGTACTAAAGTGGCTTGTGCGGAATCAGAAGCTGTTTACGACGAACAACATGGCTGGGTGAGGTATGATTTGGATGAGCCGCCTGTCATGGTGAATGAAATGAAACGTTCTCGTGGTAGGCCACGCATTGAGGTTGCTGAAATAGGAGCATAGGGTATGACCACATCTGCTGGCGACCAGATAAACGGGGCGTTACGCCTAATTGGGATGTTGGCAGAAGGTGAAACACCTTCCGCAGCTACATCTGCGGATTCACTGACCGCGCTCAATCAGATGATTGACTCATGGAACACTGAGCGTTTGTCAGTGTTTAGCACTCAAGACCAAGTGTTTACTTGGCCTGCCAGTATCCTTAGTCGAACATTAGGCCCAACGGGTGATTTTGTTGGCAACAGGCCAATTTTGGTGGATGATGCTACTTACTTTCGCGATGCAGCTACGAATGTTAGCTACGGCATCAAGATTATTAATCAACAACAATACGATGGAATTGCAGTCAAGACAGTGACTAGCACGTATCCGCAAGTGTTGTGGATAAATATGTCGTACCCCGACATTGAAATGTACGTTTATCCAGTGCCTTTACGCCCTTTAGAGTGGCATTTTATTTCGGTTGAAGAACTTACTCAACCAGCAACGCTGGCGACTACGCTGTCATTCCCACCCGGCTACCTGCGAGCCTTTAGGTTTAATCTTGCTTGTGAAATTGCTGCTGAGTTTGGCGTTGAACCAAGCCCACAAGTTTCACGCATTGCTATGAGTTCCAAGCGTAACATTAAGCGCATTAACAACCCTGATGATGTAATGGCAATGCCCTATGGTATTGTTGCTAATCGTCAACGCTACAACATTTATGCTGGGAACTTCTAAGTATGTTTAACTTTGCGAATGTCAAATCTACCAAAAGGGCCGCTACGTTGGCCTTTAATAAGATGCGTTCGTTCTTGCCGATAAATATTATGAGCGTGTTGAATATTTTGTTGATGTGTAAGCAGTTCCAAATTGTCAAGGCAGTTATTGACTCGGTTAAGGTCTTTATGGTTAATTTCCAATCGACCTTCAATAGGCCCAACAAAGGCTTCCCACAAAGCTCTGTGAACCCCAACTTTGGTGTATCTGCCATTTTTACACGCAGCAAAACGCAAATAGTGATCGAAACTAGCAGAAGTTTTAACTTT
>Ga0114974_10001822_pt1 | contig 16685 bp, 28 predicted proteins | sample S_130206_EF_Meta_FD_87318 | JGI IMG/M metagenome (GOLD analysis project Ga0114974, IMG submission 87318) | Freshwater microbial communities from Lake Simoncouche, Canada to study carbon cycling - S_130206_EF_MetaG | ecosystem: Environmental > Aquatic > Freshwater > Lake | place: Lake... | reverse complement strand
TTCCCCGTCTAGGCTTGGGGCGACCTTGCCCACCTTACGCCCTGTCTCATGCGCCCATTGGTCAATTAAAAGCCTTTTCCAATCGTCTGATGACCATGCACTGCCAGCGCCTTTCATTTGCTTGGCAACGATGTCAATCAGGCTGTGAAACATGGCGTTCTGGTCTGTGCTTCGGGTGCATTTCTTGACTTCCAAACGCAACTGCTTACCCGCTTGTAAGGTTTGTTTAATCTTCGGCCATAGGTCTTTCAGGACTGTGTGCGCCTGTTGGCTGTTGTGTAGTGTGATGATCATGCTTCCCTCACTAAAACTTCAACCTTGCCAACCTCACCATAAACCTTGGTGCTGTGGATGGATGTGATCTGCGAGTCGTTTAAAAACACGATTTTGTCCATGCCATCAATCACAGACTTGATTACGTTATCCAAATCGGGGCGTTTTGTGTGTTTCTCAGAATCGCTTAAACAAGCCTCAGTGCGTTTTTTTGAGTATGAGGCGGGAACAGGAAAGGTGACATAAATAAACGCCTCCAATGCCCCTTCTAGCGGCTCTGTTGCGCCCATTGCCGCCTTTGCCATCATCGCCACCTCGGATTCGTAGTTCTTTGTCTTTTCAGGGGTGTAGGCAACGGGAAATTTTCCCCTTCTGGAAAACCTCGGTCTGCCCTTTGGTACAGGTTCGCCATACACCGCAAATGTGATTTGCATCATTTCTTGTCTTTCTGTGTGTTCATGCGTTGTTTCAAATCGTCAGCAGCCGCTTGGCCTCGCTTCTTGGCAATGTCCGCTAGGGTTTGTTGCCACCAATATTGAGCCTCGCCCTTGCCCTCCTCCATCATCTTTTTGCGATAGCGTCTGATCCACTCGGTTGCTTCGGTGTGTCTCATAGTCTCCTGTAAGTTCAAGCGCCCTTGTGATGACAAATTCGCTAAATTGTTGTCCTTCTCTGACCCGATTAAGGATGGCTGTTGCTTCATGGTGTGTCATAAGATTCTTTAATTTTTTTTCCAATCCATGCCATTACTGGAACAGCCATTGATCGACCTAATGCGTTGTAGCGTTTGGCAACAGATGGATTTCCCACATTTGTCCAATTATCTGGAAATCCTTGTAGCCTTTCACATTCAACAGGGGTCAAGCGCCTAACCTTATGTCCATAAGAAACGGCATGAATTCCTGTGGCGTTTAAGGTAAATGATTGTTCTTCTTTAACGCCTATTCCTCTTGCGCCATTTCCATGCTCACGATCAATCACATTCTCAGCAATTGAATAAGTCACTAAATCTGTTGCAGATTTCCAATCTCTTGCGCTGATGGTGGAAGCTACAGAGTTTTCACCCCATTGGTTTATTCCTTGGCGATCAAATGTTTGAATTGTTAAAGGAACATTATTTCCACCAGTACCCCATCGACCAGCAACAGTGGGGGCAACTTTGGTTTCTTGTATCCGAAAATCCATCATGTGGATGTCGTAGATGCTACCGCCTGAAGTGCTATCTTCAATTTCAAAGGAATTTCTTTGTTTTTGACTTCCATTCGTTTTAGTAACTTTTCGCAAGTGCTCGGCTTCAAGAAGTATCGGTTTTCTATTTCGCCATTCTCCAGTATCGAGGAGAGCAAAGATTCTTCGCCTCCGTTGCGGGACTCCGAACCATTGCGAGTCCAACACTGACCATTCGCACACGCTATCTCGTCCACAAACAAAACCCTCGTTTCCCCAAACAAGTCCACTGTCACCGAATTTGACCCCAACCAATGTTTCAAGAACTGTTCCAAAATCTCTCCCTTCTTGGCTGGATAGAGCACCAACCACATTTTCCCAAAGCATGAATCTTGCACCACAATGTTTTTGGGCAAGTCTAAAAATTCTTACGCCTTCAAAAAACAGCCGTGAAGAATGGTTTTCATCTTCCTTGACTGCATTTAATCCTTGTCGTTTGCCAGCAATGCTCATGTCTTGACATGGCGAACCAAAAACAACAATGTCAATTTTTCCCAATGCAATTAAATCTTCAGCGGTGATTTTTGTTACATCACCAAGATTTTTAGTGTTTGGAAAATGGTGTTTTAAAACTGAAGATTGATAAGGCAATATTTCTGCAACAGCCGCACATTCAAAGCCTTGCTTTTCCCATGCAACAGAAACAGCCTCAATCCCACTAAAAAGGCTTAAATATCTCATCCTTCAATTACCCAACCAACAAACTCACCAAACTTAAAGAACTCACGCCCTCCAGTTAGTTCTTGTTCTGTCATAGGTCTTTGAACGCCACTCAAACTCAATTCTTTAGTAATGATTTGTTCAGGAGTAGCGCCATTTTTAAGTTTCCAATCCAATGTCAATCTACGCATGACAGTGCCAAAGTAACCACCATCAACAAGCAATTTGTCAACAATAATGATGATTCCACCTTGTTTTAATTGGCTTTTCAATTTAATTAAAAGTTCTTTTCTTTCTTCTATTGATAAAAACATTAAAACCAAAAAACAAATGCAAACATCAAATTTTTGGTAATCAAAATCTTTTGCATTAGCAGTGTGGATAACACCATAGCCATTCCATGTTTTTGACATTTCTTCACTGCGTTCAATTGATTCAACTTTTGCATTTCTTGAAATTGCAAAATCTTTAATATTTGCGGTGATATTGCCAGTTGATGCGCCTATGTCATAAACCAAGCCATTTTCAGGCAAATAGTTTCTGACAATCATGGTCACAGCATTGGTTAACATTTCGTAAAAAGGCAATTGTTCTCTTACATGAGAATTAAAATTATTGCCAATCATTTCACCTGAAAATTTAAAATCTTTCATGCTTTGCCCCCATATTGTTTTTTCATTTCAGCTAACTTAGCCAAAGCCTCAGTTCTAATCCTGTCGCTTTCAATTTGCTCATGGATGGTCATTTTTCGTTCAATCATTTGAACTGGCTTAACAGGAATGTCAGGGCCTTGATTGCAAAGATTTCTAAATTTAATTGCACTCGGCACAAACTCCTCATTTAGCTTTGAAATGGCAAAGTCCATGCTTGGGCGGTATGTCAAGAATCGTCCAAGTTGATTTGCCCATTCCTGACGAACTAGGTTGTGATCAACACCTTCCCAATGCCTAAGAAAAGCCGCACCATAAATTGCACTCATGCGCCCAAATATGTAATCCAAACCTTGTTCTGTTTCACAAAAATCAGTTTCCAAGTAATTTGACATTGCTCTGTCCTCCAAGTAAGCCACGGGTTAGCCCCGACAAAACAGCAGCATTTCGTTGACCAGTTTTGGTTAAGTTTTTGTCTGCAACCCAATCGGCTTTAAATCCACGCCACCCACGGGCGGCACATTCAGCCAATGCTTGTTCAAGTGTCCAACCCGCTTTGTCAGCTTCTTTTTGAATTGATTTGATAACAGTGGTCGTAATGACTGCCCTGCTTGCTTTTCTTTGTTTAACAAAAGAATCCCAGACTTCTGGTGAAACGCCTTCAGGCGCTTTTGCCTTTGTCTCTTTCTCTTTCTCTTTCTCTACCTCTGTCTCTGTCTCTGTCTCTGTACTATCAAGTTGATATCCACTTGATATCACATTAATATCATCTTGTTCCAACCAGTGAGACAGCTTGGAAACGATTTCTTTAGTTTTAATTTCCGTCAATCTAAGACGAAAAGCAAGTGTTTTGTTGTCAGGGATGCACCCATCATTCTCACTGGCAATCAACCAGAGCATGACCAACACTTTGGCAGCCAACGGGTCTAATTCATGCCATTCAAGGTCATCAAGAATGTCACGATACAGCTTTACCCAAGGAGGCCGCCTGTCCTTGAAATGCTGAAACTTTGTCCAGTTTTTAATTCTCATAAAAAGCCCAAAAAAAAGGGCTACACCTGAAGTCTCACCCTTGCGGATGTTGGCGGACTGGCGTAGTAACCAGCAGACTTCATGTGTAACCCTACTACATTAACACCGCCAAGTGTTCCATTTATCTTAACCCAACATTCATTTCTGAAGCAACATCTTTTTTTACAGGAATAGCTGAACCCCTGCGAAAGTTGCATTTACGGCATACAGGAACAACATCCAAAGGCTTGTTGTAATCTCTATGGTCATAGCACTCACCAGGTCTTCCACAATCAACGCAAGTCAAAGTTTTTACTGATGGAAGAATTCCTTTTCTTACTGCTTTTGCTACTTCTGAAATTGCTTTTCTAGCACCATTAACAATCCCATGTGAATCTGTACATACCCAGCAATGCTTTGCGCTGTGATACCGACCAATTATTTCTTTATTGCATAAACGGCAAGTTGGTGTCATTTTTTTACAACATTTCTTAAAAACAGTTTAGGGTAAGCCAATTTGATTGCTGGCGGGATGCCTCTTGTCATCCAGTTGTGAACCCTCTGCTTAGAGGCAAAACCTAGTTTTTTTGCAAGCGCAGATGGGCCACCATGTTTGGCAATTAAATCTTTGTCAGATTGAAGTTGTTGGTTTGTAGTCATAGTTGCATCTTAGCAACAAATGGCTACAAGTCAACATTTTGTGAATTTATTTTAAACAAGTTGTTGACTTTGACTGTTTATCGATGATAATTCATTTAAGCCCAAGCACTTCGCCAAGGGTCTATTTAGGAGAAAGTATGAAACAAATCTACATTGTTGAATTTAATCGAACTCACACTCAAAACAACTGGTCACGCATGGAATTCACTTCCATTACAAAAGCCCTTGGCTTTGTTTCGCTCATGGTGAAACAAGGATGCCATTGTCAAATGTTCAAAGGTTAATGAGGACTGACCATGATTGACTACAAACTCCGATACCACTTTGAAGAATTCGTCACTTATGACGATGGCGAAGCGCTTGAGAAAGTCACAGTTGGGTATGACTACTACCCACCTGAAAACAATTACCCCCACGAACCAGACTGTGCAGAAATTTACGATGTATTTGTCTATGACCAAAAGGGTGATGACATTACTTACGATCTGCCCAAATCCGAATCAGACCACATCATGTCTGAAGTCAAGATTCACCACGCTCGTATGCTGAAAGAACAAAATGAAATCTAAGATTATTCAAACAATTGTCGAATGGACATTGGCGATCATCATTTTTGGTGGTTGGGGCGTAATGCTCGCATGGAGGGGCTAATCATGATTGACCAACTCAAAGATTATTTCCGTTTGCCATCACCCAAAGAACTGGCTGCCAAGGAACTTGCAGAAGCACAACGCAAACTCTTGGATGCCCTTACTTCCCAAGAATACGCAAAACGCATGGCTGACTATCACTCCGACCGAATCAAACGCCTCACAACTTATTTGAAAGACGAATCATGAAAATGTTTACATTCACCCTTTTATGCACACTCGGCATCATCACAACTGGATGCTCAATGATGCCAGGCTCTGTGCCAACGCCTCCCAACCAAGACCTAATCGTTGACAAGCAAGTTCAGCCAATGGGTCGCAATGAAGTGATCGATGCTGTACGCCAGTGCGAATCATCAGGGCTTCGTGCTATTCCCTTGTACGCAAAACGCAAGATCGGTGGATACACAGTTGAAACAATTGTGGAAGTTACTTGTGGCCCTAAATATCAATTTTAAGGATTCATCATGTCAATCGCTAATTTACTGACTTTAAATGTCAACGAACACACTGAGAAGAAAGCCAATCTGACTTATCTGTCATGGGCTTGGGCATGGGCTGAAGCACTCAAGGCAGATCCCAAAGCCTCGTTCAAGGTTGAGATGTTTGGTGACAAGTGCTTCATGGACATTAACGGCACAGCAATGGTGTGGGTCACAGTCACCATGTTTGACAAGCCAATGACTTGCCAGCTTCCCGTGATGGATCACCGCAACAAAGCCATCGTGAACCCTGATGCTTTTCAAGTGAACACCGCCATCATGCGTTGCATGACCAAGGCACTTAGCTTGCATGGCCTCGGTTTATACATCTACAACGGGGATGATCTTCCGTCTTTCATAGAGCCTGAATCCACAATTGAGCCTGACACCATGACAGACTTATTCAAAGCAATTGAGCAAGCCACCACTCAAGACGAATTGAAGTTGGCTTACAAGATCGCATATTCTGCTTGTGATGGCGACAAGGGTTGGCAGATAAAAGTTATTGCAGCCAAAGACAAAGCAAAGGCCAAATTATGAAAACAGATGAGGATGACGAATTTGACCGCATTGAGCATGAAGCCCTGATGCGTACGGGTCAGCCCTACCACTACGATGTGTTTGTGTCTGTCTCACAGCGCAATCAGGTCTTAGAAGAAGTAGCCAAAGAGTTTGACAAGATGCCCTTTGGCGACACAGCCGCTAGTTTTTCCGCTTTTGTAAGGAGTATGAAGAAATGATAGAAATGATGGATCAAGGCACAGAGGAATGGTTCACCATTCGTATTGGCAAAGTCACCGCTTCCCGTGTGGCAGATGTGATCGCCAAGACCAAGACAGGTTATAGCGCCAGCCGTGACAATTACATGGCTCAGTTGGTGTGCGAACGCCTGACGGGTCAAAAGGGTGAGAGTTTCACAAACGCTGCCATTCAGCATGGAATTGATACTGAGGCGTATGCCAGAGCCGCTTATGAGGCGCTCAAGGATGTTTTGGTTGATGAAGTGGGGTTTGTACCCCATCCCACAATCGAGATGGCTGGCGCTTCTCCTGATGGCATGGTGGGTGAGGATGGTTTGATTGAAATCAAATGCCCCAACACAGCCACGCACATTGAGACTTTGCTGTCCCAATCAGTGCCAGGCAAGTACAACACCCAGATGCAGTTTCAAATGGCTTGCACAGGGCGACAGTGGTGTGATTTTGTCAGCTTTGACAATCGTCTGCCAGAGGAACTTCAATTGTTTGTGAAACGTGTTCCACGGGACACTGTGTTTATCAGACTAATAGAAGCTGAAATTATCCAATTCCTTGCTGAACTGGATGACAAAATTAATAAACTAATGAAAGTTAAGAATGTCTAAACTCTACGAAATTACCATTGTTTCAGGTAAATACAAAAATAAGGATGGTGTGGAAAAATCACGCTATCAAAACATCGGCTCAGTCATTGAGACCAAGAACGGCCCGATGCTAAAGTTGGACAGCATTCCACTGCCAGAGGGCGGTTGGAACGGCTGGGCATATCTGAACACTCTCAAGCCTAAAGAAGATTACAAAGGCTTGCCAAAGGACGATGACATTGATTTTTAATTAACGGGGGGAAAGCGGATGCTGTGGCAATTTAGCTTGCGGACGACACAGTGCAGCGAGTACCCCCACCTATTTAGGAAATATCATGGACTATAAAGACGCATTTAAAAAGATTTTCGCCATGCCCGAATTCCCAAGAGTCAGGGCAAATGATCCCCTAACATCGTTTCAGGCAGCAGATTCCATCAAGGAAGTTGCCCCACAACATCACCAAGTTATTTTGGAGTGTTTACAGTTTTTTGGCCCACTTGGAAAAGATGGGATTGCCACACACACAGGGCTTGATGGAAATCAAGTTGCTAGGCGGCTCAACGAAATGAAAATAATTGGCTTGATTGAATTGACAGGCAACACAGTCAAATCAAACTCAGGCAGAAGCGAAAGAGAATGGCAATGTACATACTCGGTTTGAATGGCAATCAGCCAGTTCACAGATTACGAACTTGTAATAAATGTGATGAAACCAAACCACCAGAGGGCGGAGTTGATATGGGGCATAAGTGGATTTGTCAGACTTGTTGGATTATGAGAACAACAGGCCAATACTTACGCCAATATCAAATTAAGTAAAAACCCTAGTGCCTTGTTTGTCAATGATCAAGGCTTGTTTGCGGGGTTCAGCGCCATCAATGTTTGGAACGCTAATGTGTGTCCAACCACCACCCTTAACGGGGTCTGAAAACTCCCTGATGATCTGGTCGTAGCCAATGCCTGAAGCAATAATGGCTCTGACCACTTGGTCGGGGGTCATAGTGGGTACACGAATATCAGCAGCACAGCCGATCCGATGCTGAGAAGTGTCTTTACTGCCCACAGCGTCATTGACTTGTTTTGAACGAAAAGCAGAATTGACCATGATGGGTTTGCCGCCCAATACTGTTTTAACTTCCTCAAGGAAGTTTGCCAATCTTTGTAAATTGCTAATTTCATCTTGTGTGGGGCTGTTGTTTAATTCACGATGGTCTGTGTGCGTTAGTTCATCTAAAGTGAAATGTGGTGAAAGATTCATTTTTTAATCCGATCAGCAATTTTTTCCATTGTTCTGCCACCAAAGTAGAACGACATCACCAGCATCCCCCACTGGCCTAGCAACTCAACATAAGCCCCACGGGTTTCAAGATCAAAGATTGATGCAATAGCAAAACCCGAATAGGCCACCAAAAGGAATACAAGGGTCATAGGGCGTATATTTTTGGACAGCCAAGAGTCACTAGCCATATCCGCTTCAGCCCGTCTGGTGACGTTCTCTTGCTCAACCTCAAACAGCTTGGTTTCGTTAGCCATTTTTGCTAATTCACCATCTTGAGCCATCTTTGCCAACTCAAACTGAGCCTTGGCCTTGGCTTCAGGGTCGGGGATCAGCTTGTCAATCAGCTTACCACCGACATTTAAAAGTGCGTCTAGTCCCATCATTTTTTGTCATCCTCATTCTGCATTAGTTTGATACCACTCAGGAAGCCAATCATGCCTCCGATAAGAGTAGAAAAAGCGGGTGAAATCATTTTGAATATTTCTGCGTTGTCCACTTCCTTGGCCCACAAACCAAGGAGAAAGGCTGTCACCATAGCCAAAACAGAGATGCACAAGGTTGTGCTGACCATCAAGGTCACATACAGCGTCAGCTTCTCTTTGGTGTTGGATGTAGGGTTGTCGGTCATACATAAATATCCAGTTTACGATTCTGAAATATCTCCATGCGGAGGCGCTCTTGAACTACCTTTTTGCAGTAAATCTCAAACCCTACGTCTTGCAATTCTGATTGCTTTTGTTTGGCAACTTCAACAGTTTTATTGACTTCGTGTTGTTTTTCTAGTTTGGCTTGGGCAAGGTCGTGCTTGTCTGGATAACCTGACGCTTGCACTGTCGGAAATAGTCTGATGGTTTCAATCATTTCTTTTCCCTCTCCACCGCCCTTGCATAGTAGTAAAGAACTTTGCTTCTCAATTCACTGCTGTCAGCAGTCCCCGCCCACATAGCAAGGTTGTTCCAGATCGCCAGCAATTGATCTGTGGAACATGAACTGCCATTGGTGGTCAGCCACTCAGAAAGCCTTTGGTGTCTCTCTGTTGGATTGCCAAGCCAACTGAGGCCATAAAAGTCTGCAACTACACATCTTTGTTGGGATGCCGCTAACAAACACGCTGTCAGCAACCCAACAAAAAGCCATTTCATTTTGACCAATAATGACTGATATATCCAAAGACTGAGGAAACGCCAGACACAATAGCCATGCCCATCCAAAAGCCACCACGACCTTTGTTGGCTAAATCAATTAGGGTTTCTAATTGGCTTTCCATCTTGTCGATCTTGGCTTCCATAGATTCAACCTTTTGCCACAAAACGCCATATTTGACCAAATCAATATCAGACATTATTGACGCTCTTTCTCAAACTCAATGTTTCTTTGTTCAATCAAACCTTGACCAGCGCCAGCACCCGCAACACCAGGCTTGATCATGGTCTTAATCTGTGTTGGTTTAGGGGCGGCAGGGTTAACAGCTTGTTGAATTAACTCTGCTGATCTAGCTTGTTGGTTTACATCACGCAAATAATTTGCACCCCAAGCCACGCCTGGGAACTTAATCGATGCAATGTTTGTCAACAATTCATTGACAGCACCCGATTTGACTGTGCCTTGCACCAAGTTAGCCGCAGCAGAGGCAGTGTTTGATTTGTTTACCGCAGACGATACAGGCTCAATCAAAGCGTTTTCAGCCACTCGATTAAGTTGACGCATACCATTCATTTGCTCTGCCGATAAGAATTTGCTTAACTTTTGACCAGTTTCATCACTTAAAAACTTTTTTAACTGAGCCTGACTAAACTTGGCATTTTCATCACTTACATTGTTTGTCACACGATTTTTAATAAATCGCATCACATCGTTTTGAATTTGCGCCAAAGCCTCTGGGTTGTTGGCTTGCAAATACTTTGTCATTTTGTCAATTTCAGATACATTGCCTTGCAAAATGTGATTCTGAACAAACTTGTCAGGCTCTTTGCCGTTAATTGCATCCTTTAACGCAGGGATTTTTTCAATGGTTGCAAATCGATCTGAGGCGGCTTTTCTAGCTTCACGGGCAACAGCACCCGCTTGGCCTGGCAAATTAGCGCCAGCCTCACGAATAGAGTTTTCGACAGACCTACGCAATTCATCCAAAGCGTTAACTTGAACTGGCTTTGTTTTATCGTAATTTTGGTTGATGTTTTTAATTAAGGCTTCAGCATCTTCAATTGTTGTCAATTTAAGTTGCTTGCCTTTCATCAATCCCAAAGATTCAAGATTGTTTCTTACGCCTTCAGGAATAGTAGAACGACCAAAATCTTTGACAATTCTTGCGTAATCTTGAGACAAGCCTTGTAAAGGCACAGTAATGTCTTTGCCAGTAGAGTTTTTAAATGCGGTGTACGCATCACGGACTTTTTGTGCCTCAACCTTATCTGTGGCTTGCAAAGCATTTCTAAGTGTAAATCCACTGTTTGTCACATCTTGACCTAATTTAGCCCCAAATTCATCCAAGTTTTGAATTAAGGCTTGGTTTTGTTTTTGCAAAACTGCTTGGATTGGTTCACCAACATTTTGCATCCCGCGCAAATTTTGCTCAACGGCATATTGCATTGGATCACGGGTCAATTGTCCTCTCAACATAGGGACAGGCACTTTTAAACTATTTGCTTCTGAATAATTTTGTGCAAATTGCTTAAAGGCTTTTACATCACCAGTTTGCAAAGCAGTTTTGGCTTGGTCTTTTAATGACGTAAAGAATGACTGTGGAACTTTTGTAACATCAATTCCTGATTCGGCAATGATTTTGGTTGCGGCATTGTCCAACTCATTTGCAGGAACAGAACCACCAAATTGCTTTTTAACAGCATCATAACTCTTACCTAATGCGTTACCAAACAAATGAACGCCAGCACTAAATCCACCGCCAAAAGCCCCACCAGTTAAGGCTTGGTTTAGTTTTTGGCTAAAGAATGGTTGATCTTCACTTGTTACAGGAGTAGTCAAAACATTCGCAATAGCGCCTTGACCCGCACCTTTTAGAACTGCGCCAGTTAGAGTTTGTGCAGGGCCACCAAAGCCAGGCACTAGCTTATTAACTGGATTAGCAATGAAACCAGTTACCTCACCCGCCAAAGCCGTTTTAGGGAATTCTTCTTGTAAAGGCTTAATGGCTTCTTGAGTTTGTTTTACATTTTGAGTGGCGTTTTGAACGATGGCGTTTCGTTGTTCATCAGACAAGAAAGGGAAATATTTGCCAACCAATTGTTGAACAGCGCCAACAGATTGGGAAATCGTACCCGCAGCCACATTGCCAAATGCACCAAGTTCTTTTGAGCCTGGCAAGTTCTCAACACCTTCCATCAAACGCTTTTCAAATTCCGTCTTTGGTTGAAACATCCTTTTTGCGGGTGGCGCTGTAGGTGTCGCAGATGGTTGTTGATCAGGTGTAGCAACGCCCGTTAAAGCGGTCTTTAACCCAGATATATCAAATGAGTCTGCTGACGCTTCTGTTGGCTGTGCAGATGGCTGTGCAACTGGTTGACCAGTATTACGGGCAATTTCACGATTTAATGCTTCTACATTTCTAGCGGAAACTGTATTACCTTTAGCGGCTAACTTTTGTTCTTTTTCTAATTCATCTTGCAGAATTTTAAGAGATTCAGCTTTTCTACGGGCTTCATCGTCTTTGCTAACGCTAGTGCCACGGATTTCTACTTTAAAAGGTTGGTTGTCCGATGTTTTTGCCTTTGGCAATCCAAGGGCGCTTCTTAAACCACCAAGGTCAAATTCATCAGCCATCAGAGTTCCCCATTAACCAAAGCACCATAACGCTCTAACTTATCAAGCAACTTCTGTTGCTCAACAAGGTTAATGTTATTGTCTTTTTTGAATTTATCCAAGCCTTTTTGACCGCCAATATCGTAAGCGTTTTTCAACATGAGGGCTTTTAAATCAAAAGCATCATTCATGGCGGCATCAAATTTTGGCTTAACAAATTGCTTTTCAGGACTTTTCTGAACAGCACGATCTAAACCAACTGAATAGTTGTAAGTGTGTTGCATCAAAGGGCGCAACTGTTCCATTGATTTAATAATGGCTGTTGGGTTTTTACCCGCACTTGCCAAAGATGATTGAGCCGATTCAAGACTTGCCGCAAACTTACCACCCAAAGCGGCATTTTTCTGAGCCGCCAAGTCAGCAATGTTTTTCTCAATAACATCACGGGCGGCAGCAGCCAATTCTTCTGGCTTACTTCCCGCCACATTACCAACAATAGATTGCAAACCAGCAAATGCTTCTGATGCTTTACCAGTAGTTGCCAAAGGCAAGAACTTAAGAATGGTATCAATGTTGTTAACAGCAGTCTTAGATGGCACAACACCTTCACGGGCAACATTAATTTGCGCTTGATATGTTTTACCAGTTTCTTCAGATTCACCAGCGGGAATGGTGGGCGCTGTTGCAAATCCTGCGGGTTGTTTTTGTGGCTCTGGCGCTTTAATAAGCTGACCAACTACACGACCAGATAGTTTGTCTCGAACTTCATAAATTGGTTGATTAGATATTGGGTCTTTAGCGCCAGTATCTTTGTATTCATAAGGATCGGTTTGGCCCGCAAGCCCAACAGTGGCAGATGGAGGCGCTGCGCCAATAGAGGGTTGAGTTGTGACAGTTCTGCCACCCTCTGTTGTTTGAATGGTGGGGGCAAGTGTAGATTGTTGCTCTTTAGGCGACCACAAACTTTGACCTGATTTAATCAATGCGTCAGGCAAACCTTCAGGTGGAACTTTTTTAAAAATTGGTAAATAGGCTTCGTTTACCAATTTTTTAACTTCAGGATCATTATTACTTTCAGCAATTAAATTGTTTAATTCACTTTCAACAAGGTTATAGTCTTTAACACCCGCACGACCATACAATCCAAGTCTTGACGCAATGATCTGTCTAGTGTTCTGATCCATGTTGCGTTTGGCAGTAAACGCTTCAGTTTGAGATTTAGCCAAACTGGTCAAATCTTTGATAGCGGGAATACCCGTCAAAGGCATAATTTGAGGAATGGCAGTATTGAACTTAAGATCATCAAACTTGTTGTCAGTCATGTAATTAGTAGGGTCTGACATAAAAGTCTGAAAATTTTTGCGCTCTTTATCTTTTTGTTCCTCAACACCCAAAGCAATTTCGCCTGTGCGAACGGCTTGTTGCTTTTGCTGAAGTTCCAAAGGATTTAATTGTTGAGCCTGTTGATACTGCTGTGCGCCACGGGCAACATTCACCATGTCCGCAAGGGATGCACCTTGCACAGGGCGAACTTCTGTGCCAATTGGTTTAATGTTGAAATCTGCCATTTCTTATCCAATTAGGTTTTAATTGTTCCAAAATAAGCATTTGCCAATTCAGGACTCATTGTTGTTGCACCGCCTGGCGTTATGCCACCACCACCTTGTGGGGTAAGTAATTGAGACAACATTAAATTATTACCAATATTGCCATAAGCACTTGACATTGCATTAGACGCACCGATCTGTCCCGCACCCAAAGCCGTAGCACCGCCAACACCAAGTTGACCAATGTTAGAAGCAATGTTTGTACCTTGCTCTTGAGCCTTTTGACCAATACCCGCAATGTTTGCCAAGGTGTTGTAGATGCCAGTTCTTTGAGAAATATATTGAGGCATACCCACATTAGTAGCGTAATCAATTGCAAACTTGCGTCTTGCCAAATCAACATTAGAACCACCGCCACCAACATTCATTGCTTGACCAGCCGCCCCTGTTCCTTGATTAAGACCAAACTCAAAGCCTGGCATCCTTCGCAAATCCTCTGCCGTTACTTCTCTTGTGAAGTAAGGAAGCATCTCTTGGATTTTACTCAAACCCAATTGACCTGATTCACGATAAGGTGCTAAATCCGCATATTGTTTTTCTTGAAGTGCAGCAGCACGATTAGCCGCATCAGCTTGCATTTGTGCGCCACGCTCTGCGGCACTAGCTTGCTTACTAGCCCCCATGTATCCTAAGAGGGCGCTACCTCCAATTGCCCATGCTAATGGCATATTATTTCCTTTCGATCAAAACTCGATCAACTTGTTCGGGGTCTTTTTCTTCAGTTGCATGGATACAAAACCACACAGCATCTTCAAGAGCCTCGATCATGTGATGAATACCCGCCTTGATCTCTATGCAAGCGGGGGCTGTATATTCACAATTGTAATCATCTGTAGTCACTTTGACACGCCCTTTTGCCAACATACTTAGGTGGCTAAATGAGTGGGCATGAGTGCCAGCAATAAATCCTTGAGGGATGTGCATTTCCTTGGCATAAAGACCATCAGAAAAGTGATGGACAGTGCCTAAATCACATTGAAATTGGCCTTCTAATTGATTGTGCAAATCGGCTAAGTTCAAAATGTGCCTCCCTTGACCCCGTTGAGGGCAGTGAAATCTGTGAATTTACCCGCTGCGGGGGTAGTTAATCCAATGGTGGAACTGTTAATAATCACATTATTGATCGTGCCACCATTGATGTTTGTGTTTGATGTTGTAACACTAATCACATTTGGATTCATCAACCATTGCAACCAAGCCTGAGATGGGCGACCCGTGGTTTCATCCAAAAACGCTGAATAGGGGATGTTAATGTTGGCATTTGGGATTGCCGTAGCCATTAGTTATCCCCTGCGCTTGATTTCAGATTTGCAGACACAATGACTGCTTTGATGGGGTCAGTCAACACCACTTCAAAGATTCTGTCCCTTGCCCATCCCAAACGTCTCCAAATGGCTCGGTTCAGATAATTACCAATCTTGCCAATAGTCACCCAATGCTCGTTTGACCAAGTTGAACCACCATCGTTTGACCATCTCAACATGGCTTGAGGGTCTTGACCTTGACCAGTATTCAGACCAACGCCAGGCTGAAATTGGATTTGGAATTCTTCAAAATACTGTCTTTGTAAGTCAGTAGTCAGATGCTTTGCTCTACGCAAACGCCTGATGGTTGCACCATTGTCGGTGTAAACCTCATTCTCAACGCTGTATAACTTGCCGTTTTCGTAATCGCCTACGATGTACATATTGTTGAAGTAAGCACCGCAGTTGGAACGATGGCGCTTGTAAACAGCATTATTTGAGTCCCAATAAAGCCACTTGTGCCATGACTTTGTTGATCCATCATAAACCCATGTCAGTCCATGCTCACCCACAGACGGGAAAGTGCAGACATACATTTCATGACCTTCAATCTGATAAGTGTAGGCAAAGGCATCACTTGTGACTTCATTTAACAAAGACTGCTCAACAGCATGAGTGGAAATCTTGACCCAAGCATAGCCTTGCATCATCTCAATGGTGGAGTCGCCACGGGTGTCCTTTGCCACGCAGACAAAAGAATCACCAAATCTAGCGAGTGAGAATCGTGCGCCAATACCTGATTGGCTGAAAGTGCCAGGCACTCGTTGGAAAGGAAAAGTGGTGATGCCAGCGATCACATTGCCCACATCAGTCCAAACCTCGGTGGTGGTCTCGCCCAACAAATAAACTTGTCTGCGGTCAGCTATCAGCGTCACCAATAAGTCTGATGAGCCATCAGAAGTGCCGTAAAGCGCCTGAGTAGATAGTCTTGAGCCTAGATCAGTACAACCCCAATTTTGCGTGTTTGGCTCATTGTAGATGTTGTAGTTATCAATTACATCCACCACATCAGCGCCTTTCCAAGGGCCATCAGTGCTAGGAAGCGTTGTAAAAGTATTGGTCGCCACAACCCATGTGTAACGATTTGGGCCATCTACAATGTAAGCAATTAAACCATCGGTATTGGTGATGTTGTCAGAAATGGATACTTGCCCTGTTGAAGTTGTCAAAGTTCCAATCTGAGTCGCCACCATTGAAGTGTTAACTTGGTAAACAATGTTACCCGCCACAGCAATTAGGATTTCTTCTCCCGACATCGTGTGAAGCCCACGAACTTCAGCTTGGGCTAATTGGGTTTGAAGCAATAGACCTGGCGTTGGGTACAGCGCAACAATGCCTCTTTCACCAGGCTGCTTAGTAGGATCAATCTCAGCAAAGAAATTGATGCACTCCTGATCGTCTTGGTAGATCGATGGGGCGGTGTAGGATGTGCCGACAAAGCCAAAGTCTGCCATTATCTGAAGCCTCCATCCATGATGAAGCCCGCATCTTTGGCACGACCCACCATCAGACTGTCAGGGTATCGTGCAATCTGTACAGGGCGCATATTGGTGCGTTTGATCGTTGCTTTGCCTTGTGCAGCATAAGCATTGATCATTCCGATCTGAACTTGATTAACTTTGCCAAACATAGGCATAAGTCTTTCAGCCAAGCACCACCGCAAAGCCATGTTGTAGCCCTGTGGCAGTTGAATGGTGTCGTTCAGGTTTTGGAATTCCCTGAAGATTGTCTGAGTAAACAAGTGCAATTCACCCTGAGATGGGTTGGGGTAAACATAGATCGT
>Ga0114974_10001820_pt1 | contig 16693 bp, 31 predicted proteins | sample S_130206_EF_Meta_FD_87318 | JGI IMG/M metagenome (GOLD analysis project Ga0114974, IMG submission 87318) | Freshwater microbial communities from Lake Simoncouche, Canada to study carbon cycling - S_130206_EF_MetaG | ecosystem: Environmental > Aquatic > Freshwater > Lake | place: Lake... | reverse complement strand
CCTTTGAGCTTTGTGCCAAATATCAGTTATCTAGATCCGCGTAAACCTAAAGCGCCTGAGCGCAGCATTGATCGAGGTGGAGCAGCTTCTATTGCTAACGCGCAGCGACAGGCAGAAAACACTGGCGTGCTGACGAAAGAGCTTGGTCAGTACTTTCCAGCAATAGCTATGACGGAAGGCTGGGGGCCTGGCATGGGCGTGAAGATGGGGACTACCGACAACGCCCTGTATGCTTCTCAGCGGACTAAAGATGCTCTTGCAAAAATGAACTTGCGAGAAGGCAAAGACTTTATTGTTGTAGATGTGCGGAGTAAAAAAGACGGCAAAATGTATCCGCACTATATTGCAGGCCAAGACCTAGAATTTGCGGATGTGCCTAAGCTGGCTGCGGTGTACCTTGGCGAAGCTGCGAAAGTCCGAGCAGCTAAAGGAGACGTTAGTCTTGCTGGCGCGATAGAAAAGTATAATGGCAAAGGCAAAGCAACAGAAATTATAGACGGAAAGCGGGTTCCAGCGGACTCTAAAGCTTACGTAAAAAAAGTTATGGAAGCGTTTGATTTGCGTAACCATCCGACTAATGCAGAGTTTTATAAACACTACAACAGTATTTATAAGAGGCAAGACTGATGGTCGGCCGCGCAGACTTTCTTGACCTTGGCGACTGGAACGCGGTATGCTACCAGTGCGGAAGGAAACGGAAAGCCAGTATGCTTATGCGGCATTGGCAAGGGTATTATGTTTGCCCGGAGCACTGGGAGACTCGGCAGCCGCAGGATTTCGTACGGAGCGTCCCGGATGTGCAAACGCCGCCTTGGGCGCAGCCTATGCCAGCAAATGTGTTTGGACTGATGTGTACGCCGAATGGACAGAGCGCTGTGCCAGGGCAAATGGAACCTGGGTGTATAGTGCCGGGGTGGTTGAGTACCGCGTATAATCCGGAATCGGATATTTAAGGAATTTTATGCCGTATCATGTACCGTTTATAGATAATGACGTATCGTCTGGCAACCGCGTTATGGCGGACTGGTTGAATGGAGTTAACAACCATACCTATGGGCCGGTTAATAATCTGGTAGGAGATGGGACTACAACGGTCTTTGCAATTTCAGGAGCTGCAAGATCCGTCTATATTAACGGTGTTTATCAGAATATAAATACTTACACAACTACGACTGCTAGTATTACGTTTAGTCAGGCTCCGCCCTACACATCCATTATTGAAGTTGTTTGCAACTAGGAACTTGTTATGTTAAAAAACGCTAACTCGATTATTAATGCCAGCCAGATCGCAACGCCAATTACCTTGCCTGGTAACGTTACCTTATCCACAGGCAACCTTGTAATCGGCACAGCAGGCAAAGGCATCGACTTTTCTGCCACAGCAGGTACAGGCACAAGCGAGTTGTTGGCTGACTATGAAGAAGGCACTTGGACACCAACACAAGGCGCTGGGCTTGTTGTTGTTGGTGCATTTAGTTCGACTGGAACGTACACCAAAGTTGGTAGGCAAGTTACAGTTGTTGGAACTCTAGGTGGTGCAACGTCTATTGCAACAAGTGCCGGTGGTGTTTTTACAACTGGCTTGCCATTTTCAACCGCAAGTGGAACTTATGCAACTGGCGTAGCAGTGAATGGTGCAATCACATCTGACGTTGGAACATTAATAAGCGGATCGGCAATGTACAGTTCTGGTGCTTTAGCCGCATCTACGCTTATCTTTTTCTCACTGACATATCAAACTACATAAAAGCTTATATGAGTCTTACAAAAGCTTCTTATTCAATGATTACTGGCGCTCCGGTAAACGTCAAAGACTTTGGCGCAACTGGTGACGGTACGACTGATGACACCGCAGCGATTCAAGCGGCAATAACTTACTGTACAAATCTCTCTAACCGCAAACAAACTCTGTATTTCCCCGCAAATAATGCGGCAGCGTATTACAAAACTACGGCCCCATTAGTCATTAGCGGTCGGCTAAACATTGTTGGTGATGGCGAGTTTAGTACAACCATTTTTGCCGTTGGATTAACCGCTGGTCAGTTTATTTTAGATTTTGACAATCTTGCTGCCGACAATGTAGAGTTTGGTGGCGTTAGTAAAATAACTGTGCGAAGCAATAATGCTTTGCCAACCGGAATTCGATTAAAAAATGCGTCGTATTGGACATTTAAAAATGTTCAATTGTCTACTTTAACCACAGGCATCTACGTTACCGGAACACGCTGCTTTTCAAACTTTTTTGAACAGGTTACTGGTTACGCAATTTCTTCTTACACAGTACAAATGGACAGCTTTACTGGCGGCGGTCAGTATGTATTCAACGGTTGCACGTTTGCTGGCTCTGATGGTTTTTATCTTACAAGCACCGCAGTAACTGATGGTTTAGCTTTTTATGGCTGTAATTTTGAACAATGTCTTGTCACCGATATGTTTGTCACTGGCACAGTGTCGGGGTTAACAATTTCTGGTTGCCGTTCAGAAGGGTTAGACGGGCCTGCATCGTTCTTAATAAACCCAACAGGTGCAAATTTTGTTAACGGGGTATCAATTACTGGTTGCATTTGGGCTACAGATTTTGGAAATGCTTATGCAGTAGACTTTAGCGGCAACGTCACAGGTTTTAGCATTACTGGAAATTATGCTGCGTATCTTGGTCTTTTAGGTTTTGTTGATACAAATGGCGGTGGAGCCGCAGGTGTCATTAGCGGCAACTACTGCCAAAATGTGCCAGTTGATAAAATTGTTACCATTCCTCGGGCTGGTGTTGTGGCTTTTTCAAATTACAACTCATCTGGCGCAATGATTAACTACAACGGTTTGATTGTAGAAGGCAGGGCAGCAGCAGCCCCAGCAACAGGTACATATGCTGTCGGAAGCATTATCTATAACAGCGTTCCTGCGTCGGCTGGGTACGTTGGGTTTGTTTGTACAGTGGCTGGGACACCCGGCACTTGGAAAACATTTGGATTAATTTCTTAAGGAAACATCATGTTAGAAAAAGTTATCTCGGTTGATCTGCTCGAAGTTTTAGAAAACGGCTTGGTGCAAGTACGCATTAAGACTGCCATCATGGAAGACGGCAAACAGATCAGCGGCACATTTCACCGCCACGTTGTCGCCCCCGGTGATGACTACAGCAAAGAAGACGCCCGAGTGCAGGCAATCTGTAAAGCAACACATACGGTGGCTGTGGTGGATGCGTACAAGGCTGCTGCCAAACCATGATCCGCACTGCCTCTGGCCCAATCTTGCTCTACATGAAAGCCTGTGGCTTCCAGGGGTGGACTAGCTTTTGGAACGTCATTTACATGGCTCCAGGCTACGAATTGAACAATGCCTTAATACGGCATGAAATGACGCACTTGGAGCAGATGCGGCGGGATGGCAAAGTGTTGTACGCCATCAAGTACACCTGGTGGCTGTTGCGCTACGGTTATAAAATGAACCCCTATGAAATCGAGGCGCGAGCCGCCGAATAACTTTGAAAGACTATTATGCTTACCACACCTGAAGCAATTGCTTTTGCTCCCCTTGGGCCAACGGTATCATTCCTTGCAGCTACGCCTACGCCACCCACGGCTGCGCAAGCTACGACTAATACAGGAGAAACTCCAACGGGCTCGTACCGTGTAGTTAACTCGGGCGCAGTCACGGTGTTCTTGGGGGTAGGAACGTCTAGTGCGCTGGCTATTACGGCGGCTAGTACGCTGGCGACTTCAATTCCCCTGCTGCCGGGGGCGGTTGAGATTCTTCGCTTTGCCCCAAATCTTTACTTTACTGGCCTGTCTGCTTCAAGTACGGCGACAGTCTATGTAACGCAAGGCGGCGGGATATGACAGATGATGATTTCCGTCGCCTAGAGAGCAAAGTTGACAAGCTAACAGACGCTGTTGGCAAGCTGATCTTGTTCGAGGAACGGCAGGCTACCCAGGGCGAACGCATTGGAAACGTGGAGGTCAAGATTGGCATCCATGACGCTGAATTGCAGCGCGTTGACCGTAAGATAGACCAGTGGGTCAACAGAGGCATGGGCGTCTGGGCGGCAGCTGCTATTGTGTTTGCTCTTGTGCAGTTCTGGAAAAAATGAAAGCCAAACTTACTTTTTGCGTCACACTCATGGTCAGTGTGACTCTTTGCATTGTTGTAATAGGGATGGTTGGCGTATTGATGATCGGCCTTTTCGATGAGAAGGTAGACAACTCGGAAATCTTCAAACTTATTAGCCCTGCATTCCAAACTATCGTTGGCGGGTTCATTGGCCTGTTGGCTGGTGTCAAGTTATCACACGACGAAGAGGATGAACCAAAATGATTGGACTAGACGCTATCCTTGGTATCGGCGGCAAACTGATTGACAAGCTGATCCCAGATCCCGCTGCCCAAGATGCGGCACGGCTGGAACTGCTAAAGTTGCAACAGTCGGGCGAACTGGCGGCAATGACTGCCCAGACTGAGATCAACAAAGCCGAAGCCAGCAACCCTAGCGTGTTTGTCAGCGGCTGGCGTCCAGCTATTGGCTGGGTTTGCGCTCTAGCGATGGGCTACCAGTACCTTGCTAGACCGTTTATGACTGCCTTTCTGCCTTCGTTGTCGTTCCCTGGTTTAGACGATAACCTTTGGCAATTGATGATGGGTATGCTTGGCCTGGGCGGTTTAAGGACGTTTGAAAAGACCCAAGGCGTAGCATCAAAATGACCCCGCATTTCACGCTTGCCGAGTTAACACACACTGATCATCGGCTGCTGGACAACAAGCCGAACGCTGCTGAACTAGCAAACCTCAAGCGGCTGGCTGAGTTTTTGGAGTTGGTCAAGGTGGCGCTTGGAGGTAAACCCATCATGGTCAACTCCGCCTTTCGCAGCAAGGCCGTAAATGACGCCGTGGGCAGCAAAGACACTTCTCAGCATAGGCAAGGCTTGGCGGCAGATTTTAAAGTGCCTGGGATGCCTCCTGATGCCGTTGTGAGGGCAATCATCGCAGCCAAGTTGCCGTTTGATCAGATCATCCGCGAGTTTGACGCTTGGACGCACATCAGCATCAGCGACAAACCTCGGCGTCAGGCGCTAATTATTGACCGCAGCGGCACACGTTTGTTTGCGTAATAGCTGCATGGCATCCCGCAAGTCTTGCCGTAGCTGCTCCAACGCCTCTGCTTGCTGCTGCATAAGTACGTAAGCGTTTTGCGCGAACTTGTCTAGTGCCTCGCGTTCCCAGGTAGAAAAGTTTGGCTGGTCGTTCATGTATTTTTCTCCTTAATGTCATAGAACCAATCGTCGCCTGCTGACCACTTGCGTGTGCCGTCTACTGTCCAAAAGGTCTTGGCTGCTTGGAAGTCAGGAAACTTTGTTTCAGCAGGAATCAAACTTTGGTCGTACCACAAGCAGCGGTTATTGGGCTGGCAAGCAAACTGACCGTTCTCCAATTGGATAAAGTTGAAGCTTTTGTGCTCTTCAGCTTGCTCAGTAAAACCAGTGTCGGCGTCCATGCCGTCAGCGCAGAAGTCCACCGTAAACAAGTAACGACCAAAATGCCACTCTTTGTCTTTGCCTAAAAACTTTACGCCTAGGTTACGCAAGCCAATCTTCTCGCATACCGTGAAGCGGTAGCCCATGCAGTCCCACAACTGTAGCGTGTCAATCGGCAGATCACCAGCATCCTTATGCCAGACGTAGGCGCTGATTGGCAGCTTGTCATACAGAGCGCCATACGCTGGCAGCAGTGATTCAATACGGAACACCTGGCCGCGCAACGATTTAATGCTTACCCAAATGGCAGGCTCTAACTCGCCGTGGCCTTTGGTAAAGTTGTACAAGTACTCGCGCTTTACAAAACACTTTAATGGAGGCAGACTTGCAATGATGTAGCTCATGTGTTGCGCTCCTTCAGTTTGGCTTCCACCGCCAGTGCAATTGCCATGTGATTCCCCGTCTGCCAAAATTCATCGCTCTCAATCTGCGCGAGGTCTTCTGCTTCCAGCCCTGCCCACGGGCGCTGCGCTGCCTTCTTGCCGTCGGCAAACCCGCTTTGGTATGTAATCAACAGCGCCGCTTCGTACTGTGCAATGTAGCCTTGCGTGTCATCGTCGTCTTCGTGTTTCATAACAAGTACCCCAGCCAAAAACAAAACGCAGCAAGAGAGATCAGCGTGATCAGCAGCACGATTGAAAACTCCAGCCACTCGTTCATCAGGTATTGCTCATCGTCATCGTCATTCATGTCCGATTCCCCTTACTCGGCAAACTAAACGCTGCAAGGCTACCGGCTCGTGGCACTTGGGCGGTGTAATCACCATCACCGATCTTGTACTCCGGTCGCTCCCACAGGTCGTTATGCCCTGCTTGAACTTCCTCGGGATTCTTCACCCGCTCAACATACGGCCCGAGTGCCCCGACGGACTTTCGAATTTCTTTGCCAACAATGTTGCTAGGTTTTCTAGCTAGGTGCAGAGGCAAAGCCTCTCGTTCTGGTTTTTTCATAGCATTCTCACTTTCGTTTTCTTTCCGTGTTTAGTGTAACATTGGACTTGACCGTTGGGTAGTAACTCCCAGGCCGCATTTTCTCCGCACATAGCCTGTGCGTCGGCTTCTAACTGTACCCACTTCTCCGCAAGGCGACGGTGTGCTTGAGCTTGAGCAGCAGCGGCCTGAGCAGCACGGACTTCCCCCGGCCAGTCTAACAGGTAGCTAGTGCTTAGTACTCCTGCAATAACGATTGCAAGGAGGGTGTTGATGAAACTGTGGTATAATCCACGCGGTTTATGAAATCGTAATTCGCGCATAGTAAATCCAAGTTAGGGAGAGGTTGCCTGTAGCATGATACCTGCTGCAGTGTTGATGATGCGGAGCTGACCGGAGTTGATTGCACCGGAGAGGATGCCTTCGAAGTCGCGGAAGTCGGGGAAGTAGATATGGATCATCTTGTAAGCATCGTGGTAGGGAACGGAACCTTTGCGGCGGACGAAGTCGATGAAGCGCTCGGCTTGCATAGAGTCTTCGGTACGACCGATGCGAGAGAAGACTCGGTGCATATCTTTCTCCAGGTCTTCTAGCATCTCGTTAGCAAGCTGGAGGTCTTCGGAGGTCAGGATCAGGGAGCTAGAGCGGGAGGCGGAGAGCACCATTGCGACCTTGTGCATATGGGTTTGCTTGCGGGCGGCGTAGCCTTCCAGCATCTGGTCATCCATGCGGGAAGCGGCGTCCTTCCAGAACCTCTCGTACCAAGCACGGCCCCACTCGCGAGCGCCGGGGGAGATAGTGTAAGGGCCGGTGAGCATGGCTATGCGCTCGAGGTCTTCGATGAGCTTGACACGCATCTCGGTGTCGCCAGCGCCGACTTGCTCGTCGACGTAGGCAACGTAGCGTTCCTTGGTGTCTCCGTAGACAAAGATGCAGCGGGAGGACAGTCCGCCGCCGATCATTGCCTGGGGCATATTGTCAGCAATCCAGTGCGGGGTAGTGCCAGCTTGCAGGTTGATCCAGGGTGCTTCGATGATATCATTCCCTGACATCTTGGTGATCTTTTCGTAAGTTTTCTTGCCGTCCCAAAGTTCGATGAGCAGGTTTATCATCTCCTTGTCTTGCAGGTTGAGGAGCGAACCGAGTTCCGAGGCGACCAGGGTGAGCGGAGACATAGGATGCCACTCGGCATTGTACTCGAAGGACTCGGAGGCGGACGCGAAGGCAGTGACGAGAGCCTGCCAGGTGATAGCGTTCGGGCCGAACTTGATACCAGGGACTTGGCGAAGCAGGTCAGTCGATATGTCGATGGTGGTGGACTTGGCGATGATGCCTGGCGGCCCTACGAAGATGATGTAGAAGGAAGGATACCAGCAAAAACGCTTCATGTCAATCCAGACCCTGCGGCGAAGGCAACCGGCGACTGTGCCGACAGCGCTCCAAAAGTGCATACGCTTCGGCGCCTCGGTGACGGAGGCGTACTGGAGATACTGGGGAATCCAGTCGGGGTAGTTACGGGTCATACACAATCCCCCCAGGAGACAGCGGAAGTCTTGACGCCTGTGGGGATGATAAGTGGTGGGTCGTAGGGAATCTCGATGCGGGAGTGCTTTTCCATAAGCGGAAGGATCGTAGCGGAACGGTGCGTAGGGAACTGGCCGGCAAGGGAGTCATGGACTTGGAGAAGCACTTGGACTTCCGGAATGTTCTCGTAGAAGGAAGTCCAGATCCGATTAATCAGGATGCCGACAGTGGACTGAGGAACCCAGGCAAGGGCTTCGGGGAGAAGCGCTTCGAGCCTGTCGAAGATGTACCAGCGATAGCCCCAGCGATTCTCGACAAAGCGATGGCGATTGATCTGGTCGAAGGTGCGAGTGTGCCACTCCCGAATGCCGGGGTGCGCGGAAAACCAGTACTTCTGCGCAACGTCAATCTCGTGGATCGTGCGGCCAGTGTGACCTGCGACAGTCTTCGCACCCCCGCCGTAGTTGGTAGCGTGGCAGAACACCTTGGCGAATTCCCTAGCGTGCTTGAGCGGAGCGCGGTGGTCGCGGTAGTTCGGGTGGGATTCTACTAGCTCGTCAAGGGGAGGCGGGGATTTCTTGGCTAGAATGTACGCGTTGAGCAAGTGCATATCGACACCCTGGAGCATGGCGGCTATCCAGTCCGGTTCGGCAGCCTCGCGTACGACTACCTGAAGATCCGCCCTATCCAGATCCATGTCGAAGAAAGTAAAGCCTGGATCCGGGCCGTACATACTGCGAATGTTCGGGAGAGTGAAGTCCATAGAGCCTCGAGCCGCAGCCTTGCCGGACGATTTACTCTTTTCAGAAGGGATTGTTTGGAGATTTCCGCCAGACCCGAAGGGGTTCTTGGACGAAGAAAGTCGATAAGAATACGGCGCAGATTTTCCACCGGCATCTCCTGCTATGTTGAAGGAACAGCGCATCCTGCCGTCGTCGTCTAGAGGCATCATGACGAAGTCGCCGAGGAACTTGTTGAGGGTACGAATGTCTGCGATGGCGTTGCAAAGGGGTTTGACGAGAGGCTCCTTGGCAGCGATCTTGCTAAGGGCTTCGTCATCGCAGGTTGGGTTCATCGTGGTCTTGCCGGCGAGGATGACGCGCTTGTAGATGACGGGTTGCTTGAGGTCATCGTAGAAGAGGGTCTGCATCTGCTTGGGGGAGGCAGGATTGATTGAGTGGCCTAGGACATTGTGGAGAAAGGCTTCGCGGTGGGAGAGCTCTTCCTGGATATCAAGGGCCATTTGGTTCTTGACTTCGTGGCGGATGCGGACTCCACGGAGCATCGCGCGCAGGACAGGGTAGAAGAGCTTCTGCTGGTGTATGTCAACCTCAGCAAGGTGCATGGACTCAGCAACTTGCTGGAGAACCTCACCGGACTCGCGGGTGTATACGCAGTCTTGTAGGTTGTAAGTCCAGCGTTGTTCCTCCGGGACGTCCGAGGCAATCTTCCCTTCGTCTTTCCAGTAGACGTACCAGTCCGCGTACATGGAGGCAATGAAGGCTAGGCCCTTGGGCAGCGCGCAGAAGACGCTGTGCTGAGTTATCATTGTATCCTGGCCGCCGTTCGGAATGAAGTGCCAATGGCGGTAGACGTACTGCGCGTCGTAGAGGCCGTTCTGCCAGCGTACCTTGACATTCTTATGTGTAAGCAAGCGGTAGATTGCGAAGACAATCTGGGACTCCTCGTCGGCAGACCAGTAGCCCTCCGGCTTGCCGCGCGCCATCAGGGGGATGCATAGAGCGTCCTGGCGTGACCAGCTGAGGCCAATGCAGTCTATATGTCCTCCGCGGGTCTCAATATCGAAGTCAATCCAGACTGTCTCGGCGAATGCGGTAGCGTCGGAGTGCAGGGCCTGGAGGCAAGTGAGTGCTTGCGGGAACGTTGGGCGGACTAGGAAGTTCCAGGTTGGCTTGTTATCGTAGACGCGGGAAGTCATGTGACGCTTGAGGCGGCGGAGGTCGGAAAGGACTACTGCACGCTGGTTCCACTCGCGAATGACTGCGCCGGGGGTGAGGGTGGGTATGACCTTGATGCCGTCGGAGGTGGTTAGGAGTGACCCGCGCCACTTGAGCACACCCCAGTGGCCGGTTAGTGCCCAGAGCGCTAGGTTGCCCATGGCCAAGATGATGTTCGGCTGAACCATCTTGATTTCCGTAAGGAGTTCTGCGTAGCCCTCATGGATGTGGTAGGTGCAGTACTTGTCCTTGAGCAAGGTGTGATGGGCGGATATGTCTTTTTTCTTCAGGGCAATCCAGGTGGACAGCTGGCCCAGTGGGGGACGCTCCTTGCAGACGTAGGTAGCGTAACACTCTGAGCGCATCACGCCGACTTCGTGGAGCATCCGATTAAGCTCCATGCCGGAGGCTCCGTCAAAGGGCTGGCGGTCACGCTCGGCAGGGAACTCCCCGACGATCATCACGCGAGTAGGGATAGGGCCTTCGCCTTTTACTCGCATCAGAGTCCAATCGACAAATCAAGTTCTTGCTGAGCGCGAAGATCTGCGATCCGCTTGCAAGCGATGCCGTAGCTGGACTGATCCATCTCGATGCCAGTTGCGCGGGCTTTCATCGCATGGGCAGCGGGGAAGACAGGCCCGCTGCCACAGAATGGGTCAAGGACAGCTTGGCCAGGGAGGACGGATCGGCGAAGGAGGTCTTCGAAGAGCGCCACAGGCTTCTGCGCGGCGTGGCCGAGGTTGCTGTCGGGCGGGTAGTCAAGCACGTCCCCGAGCATCTTGAGAATCGGTCGCTTGCCCTTGACGGCGTAGAGGATAATCTCGTACTTACGCTGCGGGCCTTGCTCGGGCCAGGGTGCGCGCATACCGGACTTCTTGTACCAGATAAGCGGAGTGCGGAAGACGTTCCAGCCGGCCTCGACCATCAGGGATTTGAGCCGGGCGAACTTGTCGAAGTCGCAGAAGCAGTAGAGATGCGCTTGAGGCTTGGCGATGCGGTAGCCCTCGAATGCTAGGGCGGTGGCGCAACGCATGAAGGTTTCGTAGCTGTCCTCGTAGCCGTGAGCGCCGGCAGCTAAGCCACCTGAGTCTCCGAACTCATCTGCACCCATGCCGTAGGGAGGATCGGTGATGATGCAGTCGAAGCTGTCAGCGGGGCAGTCATTCATCCAGTTAATTGAGTCAGCGTGGACTGCTTGGTGCATATCGGCGGTGAAAGTCTTGCCGACCGACGCCCCGAGCTCCCGGTGCTTTATAGCGGTCTCTTCCTTGCGGAGGATCTTAAAAGCTTCATCGACGGTTTTCGCTGCTTTGATGGCGGGATTGTCCAGGTGACCTGCAACGATAAGTTCCCGGCGAGTGTTCTCTTGATGGATACCTTCGGAGCTCCCGCGAACCTCAAGCGAGATGTCAGCTGTAGTAGGCGGCGGTGCTCCCCGCTGGACTGCCTGAGCGGTACGAAGTGTGTTGAGGCGAGCATGGGCGGCTGCGCGCTCTTGCCATGTAAGGTTTTCACGATGGATGTTCTCGGAGAGTTCAGCTTCCTCTGCCGCCAGGGGATCTAGGTCGCTGAGGAGAGTGTAAGGAATGCTGTTCGCACGGACGCGCTCGCCGTCGTGCATGATCTCTCCGCCGAGGGCGTATATGTCTTTGACTGCTCGGAGGCGACGCTCGCCGGCGACTAGGTAGTAATCGTCGCCGACTATCCGCAAGATGATAGGGTGGAGAAGCCCTTGGGTCTGCAGCACCTCGGAGAACTCGCGTAGCTTGCCTTCCTCGAATACTTTGCGTTGGCGATCTGCTGCGATCTTGATTGCGTCTACGTGGATGAGTTTCATGAAAGTCCTAAGAAAGAAGAAAAAGGGGACGAGCACCGAAGCACTCGCCGCCCTAGCCTGGGAGATCAGCTCGGCAGGATAGCGCCGACGCGTTCCTGGATGGACTCGTTGTAGAGTTCATGCTGAACCTTGACCATGACGGTCTTGCCCTGCAGCTGGCGCCAGGCCCAGGGTACACCCGCGACGTTGGTTCCGGTGGCTTCCCGGTAGTCTTTCTGCCGGCGATTTTTGCCCTTGGAATTGTCCAGTGCGCCCTGTGCGGTCAGGTCGAGAAACGCCCGGTCGCTGAGGGTGATCTCTGGCGGGATGCCGAGACCCTGGACAGACGGGGGAACCTGCACACGCAGCGGGATAATCATGGAGACCCAAGGCTTGCCAGCATTATCGCCCTTGCTGATTGTGCCAGAGCCGGTGGTGATCTCGCCGATGACTGCAAGGTACAGGCCGTTAGCGTGCTCGGGGTTCTCCGTGGGAAGCGGAGGACGCTTCTCGTTGACTTCGGTAACTTGCGCGTCGAGGAACACGCTGGGATCGAACTGACTTGTACTCATATGAGTAACTCCTGTGTGGTTAACTGGGGACACTTGGCGCAGTCCCCTTCTCGCATCTGACTAGAGATACATTGTTTCCTTGCCGATGATCTTAACTTGCGTACCATTGGCGAAGGAGGAGAGAGGGCCAGGCTGCTTCATCGCGCCGAGAATCCAGGCTACGACTTCCTTCTGCGACAGGCCGGGAGGTTGGGTGACTTTGACAGCTAGGGTGAGGGTGGTGAAAGAACGCTTGGTCATCACACACCTCCAGAGCGCTTGGCCCAGATATCCATCACCTGAGCGAAGTCAGGAGTAATCTTGCTGCGGTAGCCGAGGCTGCGCGTCTTGGTGTCGACGCCGTAAGCGGCAGTGTCCCACCAGAACTGCGCACCGTCGCGAGTAGTGTAGATGATATCGCTGAACAGCGTGGGGATCTCGGTTGCCAGGGCCTTGCCGATAGCCTTGATCATGACCTTGGTGGACTGGGTGATTGAGTCGGTCTCGCGGTCTACGTGAGCAGTCATGACGAACGGACACTCCATCCCTTGGGTGCAGAGGCGAAGGAAGTTCATCAGGTTGTTCTGGGCTACGCCGTAGTCGCCGGGGCTGGCCATCGGGCGGGAGCCGATCTGCATTTTCATAGCAGCGTTGCTGGTCTCGGTGAGAGAGTCCATGACGAAGATCCTGCGAGAGGAGAACGCGTCGATAGGGCCGAGCTCCTTGCCGGTTCGGTCATCTTTGAAGTTGCTGCAGGACTGGAGGATTTTCCAGAAAGCATTGTTGTCTCCGCCTCGGTTGCCGTCGACTGACTTGGCCAAGGCCTCGTAGGACAGCTTGCCTACGTTGTCGGCGGTAGCCATGAGGGACTTGAGGGAGATGGGCCGCGTCCCTTGCTGGTGCCAGAAGACACAGGCAGGAGGTTCCTTGCCCTTGTCGCGGAAGTAGCCGAGGAGCGTCTCGAGTCCGTTTTCTGTAAACAGCACTGCGACCTCGAATCCGTTCTTGTCTGCCCAGTCGCAGAGCGTACCGATGGCGTAGGTTTTGCCCGTCCCGCCTAACCCCATAAGGCAGATTTTCGGGCCGACAAGTACTTGCTTGTCTTTAGTAACCAGGGATGCTGGTGTGATAGTGGTCATAAGAGACTTTCGAAGTAAGCTAAATGTACGTCCAACTCGCGCTTGATGCAGTCGTAAGACAGCTCGTCGAGATTGTAGATGAGTTCGCCAGTGAGCAGAGAACCTGGGACATTCCAGGGATCGCGATGCTTGCGGCAGGAGACCTCGGCAACACGGAAGTTACGCGGGTTGCCCTTGGCGTCTTGGAGGATTGTCCGCGCCCAGATCTCTCCGCAGCTGGCGCAGAAGTACGCGCGAGAAGGCCAACCCCAGCTGTCCGCTGCTTGCGAAGCATAGCGGAACGTGCCGAGGTAGGTCTCCTCTGCGATTATGTACCCAGCAGGCACTAGTCTACCTGTACTGTTTCAGTCCGCGCGACTGGATCCCAGCGCCGACGCTGGAACTGTTGCTCAAGCAGCGGAGTAGGGTCGCGCATTTGGCAGACGGACTTGAACGGACAGCCGCCGTACTCCGCGCAAGCGTGATCGAGGTTCCAGTCCCAGTACCCGGACTCCCATGCCTGGATCATTCGCTTGGCGTCTCGGATGAGCTGCTCGTACCAGCGGTCGATAAGCCACTGGGGGCGGTAGGTGATTGCTTGGAGAGTGTCGTACTTGGTCTTGAGGATGGATACTCCACGAACAAGAAATCCATCAAGCTTAATACCCGCTTTCGCTGCGCCCCAGACATAGCCGGTAAATTGACTGCGCAAGTCCCATTGACGCGGCCAGCTTGCGCCGAGCTGGGAGGTAGTTTTGTCGTCTTCACCAAGGTGCATCCCTTCATATTCACACATCATGTCCATGCGGCCTGAGTACAGCAGTGGATCTCCGGTTACTGGGTGAGTCAAATCAATTGGCTCGAGGAAGGAGAACTCGATGCCGCGCTTACCGCCGGGGAGAGTCATCGGGATCGCCTTGTCCTCCCCGAGGCGGTACTGGGAGAAGTAGTACTCCAACGCCCCGGCAGTACGCTCCGCTGACTTCGCGGACTCGGGAGGGCACTCGAAGTCTCCGTAGGCAGTCAGCAGGGCCTTGAGACCCAGGGCAAGGGAGTCTTCCGGCGACCTCCCGTCGATGTAGTAAGCTACCCGGGCCTTCTCTATCCCGGTTGCGTAGGCAGCTCCGGCGTGGAGATGCACTGACTGGTCACGGAGTTTCCAGTGCTGCATGAACTCGAGGTAGGCTTTCTGGGGACAGGACTTAAACGCCGCCATAGTGGTGGAGTCAAGGACTGCCGGAAAGGGCGGACGCTGGCGAGTCATACGGAACTCTCCAGGCAGAGGAGCTTCTGGATTTGCTCTTTGATCTCTACGACTTCTTCTTCCGCTTCCAGGTGGATCTTGGCGATAGCTTTCTCCATGACAGCTACGCGAGCTGGGATGAAGTTATCAGGCACCTCGAACTCAACCTCATGCTCATGGGGAGTTATGAGAACATAGTCTTTTGAATCCGGTTCCCAGGCTTGGAAACTGTACTGCGGCGGATCGCCTGGCTTGGCGTAACGGCTGAAATAGGCTACAATATAGCCCTTGATGGTCATCTTCATTTAGCTTCTCCTAGACTCGAGGGTGAAACTGCACCCACAACAGATTCGATTACAGATCATCCAGCTCGTCGAGCATGGCGTCTTGGCTTGGCGCAGCGGAGCGCTTGCCGGGGACGCGCTTGGCAGCCGCAGCAGCGGAGGCAGCGCCAAGGCGACCTGCGCGAAGGAATATCACGCCCTCTTTCATCTCCTCAAGGGTGAGTGTGCCCTCGGCGGCACGAAGGCGCCAAGATGCGATCTTGGACTGAAGTTCCAGCGGGATAGGATTACTCATGTGCGCTCAGCAAGGTGCGTAGTGCCTTGACTGCCTCGGGAGAGCCGGCGACTGTGAACGCGCCCGGCTGGGTGTTGGTGAAAGGAGCGAGATCGAATTGCTCAGCGGTGAAGTACCCGCGGAGCAGGTCGATCAGGAAGCGAGAGTACCCGCCGTGAGGTACGCGACCTTCCAGCTCGGAGTAGAGATGCGAGGTGAGCTGGACGTAGAGAGGCAAGGGGAGTGCCACGTTAAGCTGCTGCGAAGGGATGATGGACTTGGTCTTAGTCATCGTAGGCTCCTAGGAGAAGATCTCCGTCCTCGTCGGCGGAAGCGAGTTCGAAGCTAGATTGGACGTTAGCAATGATAGCTTGCATTGCTGCCTCCTCGTCCTCTCCCTCTACGGAGACGGAAGTCCAGGGGTCATCCCAGTCAAGGGACGAACGGGGTCTGACGAATATGCGAATCATAGTGGTTGGCCTAGCTGGGTGAGGAGAAGCGTGATAGTTGCGCGGGAGAGGTCGCGGATTACGTCTGTCCCGGCGGGGAGGATTACCAGCTCGCTGAGGGAGCTGCCGGGGCGAGCAAGGAGCGTGTCGGCGGCGAGTTCGACACGAGTCAGGCAGCCCTCGCCGAAGACTGCGTAGACTGCGGCGGAAGGGGAGGATACGCCGAGGGAGCGGAACTCGAGGGGGAGCGTGGTTAAGCGGGACTCGTGCCAGGCTCGCTTGGGTGTCGGCGGCTCGTCTTGGCCAGTCCACCAGCTGCCGCAGAGGGTCTCGGTGGCTTCGACCGGCATGGGAGGATCTTCGCGGACAAGCCGGCGGGAGCCAGGCTGACTGCGGTGGAGATACTCGGTGAAGTTGCCGAGGAGAACCCCGGTGTCTGAGTGGATAAGAGCGATACCGCGAGCGCGATACCAGCTGGAAGGAGCCGCTGCCGGAGTCGGCGTGGCGGTGCGAATCGCAGCGATAGCTTCGCTGAATAGATCGTCTAGGGAAGTTTCCATGAGTGAGCCTCGGTTTGCGCGGATTATACAATCATAATCCGCATTGATTAGACATGAACTGTTTGCAAAAGTTCCACAGTTATGCGGGTTCTTTTTCCAACTCGGGACGCGGGCCTTCGCCATTGCGGAAAAGCTGCCAGGACTTGAGCAGCAGCGCGCAAGCGGGATCGGCGATGGCAGCTTTGTTGAGGATCTCCGCAATCCCCTGGCTGCGCTTCCAGACCGAATGGTCATCGCTGTACTGGTAGTTCCAGTCGTGCCGAGAGCAGAGCTGGTGGAATTCTTGAATTGTCATAGGTTGAGCCTTGGGTTGAGCCTTGGAAAAAACACCGGGGAGGCGAGCTTTATAGTCCCGCCTCCCGATGCCCCCAGCAAGCGAGGCTCAATTCATCTTGCCGAGTCGGAGGATGTGACCACCCTTCCTAGTGCCTATGGGCCACTGAAGGCCCACAAGGGTTTG
>Ga0114974_10001819_pt1 | contig 16694 bp, 16 predicted proteins | sample S_130206_EF_Meta_FD_87318 | JGI IMG/M metagenome (GOLD analysis project Ga0114974, IMG submission 87318) | Freshwater microbial communities from Lake Simoncouche, Canada to study carbon cycling - S_130206_EF_MetaG | ecosystem: Environmental > Aquatic > Freshwater > Lake | place: Lake... | reverse complement strand
TGTACTGGTCCATGGGCATCCAGTAATCGGCGCCTTCGGCCACCATCTTGTCGGCGTTGGTCGGATCGCAATAGCGCATGAAGTACCAAGACGAATCGACAAAGGTGTCCATGGTGTCGGTCTCGCGGCGCGATGGTTTACCGCACACAGGGCACACCACGCCGGCATGAAAGCCTTCGTGTTTGTTGAGTGGATTGCCAGAGCCATCGGGAATGCAATCAAGCGGCAAGACCACGGGCAAATCTTTTTCGGGCACCGGCACGGCGCCGTGTTCATCGCAATGGATGATCGGAATGGGTGTGCCCCAATAGCGTTGACGGCTGATGCCCCAATCGCGCAAACGCCACGTGGTTTTCTTCTCGCCCAAACCTTGGGCGGCCAAGTCGGCAGCCACAGCTTCTAAGGCATCTTTGAAATTCAAGCCGTCGTATTTGCCAGAGTTGACCAACAGGCCGTTGGCCTTGTCGCCAAAGCCGTCGTGCCATTCGGTGTGGCTGAAGGTGACGCCTTTGGAGGCCACCACTTGCTGAATGCTCAGCTTGTATTTCAAGGCAAACTCAAAATCGCGCTCGTCATGTGCAGGCACACCCATGACGGCGCCATCGCCGTAGCTCATGAGCACATAGTTGCCCACCCACACTTCAACAGGCTTGCCTGTGAGCGGGTGTGACACAAACAAGCCCGTGGGCATGCCTTCTTTTTCTTTGACTGCCAACTCGGCTTCGGTGGTGCCGCCTTTTTGGCAGGTCTCGATGAATGTGGCCAATGCGGGTTGCTTGAGCGCTGCATGCGCCGCCAAAGGATGTTCGGGTGCCACCGCGCAAAAAGTCACACCCATGATGGTGTCGGGTCGTGTGGTGAACACATGCATCTTGCCGTCTTGAATGAGTTGGCCATCGGCACCGCGAATGTCGTGCGGAAAAGCAAAGCGAACACCGGTGGATTTGCCAATCCAGTTTTCTTGCATGAGCTTCACGCGCTCGGGCCAACCGGGCAACTTGTCGCCTGTGACAAAGTCAAGCAGCTCTTCGGCGTAATCGGTAATCTTCAGGTAGTAACCTGGGATTTCACGCTTCTCAACCACCGCGCCCGTGCGCCAGCCTTTGCCGTCAATCACTTGTTCATTCGCCAACACGGTTTGATCAACGGGGTCCCAGTTGACAACTTGTGTTTTGCGATAAGCCACGCCCTTCTCGAGCATCTTCAAGAACAACCACTGATTCCATTTGTAGTAACTGGCATCACACGTGGCCACTTCGCGGCTCCAGTCGATGGCCAAGCCCATGGCCTGCATCTGCTTCTTCATGTAAGCGATGTTTTCGTAGGTCCACTTGGCAGGCGGCACGCCGTTTTTGAGCGCCGCGTTTTCAGCGGGCAAGCCAAACGCATCCCAGCCCATGGGCATGAGCACGTTGTAGCCGTTCATGCGCAAATAGCGCGTGAGCATGTCGTTGATGGTGTAGTTGCGCACGTGGCCCATGTGCAACTTACCGCTGGGGTAGGGCAGCATGGAGCAGGCGTAAAACTTCTTTTTACGGGCGTCTTCGGTGACGCGGTAGGCATCGCGAGCGTTCCACTGACTTTGCGCAGCGGGCTCTATTTCGAGGTGGTTGTACTTGTCTTGCATGATGTTGCAAATTGTAGGGGTTTGCAGAGGCCTCTATCTCCCTCAAGACACGTGGATACGTCAGATCTGCACGAATAGGCTTCAAAGAGGCATTGTCATTGGGCTGTGGTTGCGCCTGGCGCGGTCACAAACCCAATTCGGCTCAGGCCCGCTTGTTGCGCAAGGCCCATTAAATCCAGGACTTGACCATAGGGCACGGCTTGATCGGCCCTGAGTTGAACTTCGATATGAGGTTTTTGATTGGCCACGCGGGCCAGCTCTTCTGACAGCGACTGAAAGCTGACGGGTTTGTCGTTGAGAAAGATCTCGCCCTTCACATTGAGACTCAAACTGAGTGACTCAGGCGCCTCGCCAGCCTGTGCAACTTTTGATGGTGGCAAATCAAGTCGAATGGCACTGGTGAGCAATGGGGCTGTGAGTATGAAGATCACCAGCAGCACGAGCATGACGTCCACCAAAGGGGTGACGTTGATATCACTGAAAGGTTTGGCCTGCGGGGTTTTGGGAAAGCGACCAAATGCCATGATGGATGATGCAATTCAAGGACTTGGTGGGCGGGTCAATTTAACTGTGTTGACCCGTGAGCAAATGCAGCAGGTCTTGCGCAAAACCCTCCAGCACAACTTCAACTTGCGACACCATGCGGCCAAAGATGTTGTAGGCCAACACGGCCGGTATGGCCACAGCCAATCCAGCGGCCGTCATGACCAATGCCTCGCCGACTGGGCCCGCCACCCGGTCTAAGGTAATTTGCCCCGCTTCTGCCATGCCGCCCAAGGCATTGAAAATGCCCCAAACCGTGCCCAACAAACCGACAAAAGGTGAAATAGCGCCCGCGGTGGCCAAGAGCAATTGACCCCATTGCAGCCGGTTCAGGGTCATTTGCATGCTGTCTCGCAGCACCCGAGTGAGCTGGTGCTCGCGCACCCCGGAAGCGGCCAAGGTACCCCCCACAGGCAACAACGTGGCATCCAACATGGGCAAGACCGATCGATCGCGGTCAAATTGCGCCACGCGGGCATGCGCCTCTTCATAGTGCGATGCCTGCCAAAAGGCGGCTGTACTTTGCATCACATCGGCTTGCACACGCCGAAGCAAATTGATCTTCAAAAGGATCACGACCCAAGAGCTGACCGAGAGGGCCAGTAAAGCCACCGCCACAAAGCGAATGACGAAGTCACCTTGCAGCCAAAATGTGAGCAAGCTCATGCGCTCGGCCCGTCTATCTCAAAGACAAGACATCGAACATGTCGAAAAGACCTGTTTTTTGAGTGGCCAAAAAGCGAACCGCCCGCAAACTGCCCTGTGCGTAAGTGGCTCGGCTAGAAGATTTGTGAGTCACTTCGATGCGCTCGCCGGTGCCGGCAAACAAAACCGTGTGGTCGCCCACAATGTCGCCGCCGCGAATGGTGGCAAAGCCGATGCTGGAGGGGTCGCGCTCGCCGGTGACGCCTTCGCGCGCATAAACAGCGCAATCGTTCAAATCGCGACCCAGCGCATCCGCAATGACTTCGCCCATTTTGAGGGCCGTACCCGAAGGCGCATCGACCTTGTGACGGTGATGGGCTTCGATGATCTCGATGTCATAGCCTGTGGCCAAGGCCTTGGCAGCCATCTCGAGCAACTTGAGCGTGACGTTGACCCCCACACTCATATTGGGCGCCATGACAATGGCGATGTCCTTGGAAATGGCTTTGATTTCGGCTTTTTCAGCCTCCGAAAAACCGGTGGTGCCAATGACCGCTTTCACGCCCAAAGCTTGGCAAACTTTTAAGTGCGCCAAGGTGCCCTCAGGGCGGGTGAAGTCAATCAAGAAATGAGAATTTTGCAGCCCCGCCTTTAAATCGCCAGTGACCAACACGCCACTGGGCTTGCCCATCGAGGCGCCGGCATCGGTGCCCACGGCTGGGCTGCTTGCCAAATCTAATGCGCCCGAAAGCTGGCAATCATCTGATTGGCCAATGGCGTCAATGAGCATGTGGCCCATGCGGCCAGATGCGCCTGCCACGGCCACTGCATGCCGCGTTTGATTCTGTGAGTGTGCAGAAGCTGTCGTCATTCGATCTCTCAGCGCGCAAGGGGTTCTAGTGGCGGATAGGAGGTGGGCAATGGCAAGACTGAAGCAGGCGCTGACTGCGCCTTCGTTGCCGGCAGCGGATATTTGCGCAAGTCTTCTTCTTTGGCCTCAAGCTCAGGCACTTTGATGCCCGCTTTTTGGGACACCAGTTGGGTCACAAATTCGGTTTCGCTGGGCAACTCATCGCCCGTCACACGGTCGAGCAGGTCGCCCTTGAACCAGACATTCAAGCTGAAGCTTTGGGGCGGAACGCCCTGGCGCCTGATGGTGAAAATGTAGTCCCAGCGCTGCTCGTGAAAAATACTGGCGACCAAGGGGGTTCCTAAAACTTCTTTCACTTGCTGGCGCGTCAAACCGGGTTTGAGGTATTCCTTTTGCTCACGGGAGACGAAATTGCCTTGAACGACTTCAGGCACATAAAGCACCGAGCCGGCCGCCGAGAACAAATTAATTTTGGGCAAGGTGCAGGCACTCAAGAGGCCCGCGATTCCTAGAACCAATAGGCCTTGAAGGCCACGGGCTGCGAGCTTGGCGGAGGGCTGGAAAAAGTAAATTTGTTTTTTCATGGATGCATGGCAGACCATATGATGGGGTCATTGTAGCGGTAGCATAGGGCCGTGGTTAAGCACTTTTCCCAATGCCTTACACATTCAATTGCAAGTGATCACAAATGGACGAAATTAAAAGCACTGGACTGAAGTCCACCGTCCCCCGACAGAAGATTTTAGAGATCTTTCAAAAGGGCAGTCAGAGGCATATGACGGCAGAAGATGTTTTCAAACACCTTCTGAATGACAATGCTGACATTGGCTTGGCCACGGTTTACAGGGTTTTGACTCAGTTCGAACAAGCCGGTTTGTTAAGCCGAAACCATTTTGAAAGCGGCAAAGCCGTCTATGAACTGAACGAAGGCCAGCATCACGACCACATGGTCTGTCTCGATTGCGGTAAGGTCGAAGAGTTTTACGACGCTGAAATTGAAAAACGCCAGCACGATGTCGCACTGGCCAAGGGCTTTGTTATTGCCGATCACGCTTTGAGCTTGTATGCGCACTGCACACGCAACCCCTGCCCACACCGACATCATCTTTGAATTAAGAATCGCCCATGGCCAAGCGCTGGCGTTGCATGAAGTCTTGGTAGGTATCAATCCCACGCATTTGCAAAATCGTATTGCGAACGGCAGCCTCTACCAACACCGCAATGTTGCGTCCAGCAACAACCTGAATCACCACCTTGAGTACCGGGATGCCAAGCACATCTTGCATGAGGGGCTCGCTTGGGATGCGCTCGTAATCTCGCTCAAAATTTTCTTTGCGCACCAGATGCACAATGAGCTTGAGACGCATTTTTCGGCGAACCGCCGTTTCGCCAAAAATCGCACGGATGTCGAGCAAACCGATGCCTCTCACTTCCAATAAATTTTGCAATAACTCGGGGCAGCGGCCCTCAATGGTGGTTTGATTGATGCGAAACAAATCGACCGCATCGTCAGCCACCAAACCATTGCCACGAGAGATCAACTCCAAACCCAGCTCGCTTTTACCCAAGCCTGATTCGCCAGTGATCAACACGCCCAAGCCCAGAATGTCCATGAATACGCCATGCATGGTGGTGCGATCGGCAAAATGCTTGGACAAATAGGCGCGAAGGACATCGATCACAAAGGCCGAAGACTCGGGTGTGGCAAACATCGGAATTTGGGCGGCCTCACAAACCCGCAAGAGTGCCTCCGGGGCTGTTTGACCGTCCGCCAAAACCAATACTGGAGGCTCCAAGGTCACAATGCGCGAAACCCTGCGTGCGCAATCGTCCTCACTGCCACGCAAGAGATAGGCCACTTCCCGTTCGCCTAAAATCTGGACCCGATAAGGGTGGATGTAATTTAAGTAACCCACCAAATCGGCACCCGAGCGAGCGGCTCGCACCGCCACTTCATCAAAGCGGCGCTCAGAAGCCCCTAATCCCGCAATCCATTGCCACTTGAGTTTGTTACGGTGATCTTCAAACAGTGCGTCAGCACTGACGGCGGTTGGCTTCATCGCAATCTCAATTCGTTGATGGGCAGAACAGGTTTGTTTTTATTTTGCAGGCGCCCAGTGCACGATCAGTGCATGAAGGCTTGCAGCTGTTTCGCTCACCAACATACCGTCTCTGACGGCGGCATTGCTGAGCAACTCTGCAATTTCCGACAAAATTTCTAAGTGTTTTTGGGTGGCTGCCTCGGGCACCAACAAAAAAATCAAGATCTTGACAGGCTGTTCATCGGGGGCATCAAAGCCAATACTTTGGGCCAGCTGGAAAACTGCCGCCATCGGCGATTTAAGGCCCTTGATGCGGCCATGGGGAATGGCCACGCCGTGCCCCAAACCCGTCGAACCCAAGCGCTCTCGGGCGAACAGACTGTCTGTGACCACGGCCCTGGACAAAGCGTGCAAATTCTCAAACAACAAGCCGGCCTCTTCAAAAGCGCGCTTCTTGCTGGTGGCGTCAACGCCGACCAGCACTTGTTCAACAGGAAGGATGCTTGAAAGTCTGTTCATATCGAGGGCGGATTATGCACCCATGTTAGGGCGAACCCCCATAAAAAAACCGCACCAAAGGGTGCGGTCGACGACATTTTGTGAAAAATGAGTGCTTAACTTTACATCATTCGCTTGGGGGCGGTATGGTGGTGGTCAGTGAGGCGGTCTTTGTGCCGCACCACCTGACGGTCCAGTTTGTCAATCAGGTCATCGACCGCTGCGTAAAGATCTTCGTGAGAGCTTTCAGCAAACAGATCGCTGCCTTTCACATGAATATTGCATTCAGCGCGCTGACGCTTGTCCTTTTCTTTTTGCTTCTCGACGGTGAGCAACACTTTGACATCCACCACCTGATCGAAATGTCGAGTGATTCGGTCTAGTTTGCCAGTGACGTAGGTTCTTAATGCGGGAGTGACCTCGAGGTGGTGACCACTGATCGTCAAATTCATAAAAGCCTCCTGTTTCGCTCTGGGTTGATCAACCACCCTCGTGATGAGAGTGGATTGAATCTACTATGCGCCCGCGAAGTTGGAAACGCAAGCCAGACGCGTTTACCCCTTCTAAACAATCAAGTAGTCGACTTTTTTTCAAAAAAGCTGATAAATTCGCATTTTGAAGGGTTCACGATTCACTCGAGGCCCCGTGCAAGCTCAGCTTAGAAGCCAGCACAAAACTCAACAAACTAGCACCCCCCCCTAAAAGCGCAGCCATCCAGTAATGGGTCAAGTTGCCCGCGCCATCTCTGCCCAAGATTTGTCCGCCTGCCAAAGCAGCCAAGCCCATTGAAAGCGATTGAACGGCAGAGTTCAGGGTCATGAAGCTGCCCCGCCTTCTGGGATCGGCCGATGCGCCAATCAGCGCCATGCCTGGAATCATGCGGCCGCTCATCACCACAAAAAGGCAAGAAGAAATGCCCAAAATAGCCCACATCGGCAGCCCCGCACAAAGTGTCATGCCCAACAATGGGAGTGGCATCAAAAGGGCCAACCGGCGAAATGCATGGGCCTTGCCGGCGCGGTCTGACCACCGGCCAATGAAGCGGGCAGAGACCAAGGTGCAGACGCCGCCAAACAGGTACACATAGGGGATCTGATCTGAGACAAATCCTGCGTTGGCTTGCAAATAAAGCGTCAGGTAGGGGATCACCGCAAAGGCCGCAAACACCATGCTTGCCGACATGGCATAGGCCTTCAAATGATTGGGGTCGACCAAGACCAGTCGCAAATTGGCCAACAAACTTGGCGCTGCATCGACCAATGGATGCGCACTCAAATGGTCCTTCAGACTGGGCAAGGTGTTGGCGGCCACAATGACCAGCACCACCACCATCAGGGCAATCGCTAAAAACGGGGCATGCCAATTGATGTGTGACACCAAGAAAAGCGCCAAGGGTACGCCGGCCACTGTGGCCACTGAAAACGAGGTCATGACGACGCTCATCGCGCGGCCACGTCGGTCAAAGGGCACCACTTCGGCCACGATGGTTTGGGAGATGGCCATCAAGACGCCACCAAAAAAACCTGAGGCGACACGTGCCACGATCAACCAAGAATAGGAAGGGGCGAGGCTGCAAGCCAAAGCTGCAGCACCAAACAAAGGGAAGAGCGTCAGCATCATGCGCTTGCGCCCAAATCGATCAATGTAGGTCGATGCCAAGAGCCCCGACAAGCCCGCCGAGAATGTGTAGGCCGAGACCAAGAAACCAAATTCGCCAGCGGTAATCCCAAAGAGTTGCGTGAGTTGGGGCCCAAGCGGCATCATGATCATGAAATCAAGCACGCTGGTAAATTGAATTCCGGCCAAGGTGAACAACAGCCAGCGTTCACGCTGCGGCGGCAAAAGTGTGGTCATTGATGGTTTTCCTGTTGCGCTGACTCTATCATTCGAGGATGCACCTTGATGACCTGACCCAACAAGCCCCCATTGGCAGCTTCATGAATGGACAGCCTTCAAAGCCCACGCGAGGACTGGTTCTCATGGGAGGTGGCGCGCGCTCAGCCTACCAAGCAGGCGCGCTTCAAGCATTGGCCCAGATCTTGAAAGCGGGCCCGCCATCTAGCGCCAGCAATTTCCCTTTCAAGGTCTTGGTCGGCACTTCAGCGGGTGCATTGAATGCAACTTACTTGGCCAGCCGGGCGGTGGACGGGCTGGCCGCATTGCAAGGCTTAGGCGACTTTTGGCACGGTCTTCATTCGCATTTGGTTTATCACTTGCCCAACACGCCCATGGCCAAGTTCAGCCGCTGGGCCACCGCTTTGGGCGTGACCTTGTCTGCTAGGCGTTATGGCGCTGCATTGGACAGCATGCCCTTGGTCGATACCTTGCACCGACGCATTGAACTGAACAACATTGATTTGGCTTTGAAGCAAGGCCACTTAACGGCCTTGGCCGTCACGGCCTCCAGCTACACCACGGGCGTTCACTGGACCTTTTGTCAAACGGCGGAATTGCAAGATCTCCAATCTTGGAGTCGACCTGGCCGTCGCGCAGAACTGCAAGACATCACCATTGAACATCTCATGGCCTCCAGCGCCATCCCTTTTTTGTTTCCCGCCACGCCACTTTGGGTAGACGGCAACATGGAGTATTTTGGCGATGGCTCGATGCGGCAAAGCTCTCCTTTGTCACCGGCCGTTCACTTGGGCGCCAACCACATATTGGCCATTGGTGTTGGCCAACCACAAAGAGGCCAAATGGGGCACACGCAAGCCAGCGGCAACGCCAACTCGACAGGCAGAACTCGACCGAGCCTGGGTAATATTGCAGGACACGCCATGGCCAGTGTTTTCAATGACACCTTGCTCGCCGATGTGGAGCAAGTCCAGCGTGTGAATCAAAGCATTCGTCAATTGAAGCAGCACTTGGCTGAGCACCATGGTTCTGAGTTGGCGCAGTCCCTGCCTTTTCATGAAGTTCAAGTTTTAGCCATCCAACCCAGCGAATCTTTAGACGCATTGGCGCAGGCGCATGTTCACGAATTGCCGCCGCCCGTGCACCGTGTCTTGGATGGCTTGGGGGCACTCAAAGGTTCTGGGGCATCGCTGTCCAGTTATTTATTGTTTGAGCCTGGATTTGTGCGGGCCCTGATGGCTTTGGGCGCCAAAGATGTGAATCAACGCAAAGATGAACTCTTGGCTTTTTTTGCTGATTAAGTGCCATAATTCGACCCATCATTATTTTGGAGTTTGCTCCGTGGAAAGCCACCCTAGTTGGTAGCTTTCGAATGAGATGGTCTCGTTGCTGCATGCATCTTGCAGCCTGACAGTCGTTCGAAAGCTGCTTTACCCCCATTGCCGCCTTATCGAACACTTGGCCCCCACAGCATTTGGGGCTGAAGGAGACCTGCCATGCTCAACATTTTTACGCTTGCAAACGGCCGCCTCGTCCAGGAAGAAATTGAATCCTTGGAGGAGTTGTCCAAATTCCAGCCTATTTGGGTGGACCTTGAGTCGCCCACTTTGGAAGAAAAGCGCTGGATCAAACAATACTATGGCCTGTCCATTCCAGAAGATGCGATGGACGAGGACATTGAGGAATCTGCGCGCTTTTACGAAGAAGACAATGGCGAATTGCACATTCGTTCTGACTTTTTAATTGCCGACGAAGACGAGCCCCGGACCGTTCGCTGTGCCTTCATCTTGAACCAACACAATGCCGATTTGCGCAGCCGTGGTGTTTTGTTTTCCATTCACGATGAAGACGTGCCCGTGTTTCGTTTGCTGCGTTTGCGCGCTCGCCGTGCGCCAGGTTTGCTGGAAGACGCCAAAGAAGTTTTGCTGAAGTTGTTTGACGCCGATGCCGAATACTCAGCCGACACGTTGGAAAATATTTACGACAAGTTGGAAATTGCGGGCAAGCTGGTGCTGTCTGGCGACGTGACCGACGCCATGGCCGGCGAAGTGTTGGGCGCCATTGCCAGGCAAGAAGACTTGAACGGCCGAATCCGCCGTAACGTCATGGACACGCGACGCGCGGTGAGCTTCATGATGCGCAGCAAGATGCTGAACGCCGAGCAATTTGAAGAAGCACGTCAAATTTTGCGCGACATTGACTCGCTTGATTCGCACACTGAGTTTTTGTTTGAAAAGATCAACTTCTTGATGGACGCCACAGTGGGTTTCATCAACATCAACCAAAATAAGATCATCAAGATCTTCTCTGTGGCCAGCGTCGCTTTGCTGCCGCCCACGCTCATTGCCAGTTTGTACGGCATGAACTTTCAGTACATGCCAGAGTTGTCGCAAAAGTGGGGCTACCCCTATGCGCTGTGCCTCATGGTGGCCAGCGCAGTGGTGCCAATGTGGTACTTCCGCAGGCGTGGTTGGCTCAAGTAAGGCGTGAATGAGCGCGGTCATTCGCGCTCATTGGGGTGCATCGCGTAATTCGCGTCGCAGGATTTTTCCCACCGCTGTTTTGGGCAATTCTTTTTTAAATTCAATCACTTTGGGCTGCTTGTAGCCCGTCATGTTGGCGCGGCAATACTCGCGAACAGCCGCCTCAGTCAGGGCGGGGTCTTTTTTGACAATGACCAACTTAACGGCTTCACCTGTCTTTTCATCGGGGACGCCCACGGCTGCACATTCCAGAACACCCGGGCACAAAGACAGCGTCTCTTCCACGTCGTTGGGATAGACGTTGAAGCCACTGACCAGGATCATGTCTTTCTTGCGATCAACGATTTTGAAAAATCCTTTGGCATCTCGAATGCCAATGTCACCCGATTTGAAATAGCCATCCGCCGTCATACATCGCGCGGTTTCGTCTGGGCGTTGCCAATAGCCCGCCATCACTTGTGGGCCCTTGATGGCGATTTCGCCCGCCATTCCAAGCTCGGTCACTTCATGGCCTTCGTCGTCCACCAGCTTCATGTAGGTGCTGGGCAAGGGAACGCCTATCGTTCCCGTGAACGCTGTGCTGGTGGTGGGGTTGCAACTGGCAGAGGGGCTTGTTTCAGACAAGCCATAGCCTTCACAAATTGGACAAGCTGTTTTCTGCAACCACAACGCGGCAACCGCACTGGTCACCGCCATACCGCCGCCCACCGACACCTTTAGATTTTTCCAATTGACGGTGTCAAAGTCGGGGTGGTTGGCCAAGCCATTGAACAAGGTGTTGACCGCCGGAAAACTGTGGAAGGTTTGTCTAGAAAGCTCTTTCAGCACCGCAGGCAAATCGCGTGGATTGGGGATCAAAATATTTTTCCCGCCTGTGCGCAAACCGAGCATCATGTTCACAGTGAAAGCAAAGATGTGATAGAGCGGTAAAGCACATACAGAAGTAGGCTGCTCATTGGCAGGCACTCGCTTCATCACAGGGTCGTTCCAAGCTTCTGACTGAAGTAAATTGGCAACCACATTGCGATGCAATAACACGGCACCCTTGGACACACCGGTGGTGCCGCCGGTGTATTGAAGAACGGCAATGTCATCACTGCTGACCATGGGTTGAACGAAGCTTGAATGCTGGCCGCGTCTGAGTGCTAGATTGAATTTAACAGCGCCACGCAAATTAAACTCGGGTACCAAGCTCTTGATGTTACGAACCACAAAATTAACCAGCGCGCCCTTAGGCCAACTGAGCATGTCGCCCATGGCACACAACACAATGTGCTTAACTTGCGTTTGTGCAAGGCACTTTTGCAATGTGATGGCAAAATTTTCAATGATCACGATGGCCTTGGCACCCGAGTCTTTCAACTGATGCTCGAGTTCGCGAGGCGTGTAAAGCGGGTTGACGTTGACCACCACCAATCCAGCGCGAAGGATGGCCGCCACCGCAACAGGATATTGCGGTACGTTGGGCATCATGATGGCAACGCGGTCACCTTTCTCAAGTCCCAATGATTGAAAATAAGCCGCAAGGGCCTGGCTTTTGACATCGGTTTCTTGGTAGCTGATGTCTTGCCCCATGTAGCTGTAGGCGGTGCGCTTGGCGTATTTGGCAAAGCTGTCTGCCATCAAGCCAACCAAGGAGTCGTACTGAGAGGCGTCTATGTCAGCCGGTACACCCTCAGGGTAACTGTCTAACCAAATGCGCATAATTTTTTCCTGAATACTTGCAAACCTTACACTGATCGCTATTTGGCTTTATAAAGATTGGCTTATCTGCTTGATACTACATCAATCAACTTCATTAAAGTCTATTCATAGATCCTAAAAAATGAGCGCTCGTTGGAACCCCAGTGTCACCGTTGCCGCCATCGTTGAAAAAGATGGTCGCTATTTGCTCATTGAAGAGCACACCCAAGAAGGTTTGCGCCTTAACAATCCCGCGGGTCATCTAGATCCTGGCGAGTCCTTGATAGAGGCATGCGCCCGAGAGTGTGTTGAAGAAACAGCGCACCCTTTCAAGCCCACTCACTTGCTTGGTGTTTATCAATCTAGATTTCTACGTGCCGCGAAAAACGGCTTGAACGCTGAAGAAATTACCTACGTCAGATTCGCCTTCAGTGGCGAAATTTCTAAACAAATTGAAGGTCAGGCGCTGGACCAGGGTATTGTTCGTGTCTTGTGGATGAGTTTGGAAGAAGTGAGGGCCTCCGCAGCTTTGCATCGAAGTCCGCTCGTTTTGCAATGCATTGAAGACCACGCCAAAGGTCAACGCTTTTCCTTGGCATTGCTACACACCGATTTGTCTGTCTGGCAAATCTGAGCGTTGGCTTCTTTCAAGCCAGACTGCGCTCATTAAGGCTGCGTGCTGACCTTTTGCCCCGATGCCACATCGTCTAATTTGACTTGCTCGGCGAGCACCTTGGCCACATAGCCGGTGTCACTTTGAAAGCTATCCCCGCCCAAGTAAAAGAGCAAGCCCTCTTCCACGCCGCCCTTTAACTTGACGTACTCATGCAAGACACGCGTTCCTACCCGCATATTGGTCAAGGGGTCAAAGGCAGCCAGCTTACCGCCGTATTTTTCATACTTTTTAATGTGAATCTCGGTCATCACTTGCATCAAGCCTTGGGCGCCCGCTTGACTTTGAATATAAGGATGAAAGCTGGACTCAATGGCCATCACGGCCAAAATTAAATGCGGCTTTAATTTTGTATCGTCCGATAATTCATAAGCCTCTGCCACCAATGCGGCAATCGGTTCGGGTGCGACCCGGTACTTTGTGGCCAGCCATGCAGCCACCGCAGCCTGTTTGCGCGGTACGTCTTTTAAATCCGTTGCAGTGGCGCGGTCGGCTGTGTTTTGGGGCTCCCACCACAGGCTCACTTGACGGTCCCGCAGCCACTCATAGACGAGGGATTCTGATTGCGCCAAAACATCGGGCCTGAAAACGGCCACGCTGATGCACACCACGAGTCCTAGACCCAACATGGCCAAGCCACTGTGCGTGAGGGTGAAGACGCCGCGACTCACGTCATGCAAAAAAGTGCTGACGGCCAAACGCGCTTTTTTCATCGCATTCGAGGGTTGGACAGGGTTCATGTTTGTCTCTAAGTATAAATATTTAGTTCAAGAGATAATGGGGCCCATGAAGCATCACCGAATTGTTGTGGGTTTGTCGGGCGGCGTCGATTCCGCAGTCACCGCTCACTTATTGAAAAAGCAAGGCCACGAGGTGGTCGGCATTTTTATGAAAAATTGGGAAGAAGATGACGACAGCGAGTTTTGTTCGTCCAACATTGACTTTGTGGATGCGGCCGCAGTGGCCGATGTGGTGGGCATTGAGATTGAACACGTTAACTTTGCGGCCGACTACAAAGACCGTGTGTTTGCAGATTTTTTACGCGAATACCAAGCTGGCCGGACCCCCAACCCAGACATTCTTTGCAATGCTGAGATCAAGTTCAAATCTTTTTTAGACCATGCCATGCAGGTGGGTGCAGAAAAAATTGCCACGGGTCATTACGCGCGGGTTCGCTTGAATGAAGCGAGCGGACTGCACGAGTTGCTCAAAGGTTTGGACAACAGCAAAGACCAGAGTTATTTTTTGCATCGTTTGAATCAGAACCAGCTTTCTAAAACTTTGTTTCCGGTGGGTGAGTTGCTCAAAACTCAGGTTCGTCAAATTGCGGAAGAAATTGGCTTGCCCAACGCTCAGAAAAAAGACTCCACGGGGATTTGCTTTATTGGCGAACGTCCGTTCCGGGATTTTTTAAACCGCTATATCTCCAAAGAGCCTGGCCCCATCAAAGATGAAACAGGCAGAACCATTGGCAAGCATGTTGGCTTGAGTTTTTACACCTTGGGTCAACGTCAGGGCCTGGGGATTGGTGGCATCAAAGCCAAAGGCGCGCAGCGTGGCGGCGGTGAACACACGCCCTGGTTTGTGGCGCGCAAAGACATGGCTCAAAATATTTTATGGGTGGTCCAAGGGCACGACCACCCTTGGTTGTTATCACCAGAGCTGGACGCCGCCGATGCCAGCTGGTGTTCAGGCTCAGCGCCAGCCTCAGGCCGATACGCTGCAAAGACACGCTATCGGCAAACCGATGCCGCGTGTTCATTGGCCTCACCCCATCTCGCCCATTTTTCATTGGTGTTTGATGACAAACAATGGGCCGTCACACCCGGGCAAAGTGCCGTGCTCTATGACGGCGAAATTTGCTTAGGCGGTGGCGTGATCAGCCGGTAATGACATCGTCAACCCAAATAGCAATCGAGAAAATGCGCGAAAAAACTGTAGGGCATACAGGCTTTTGAAGTAACTGAGCTTCGAATGCGGCTTAAAACGGAATGTCGTCGTCCATGTCGTCGAAGCCGCTAGCAGGCTTGGCAGCGGGTTTGCTTGCAGCGGCACTTGCAGCCGGACGGGGCGCTGCTGCAGGACGCCGCGCAGGTGCACCACCGTCTTCATCACCACCACCGCTTGGAGCACCCATGCCTTCACGGCCACCGAGCAATTGCATTTCAGTGGCAATGATGTCGACCGTATTTTTCTCAACCCCGGCTTGGTCGGTGTACTTGCCGTATTTCAGGCGGCCTTCGACATAAATAGGGCGCCCTTTTTTGACGTACTCGCCGGCAATTTCGGCCAGGCGATCGTAAAAAGTGACGCGGTGCCATTGCGTATCTTCAACCGTTTCGCCCGAGGTGCGGTCTTTGCGGCGGCTGGTGGTGGCAATGCTGATGTTGGCCACGGCCTGGCCAGAGGGCAGGTAACGAATTTCGGGGTCACGGCCGCAGTTGCCGATCAGAATGACTTTATTGACGGATGCCATGTTTATTTCCTTGAAATTTCTTGGGATGAATAGGTGCAATTATGCTTGTTAGCGGGCCGGTGCCTCAATGGGTTCCATGAACCATGCAACCAAAAGCCAGACCAGTGTGGCCAGGCCACAAACCGCAAATAAAACCGGCGCACCGCCCGATTTCATCAGGGCGCCACCGGCGGCACCCCCCACAAAAAAGCCCAGCGACTGCAAGGTGTTGTAAAAGCCCATGGCCATACCGCGCGCATGCGGCGGGGCGCCGCGAGAGGCGATGCTGGGCTGACAGGCTTCCAAAATGTTGGAGGCCGAAAAGAAAACGCACAAGATACCGGCAATGCACCACAGGTTGGGCGTGCCGCCAGCCACCAAAGCCAAGCTGAACATGACCAGTGCAATGACCAAGGCCGAACCCAGGAAAACCGCACGCAGATACCCTTTCCGCTCAAGCGGAAAAAGTGTTTTGCCCATGACCAAAAATCCAAACATCACGGCTGGCAAATAAGCCCACCAGTGATGCTCTTTGGGCAACCCCGCATCGACCAACATTTGCGGCACGGCCACCCACATGGCCAACAAGACGCCATGCAGCACAAACACACCCAGGTTGTTGCGCAGGGAGGGGATGTGCGTTAGAACTTCCTTCAAACTGCCCTTGGGCACCACTGTTAGCTGAGCAGGCTCAGGTGGAACACCCCAAATGACCACAGCCACACCGCCGAAAGCCAAGATTCCTGTCAGCACGAACAAGCCGGACAATCCGGCAATGGTGTTGAGGGCTGGCGCCAACACCAAGGACAAAGCGAACATCAGGCCAATACTGGCGCCAATCAAGGCCATGGCCTTGGTTCTGACCAAATCGCGAGTTTGATCCGCCAACAAAGCCGTGACCACGGCCGAGACAGCGCCCGCGCCCTGCAAAGATCGCCCAATGAGCAGGCCATACAAGCTGTCTGCGGCTGCAGCCCAAAAGCTGCCTGCGGCAAGGATCAACAAGCCAAACACAATGACTTTTTTACGGCCCAGCTTGTCGGAAGCCGCCCCAAAAGCCAACTGCAAAGCCCCCTGTGTCAAACCATAAATGCCCATGGCCAGCCCCACCAGGGCGGGGTCGTCGCCCCCAGGATAATGGGCAGCCTCAATGACAAATACGGGCAAAACCAAGAACAACCCCAACATGCGCAAGCCATAAATGGCCGCCAGTGAAATACTGGAGCGCTTCTCCAAGGAGGTCATGAGCGAGGCCTTCAAACCCTCTACAGGCTCGGAAGGTGAAACAGGGTTGGGGGTGGGTGATGCGTTCATATGAAT
>Ga0114974_10001818_pt1 | contig 16695 bp, 14 predicted proteins | sample S_130206_EF_Meta_FD_87318 | JGI IMG/M metagenome (GOLD analysis project Ga0114974, IMG submission 87318) | Freshwater microbial communities from Lake Simoncouche, Canada to study carbon cycling - S_130206_EF_MetaG | ecosystem: Environmental > Aquatic > Freshwater > Lake | place: Lake... | reverse complement strand
GCATGTTGCGCTCGAGCCACTGCTAAACCATAACCAGGAACGATGATGACAGTGTCAGCATTTTCCATGAGGAATGCAGCATCATCAGGAGAGCCAGTCTTATAGTTCTTTGGAATACCATCGTCGCCACCACCAGCAGCAGCTTCAGCACCGAAGCCGCCAAGGAGAACGGCAAGAATGGAACGGTTCATCGCCTTACACATAATGTAAGACAGAATCGCACCAGAAGAACCAACGCATGCTCCAGCAATAATCAACACTGGATTATTTAAAGTAAATCCAATACCGGCAGCTGCCCAACCAGAGTAACTATTGAGCATTGAGACAACGACCGGCATGTCTGCGCCACCAATAGGGATGATTAAAGTCACACCCAATATCAAAGCAATGCCACACATGATTAAGAATGCGGCATGGCTATCGCCCATGTAATAAACGACACCAGCGCCTACCATACCAATTGCTAGGGCTAAATTGAGCAAGTGTTGTCCGGGGAAGGTCACGGGTTTGCCGCTCACTTTGCCAGATAATTTACCGAAGGCAATTACAGAAGCAGTAAAGGTAATAGCGCCAATGAAAGCGCCAATAAAGAGTTCAATCTTTTGCGCGCCATTGTGGTCTTGTGCTGGATTGATGACCGCTGCAATCGCAATTAAGACAGCAGATAGACCCACAAAGGAGTGCATCAAAGCAACCAGTTCAGGCATCTTCGTCATCTGGACGCGCTTAGCAGCAATGATGCCGATAATGGCACCACCAATAATCGCCACGCCAATTAAAGAAATCACTGGCTTGAAACCGGGAATGAAGAAGGTGGTGATAACGGCCAGGAGCATACCAATCATGCCGAAGGTATTACCTTGACGTGAAGTAGTTGGTGATGACAAGCCACGCAGTGCCAGAATAAATAGCACTGAGGAAATGAGGTAAGAAATAGCGGTGATATTTGACATTATTTTGGTCTCTATATAGATCTTGTTCTAGTGTTATTTAGTTCCAGCTGCATCAGCTTTAGGAGCTTTTTTCTTGAACATTTCTAGCATGCGACGGGTGACCATAAAGCCACCAAAAATATTGATAGATGCGAGGAAAACGGCAACCGCACCAATCATGCTAGTGAGCGTGATTTCATCTCCGCCGATAACTTCGGTTTGCAATAAAGCACCCACAATAATGATTCCAGAAATGGCGTTAGTTACAGCCATCAAGGGAGTATGTAGTGCTGGAGTAACGTTCCAAACAACGTGATAACCAACAAATATGGCTAACACGAAAACAGTGATGTTTTGGACTGTGAGGATGCTTTGAAAGGCAGCGAGATCCATAATATTTCCTTAGAATTTTTACTATTAGTTTTTGCGGATGGCTTGACCATCACGGCACATTAGGCAGGCGGTCACGATGTCGTCATCTGTTGGGACCACTAACTTCGCATCTTTATCGACAATCAGCTTAAGAAAGTCGAGTAAGTTACGCGCATATAGAGCAGATGCGTCGGCAGCAACCATACTTGGTAAATTGGTATAGCCAACAATCTTTACGCCATTTGCGTTCACAATCTTGTCCGCTTGAGTCAGCGGACAATTACCAGATCCGTTATCACCTTTGCCAGCAGCTAAGTCGATTACTACTGATCCAGCTTTCATATTGGCAACAGTGTCGCTGTGAAGCAGTACTGGAGGTTTGCGACCTGGAATCAATGCAGTGGTAATGACGATGTCAGCTTGTTGAGCGCGCTCTGCTACCAGAGCAGCTTGACGCTTCATCCAGCTTTCTGGCATAGGTCTTGCATAACCACCAACACCTTTTGCGATTTCACGCTCTTCATCTGTCTCATAAGGTACATCAACAAACTTAGCACCCAATGATTCAATTTGTTCTTTAGCAGCAGGGCGTACATCAGATGCTTCAATGACTGCACCAAGACGTTTTGCTGTTGCAATTGCTTGAAGACCTGCAACACCAGCACCCAAAATTAATATACGCGCTGCCTTAACAGTGCCAGCAGCAGTCATGAGCATTGGCATGAAGCGTTGATATTCATTAGCCGCAACCAGAACTGCTTTATAGCCAGCAATATTCGCTTGCGATGAAAGCACATCCATACTTTGTGCACGAGTAGTGCGGGGCGCAGCCTCTAATGAGAATGCTGTCACACCTTGTGCGGCCATTGCAGCAATGTTGTCATTATCAAATGGGTCGAGCATGCCCAACAGCACACTACCTGCTTTAATTTGCTTGAGTTCACTCACTTCTGGCGCCCGCACTTTAAGTACCAGCTCTGCACCAAAGGCATCTGCAGCACTGCCAATCGTGGCACCTACTGCTTCATATGCGGAGTCAGGCTGACTAGCATGTAAACCAGCATCTTTTTGAATGACGACGGTATGTCCTTGGCCAATCAGTTTTTTAACGGTTTCTGGTGTTGCGGCTACTCGAGTTTCCCCGGGCCTTGTTTCCAGTGGCACTCCTATGCGCATGGCATGTCTCCAAAAGCAAAATTTTTAAAAGGTCTATTTTATAGATAAACAGGGTAGGTTTTACCTACTTAGTTAGCCCCCAGGTTTGCCGGCTTGGTTTTTGCCTATATTCCTGTGAAATCGGGTTGAGACTTCTACAATAGGGGGGCTACCAATTTATAAAGTATTCTCGCATTTTTTTGATGAGCCAGCCTAATTCTTCTTCAATTTCACCTATAAAGCCTAAGAAAGTCGTCATTGGCATGTCTGGAGGGGTAGATTCGTCGGTTGCCGCCTGGATGCTGAAAGAGCAGGGCTATGAGGTCGTTGGCCTATTTATGAAGAATTGGGAAGATGACGATAACGATGAGTATTGTTCAGCACGTCAGGATTGGCTTGACGTGGTCTCGGTTGCGGACTTGATTGGCATCGATGTTGAAGCGGTCAATTTTGCTGCTGAGTATCGCGAAAGGGTCTTTGCAGACTTTTTACGTGAATACGCTGCAGGGAGAACTCCCAATCCCGACGTTCTTTGTAATGCTGAAATTAAATTTAAAGCCTTTTTAGACCATGCTATGAGTTTGGGTGCTGATGCCATTGCTACTGGCCATTACGCCAGAGTGCGACATCAGGCAGGTAAAGTGGAGCTGTTAAAAGCTATAGACGCTAGTAAAGATCAAAGCTATTTTTTACATCGTCTTACCCAAGCTCAACTATCCAATGTTTTATTTCCTCTGGGGGAGATACCTAAAACAGAAGTGCGCCAAATTGCAGAAAAAATTGCACTTCCTAATGCTCGTAAAAAAGATTCCACTGGAATTTGTTTCATTGGCGAACGCCCTTTCCGTGAATTTCTAAATCGCTACCTACCTACTACACCCGGCCCAATTAAAACGCCAGAAGGCAAGATTGTTGGAGAGCATATGGGTTTGGCCTTCTTTACTTTAGGTCAGCGTAAAGGCATTGGGATTGGTGGCAGTCAGGACGGTACTGGGGATGCTTGGTATGTAGCGCGTAAGGATATGAACAACAATACTTTGTATGTGGCTCAGGGTCATGAGCACCCGTGGTTATTAGCCAATAAGCTTGAAGCGATTGATGCTAGCTGGGTCGCTGGTATTGCACCAGCTGCAGGAAAGTATTCTGCTAAGACACGTTATCGTCAGGCAGACTCTGCTTGTGACATTGTCGCCGGCAAAGAAGGCCTAATGAGTTTTGAGTTGAGTTTTCCAGAAACGCAATGGGCAGTAACGCCTGGACAGTCTGCCGTTTTGTATGACGGCGATATTTGTTTAGGCGGCGGAATTATTTCCGCCTAATTATTACGCTGGCGGTGGTGCAGTCTCAATAAACGAAGTTTTGAGCATTAGTTTTTGATAGAGACGATCTAGATTGGGATACTGCTTTTGCCATTGCACATCTGGATAACGGAATAGCAAATATCCGACCGCACAACCCACTGCGATATCTGCCAATGTCATTTGATTGCCATGGCACCATGCATTTTCACCAAGCTCCTCTGACATTTGGCGCAAAGCCGTTTCAATCTTGCCCATTTGACGATCAACCCAAGTTTTGCTTTGTTGCTCTGCTGGACGCAAGGTGAGTTCTAAGCGCGCCAAAATACCGGCATCCATGATTCCATCAGACAGTGCCTCCCAAGTCTTTACAGAGGCGCGATCACGAGTATCGATCGGGATGAGCTTGCTAACAGGGCTTAAGCCATCAGCATATTCGGCTATGACCCTGGAGTCATAAATCACCCCGCCATCATCTAAAACAAGGCAGGGAACCTTGCCTAGAGGGTTGGTTTGCGTGATTTTGGTGTCAGGAGCCCAAACGTTCTCGAGAACGTGGTCAACATCTACCTTTTTTTCAGAGAAAACAATGCGTACTTTACGTACGTAGGGGCTGGTTAGGGATCCGATTAGTTTCATGGGGATAGTATAGCGATCCTGGGAAAGCTAGGCAGAACGCATTAAAATCAGGTTTTATAGATACTTTCAGTGCAAAGGCAATTTCCGTGAGTCAGCCTCTTTCAACCCTCAATGCCCTTTCCCCACTAGATGGCCGTTACGCCGGAAAAGTGGATGCGCTCCGCCCTTGGCTTTCTGAGTCCGCTTTTATGCGCCAGCGTGTTTTTGTCGAAATTCATTGGCTTTTGGCTTTGGCTTCGGCTGGCTTACCTGATCTACCCAAAATCAATGCAGCCGATGAAAAATTCTTGTTGTCATTGGCGGAAAACTTTTCCGATGCTGATGCCCAGCGGATTAAAGATATTGAAGCAGTCACTAATCATGATGTGAAAGCAGTTGAGTACTTCCTTAAAGAAAAAGTCTCTGGCCGACCCGACCTATTAAAAGCCAGTGAGTTCATTCACTTTGCCTGCACTTCTGAAGACATTAATAACACCTCGCATGGTTTAATGTTGCGCGGCGCTCGCGATGAAGTGCTATTGCCGCAGCTAAACAAGATTCTGTCAGTCTTGACCGACTTGGCCATTGAGCATGCAAAAGTACCTTTACTGTCACGCACCCATGGTCAACCTGCCTCCCCAAGCACTCTTGGCAAAGAGATTGCTAATTTTGCTAAACGACTTGATCGCGCCATCGATGTGATTGCTGCAGTTCCCTTGTTTGGCAAGATGAATGGTGCGGTAGGTAATTACAACGCCCATATTTCTGCATATCCTGACTTTGATTGGGAGAACTTTTCTAAAGGAGTAGTCGAGAAGCGCTTAGGCTTAACTTTTAATCCTTACACTATTCAAATTGAACCGCATGATGGAATGGCGCAATTATTTGATGCCATTGCGCGCGCTAATACGATCCTGCTAGATATGGATCGTGACTTCTGGGCTTATATTTCTGTTGGCTACTTTAAGCAGCGTACTAAAGCGGGAGAAATTGGCTCTTCAACCATGCCGCACAAAGTTAATCCAATTGATTTTGAAAACTCTGAGGGTAATTTGGGTGTGGCTAATGCTTTACTTCGTCACCTGGCAGAAAAATTACCCATCTCCCGCTGGCAGCGTGACCTGACTGACTCTACGGTGTTGCGTAATTTAGGCCCAGCATTTGGGCATAGTGTTTTAGCTTATGACAGTGCCCTACGTGGTCTCAGTAAGTTGGAAGTCAATCATGCTGCTATTGCTGCTGATCTTGATTCATGTTGGGAGGTATTGGCAGAGCCAGTTCAAACCGTCATGCGCCGTTATGGCATTGAGAATCCATATGAGCAATTAAAAGAGCTCACTCGCGGAAAAGGCATTAATCAACTCGATCTACAAAACTTTATTCGAGGGTTAAAGATTCCTGAAGATGCTAAAGCCCGCTTGCTCGAAATGACTCCCTCATCGTATTTAGGTAAGGCGGTCGAGTTGACCGAACGTCTGAAAAAGTGAGCCTTACTCCCGCTTCAGAATACGGAGCGCGTCCTCGGATCTGGTTTGCTGTTTATCAATTGCTATGGCATCTTTTATTACCACTAGCGTTTGTGCGTCTTGCTTGGCGTTCACGTCATGCCTCTGCTTATTTGCACCACATTCCTGAGCGCTTAGGTTTTGGCTATCAAAAACCGATTACTCAAAATGTTGTCTGGATTCATGCAGTATCTGTGGGCGAGACACGTGCTGCACAGCCTTTGATTGAAGCCTATCTTGCCAGGGGCGAATCTATTTTATTGACACATATGACGCTCAATGGCCGCCGCACTGGCAAGCAATTATTTGCTAAGGCAATTGCAGCGGGGCAGATTCGTCAGGTGTACTTACCTTATGATCTGTGTTGGTCAGTTGAACATTTCTTGAATACTTTTAGGCCTAAGCTGGGCCTTTTCATGGAAACAGAAGCTTGGCCAACAGTCGTATTTCGCTGTGCTGATAAAGGCTTACCCTTATTCCTAGTGAACGCTCGTTTGTCAGAGAGAAGTGCGCGCCGAGTAAATCAATTCGGTAAGGCAGGGCGGGCATTGTTTCAGGCCTTTGCCGGTATTTTGGCTCAAACAGAATTTGATGCACAGCGCTATCGTAGCCTAGGCGTTCAAAATATTGAGGTAGTGGGTAATTTGAAGTTTGATGTTCCGCTTGATGCGCATTTAGTCAAACAAGGTAAAGAGTGGCAAGAATCTCTACATGCCAAACAGCGACTAATGGTTTGTGCTGCTAGCACGCGTGATGGTGAAGAGGCCATCATTCTCAAAGCTTGGAAAGATCTATTGCTCAATCATGCATTCGAAGTTCCACCTTTATTGTGCTTAGTGCCTCGACATCCCGAGCGCTTTTCAGAAGTAGCAGACCAGATTCATGCAACTGGCTTGAGGTTCCGTAGACGCACTGAATGGCAAGGCATTCCTAAAGATAGCCTAGATTTGGATGTGGTCTTAGGGGATTCTATGGGTGAGATGCCGATGTACTACAGCGCATCTGATCTCGTAGTCATGGGCGGCAGTCTATTGCGTTTTGGCGGCCAGAATCTCATTGAGGCTTGTGCTGCTGGTTGCCCTGTTTTGTTGGGCGAGCACACCTATAACTTTCAGCAAGCATCGATCGATGCGCTAGAGTCTGGAGCTGCTAAACGCATTAAAGGGGAATTACTCTTAGGTGAGCCCATTGCATTAATGGAGGCCTTGAAATCCTTACTGCTTCATCCTGCAGAGTTAAGTCAGATGGCTATTGCTGCTAAGACTTATTCCATTGAACATCAAGGTGCGACAAACAGAATTCTTGCTGCCCTTGATCAACAGAACTTTTCTTTAAATTAAACGCGAGCCCCGAAGTTAGGGTCATCGCTTCTGGAATTGTCATCAGGTTTTTTATCGCCCTTGAGTAAATCCTCACGGGTCACACCTAACCACATAGCCAAGGCTGCAGCCACAAAGACTGAAGAGTAAATACCAAACAAAATACCAATGGTCAGCGCTAAGGCAAAGTAAAAGAGCGTAGGCCCACCGAAGATCAACATCGCTAAAACCATCATCTCCGTGCTGCCATGGGTAATAACAGTCCGGCTAATGGTGCTAGTAATAGCGTTATCAATAATCTCGCGAGTATTCATCTTGCGATACTTACGGAAATTTTCACGAATACGGTCAAAGATCACGACGGACTCATTGACTGAATAGCCAAGCACTGCCAAGATGGCTGCCAAAACGGATAGTGAGAATTCCCATTGGAAGAAGGCAAAGAATCCAAGGATGATCACAATGTCGTGTAAGTTCGCAATGATGCCAGCTAAGGCAAATTTCCATTCGAAGCGGAATGAGAGATAAATCACGATACCGATGATGACAAAGATGAGGGCTTTGAGTCCATCAATTGCCAATTCCTGACCAACTTGAGGGCCTACGAACTCAACACGCTGAAGCTTGGCACCAGTAGTACTAGCATCAAGTGCCTGCATCACAGCAGTACTTTGATCGGCCGAGGAGATGATCTTACCTGCAGCATCCTTTTGCAAGGGCAGGCGAATCATGACATCACGTGAACTACCAAAGTTTTGGATTTGGGTATCTGTGTAACCTAATTTTTCTACCTTCGTTCTAATAGATTCCAGTGGCGCCGTTTGTGGGTAGCTCACCTCCATTACAGTACCGCCTGTAAATTCGATGGAAAGATGTAAGCCGTTATGCCAGAGGAAAAAAACAGCAAGCAAGAAGGTGATGAGAGAAATCGCATTGAGCACCAATGCATGGCGCATAAATGGAATATCTTTTTTAATTCTAAAAAATTCCATGGCTTATTTCTCCTGAGGGCGCCAAACTTGGCCAATAGCAAGTTTCTGAACCTTCTTATTTCTGCCATACCAAAGGTTGACAAGACCACGAGAGAAGAAGACCGCTGAGAACATTGAGGTCAAGATGCCAAGGCAGTGCACCACTGCAAAGCCCTTGATGGGTCCTGAGCCAAATGCAAGCAAGGCCAGACCAGCAATTAAGGTAGTGACGTTAGAGTCAAGAATCGTAGCCCAAGCTTTATCAAAGCCAACTGCGATTGCAGTTTGTGGCGCAGCACCGTTACGTAACTCTTCCCGAATACGTTCATTAATCAATACGTTTGAGTCAATCGCCATACCGAGTGCTAAGGCCATCGCGGCAATGCCTGGAAGCGTCAATGTTGCTTGTAGCATCGATAGAATAGAAATCAATAAGACTAAGTTCACTGCCAAAGCAATGACAGAGAAAAAGCCAAAGAGCAGGTAATAAGACGCCATGAAAATAGCAATCGCGGCAAATCCGATGAGTAAGGATTTAAACCCCTTCTCAATATTTTCAGCGCCTAGGCTAGGACCGATCGTCCTTTCTTCAATGATTTCCATTGGTGCTGCCAGTGAGCCAGCACGTAGCAGAAGCGCTAAGTCATTTGCGCTGGCAGTAGTAGGTTGACCCGTAATCTGAAATTTAGAGCCAAACTCACTTTGAATGGTAGCGATGGTAAGGACTTCACCTTTGCCTTTTTCAAACAAAATCATTCCCATCGGCTTACCAATATTCTCACGGGTGATTTCTTGCATAACGCGACCACCCGCAGCATCTAAAGAAATATTGACTGCCGGTCTTTGGTTTTGATCAAAGCCAGCACTAGCATCGGTAATGCGATCGCCACTGAAAATAACGGACTTTTTAAATACGCCTTGACGATTTTCACCAAAGCGAAAGACATCCATTCCAGGGGGAGGCGTTTCACCAATCGCGATTGTAGAAACAGTTGGATCGGCAAGACGTGACTCTAAGGTTGCGGTGCGACCAATGATGTCTTTGGCCCGCGCAGTGTCTTGTACGCCTGGTAGCTGAACGATGATTCGCTCAGCGCCTTGTTGTTGAATGACCGGTTCTTTTACCGCTAATTCATTCACCCGCTTATTCAAGGTCACGATGTTTTGCTTAACGGCGTTATCTTGAATCTCTTTCAAGGCAGTTGGCTTAAATTCACCCTGTAATTTTGGGGAAGGGCCTGCAGGCTTTACTTGCCAGACTAAGTCAGGCTGGCTAGTCACTAGGACAGTGCGGGCTGCCTCTGCTTCAGCAGTGCTGCCAAAATTAATTGTGATGGATTCGGTTCCACGCTCAATACCTTGGTGGCGAATATTCTTATCACGTAACTGAGTGCGAATATCGCTTGCTAAAGAAGTCACTTTCTTTTGTACTGCGCCCTTCATATCCACTTGCAGCAAGAAGTAAACGCCGCCACGTAGGTCAAGACCCAAGGGCATTGGCAGGGCATTAATAGCATTTAACCAACCTGGAGTATTTGATAGGAGGTTTAGTGCAACGGTGAAATTTGGATCGTTTTGATCAATATTGAGTTTTTGCTGCAAGAGATCGCGCGCTCGCAGTTGAATATCAGTATTGTTAAAACGAATCTTGATAGAGCCGATGTTTGCTACAGCCTCGAAAAAGATCCCAGTGTTGGCAATATCTGCTTCAGCCAGGATTTTTTCAACGCGAGACTGTGTCGCCAAATCAACCTTGATGGTTGGCTTGGCAGACGAGACTTGAACTGCTGGGGCCTCTCCAAAGAAATTTGGTATTGAATATAGTCCGCCGATGAGCAAAGCAACGGCGATAACTAAATATTTCCAGAGAGGGTAGCGATTCATATTGAGAAACTTTTCATCAAAATGATTAGGCGGACTTCAATGTGCCTTTAGGCAATACAGTTGTGATCGCGCCTTTTTGCATTTGTACTTCTGTCCCAGAGGCAATTTCAACGGTGACTAGTGCATCTTTCAAAGAGGTGACCTTACCCATGATGCCGCCAATGGTAACCACTTCATCGCCAACAGCCAATGCTTCGAGCATCGCTTTTGTTTCTTTTTGACGCTTCATTTGCGGGCGAATCATGATGAAGTACAAAACTGCAAACATCAAAACGAGGGGAAGGAAGCTCATTAAGCCACCGGAATCTGTAGCCGCGGCAGGGGCCTGGGCAAAAGCGTTACTAATCCACATATAAAACCTCCGTTAAAGACGATTTGGAAACTGCTTTAGTTATAGGCTTGAAAGCAAAGCCGTAAACCCGCAATTCTAAACTGTGTGGCGTTTTGGAGGTGATTTGGAGGGGCTTAGCCCTTTGTAGGGCTATTAATCCTGCCCAGGGGCTACGCCACGTTGACGGTTGGAGTGGAATTCCTCGCGGTAGGCGCTAAAGCGATCCTTACTTAAAGCCTCTCTCACCTCAGTCATCAACTGTAGGTAATAGGAGAGGTTATGGATAGTATTGAGCTGTGAACCCAGAATTTCATTAGCCTTTTGGAGGTGATTTAAATAGGATCTCGTGAAATTTTGGCAGGTATAGCAGCTGCAGCTAGGATCAACCGGACGATCATCGTCTTTGTAGCCTGAATTTCGCAGTTTTAAGTCGCCAAAACGGGTAAATAGCCAGCCATTTCGTGCATTACGGGTAGGCATTACGCAATCAAACATATCAATGCCCAGGCTCACGCCCAAAATAAGGTCTTCAGGCGTACCTACCCCCATAAGGTAATGGGGCATATGTTCGGGAAGCTTGGGCGCTGTGAAATTCAGAATTCGCTCAAATTCTGGTTTAGGTTCACCTACAGACAGACCACCAATCGCAATCCCATCAAAGCCTTGTTGACTGACTGCGTCTAATGAACATTCTCGGAGATTTTCAAACATTCCTCCTTGAACAATGCCAAAGAGACCATTGCCAGTATTGAGTTCTCGGAAGCGTTTAAGGGAGCGGTCTCCCCATCGCAGCGACATCTCCAATGAGGCGCGGGCAGTTTTTTCAGAAGTGGGTTGACCCTTTATTTCATAAGGGGTGCATTCATCAAATTGCATTGCGATATCACTATTGAGAACTGCTTGTATTTCCATCGATACTTCTGGCGACATAAAGAGTTTGTCGCCATTAATAGGAGAAGCAAAGGTCACCCCTTCTTCAGAAATTTTTCTAAGTGCGCCTAAGCTAAAAACTTGAAATCCACCAGAGTCAGTCAGTATGGGTTTGTTCCAAGCCATAAAGCGATGCAAGCCACCATGTTTTTGAATGACCTCTAACCCAGGTCTGAGCCATAGATGAAAAGTATTTCCTAGGATGATTTGTGCCTTTGCTTCCTCTAGGTCACGGGGAGTCATTGCCTTGACTGTCCCATAGGTGCCCACTGGCATGAAGATTGGAGTTTGTATGCTGCCGTGAGGGAGATCTAATTGACCAAGCCGAGCAGGACTGTGTGAGTCACGTGCCAGGATATTGAAGTGAACAGGTTTGGTCATGAATTGATATTCTCGAGTCGGCAAAGAAACATTGCATCTCCATAGCTAAAGAAGCGATAACGTTGAGCAATGGCATGTTGATAAGCAGCGCGAATATTTTCTACCCCTGCAAAAGCGCTTACCAACATTAATAAGGTAGATTTTGGCAGATGAAAGTTCGTTAACAAACAATCTACGGTTTTAAATTCAAAGCCCGGCGTGATAAAGAGATTAGTCTCCCCAGAACTTTGACCGCTGATAGCATGACTCTCTAGGGCTCTAAGACTGGTGGTACCTACGGCAATGACGCGACCGCCAGCTTGTTTTGTATTCGCTATCATTTTTAGGGTGGCATCCGAAATTGAGAACCATTCATGGTGCATTTGGTGTTTTGAGAGGTCTTCCTCCCGTACTGGACTAAAAGTACCAGCACCGACATGCAATGTGATGGTAGCTTGTTGTACTCCAAGAGCCTTTATTTTCTGTAGGATAGTTTCATCAAAATGCAATCCTGCAGTGGGAGCCGCTACAGCACCAGGATTTTTGGCTAGGACAGTTTGATAGCGCTGCGCATCTTCATTATCAGGCTGGTGTTGAATATAAGGCGGTAATGGCAATTCACCGAATTGCTCTAATAGTGAAAATACATTTTCCGGAAAACGTACTTCATAAAATCGTCCGTCATACCCAATCATTTCAACAGCGAATGACTCTCCTGCAGTATTGTGAATGTGTACTATTGATCCAGTTTTAGGGGTCTTAGAGGCTCTGATTTGAACCCACGCTTGCCGTTCACCAGTAATCCGTTCAATGAAGAGTTCAACATTCCCGCCCGTCTCTTTTTTGCCATGAAGCCGAGCAGGTATCACTTTAGTATCGTTCAGTACTAACAAGTCCCCGGGCCTCACAAGGTCAAGAATTTCTTTAAACTGACGATCTACGAATTGGGCGTGTTTACCCACCTTAGGCCTCATTTCTAAGAGGCGGCTATCCGTTCTATTCGCCAAGGGGTGCTGAGCGATTAGATCGGTCGGGAGTTCGTAATTGAAGTCGGAGAGTTGCATAGCATTACCATCAGGTATGAGATTTTAACGATGACTACGAAACAAGCCCCAACTCCACTACAAAAAATGGGTTTAGACAGCCCAATGGCCCTTGCTTTGCACTTGCCATCTCGTTATGAGGATGAAACCGAATTATTGACAATTGAAGAGGCCATTAGCCATGGCCGCTATGGATCGGTCCAAACTCAAGGGCTTGTGATTCGCAATCAAGTGCTCTTTAGACCTAGAAGACAGATGATTGTCACTATTGAGGATGAAGCCGAAACCCTTCAATTGCGCTTTCTCAATTTTTATCCTAGCCAACAAAAACAAATGGCAGTGGGTGCGCACCTTAGAGTGCGTGGTGATATTCGAGATGGATTTCAGGGGAATGAGATGGTGCATCCAACCGTGCGCGCCGTTTCCCCCGATACACCATTACCGACTAGTTTGACGCCAGTCTATCCAGCGAGCGCTGGAATATCACAAACCATCATTCGTAAGGCAGTAACGCAGGCATTGCGAGATCCTAGTTTGAAAGAAGGTTTAGCTGAGTTCTTACCGAAGAAATTAATGGCACAGCTTCTTCCCAGTAACGATTGGCCTAACTTGCAAGCAGCGATTACTTATCTGCATCAACCGCCCGCTGACGCTAATACCCAAGCATTGTTAGAGCGCACTCATCCCGCTTGGAGACGTGTGCAATTTGAGGAATTACTGGCCCAACAAATTTCCTTAAAGCGAGCCCATGCTATTCGTAGGGAGCGGCATGCTCCAAGCTTTGGCAAGCTAGATAAAAAAGAGTCAAACATTGAGGTAGGTTTATTAAGAGCCTTACCCTTCAAGCTCACTGGAGCACAAAATCGGGTTTGGTCAGAAATTGGAGATGACCTTTCCTCCTCGTTTCCAATGAATCGACTTTTACAAGGCGATGTCGGGAGCGGTAAGACGGTGGTGGCTGCGCTGGCAGCCGCCCGTGCGATGGATCATGGCTATCAAGCTGCAGTCATGGCCCCCACAGAAATTTTGGCTGAGCAACATTACCTCAAGATGAAAGAGTGGTTTGAACCTCTGGGAATCAATATCGCATGGCTATCTGGTAGCCTAAAAGCAAAGGCCAAAAGACTTGCCCAAGAGAGTATTGAGAGTGGTGCGGCGCAGCTCATCATCGGCACCCATGCTCTGATTCAGGAAAATGTCAGCTTTGCTAAATTAGGCTTGGCGGTGATTGATGAGCAACATCGTTTTGGAGTGAGGCAGCGTTTAGAAATTCAACAACGCGTCGGCTCCGAAACTTTTTATTGTCATCAACTCATGATGTCTGCAACTCCAATACCACGTACATTAGCGATGACCTATTACGCCGATCTCGATGTATCGGTCATCGATGAATTACCACCAGGTCGAAAGCCAATTACCACCAAGGTCGTGAAGGCTAGTCGTCGCGACGAAGTGATTAGCGGACTTCAAAGCTGGTTAGAAAAAGGCCTACAAGCATATTGGGTGTGTCCTTTGATTGAGGAGTCTGAAGTACTCCAATTACAAACTGCAGTGGAAAATTTTGAACAGCTCACTTTGGCATTGCCAGGCTTTAAAGTAGGTTTGGTGCATGGCCGTCTTAAAGCGGATGAGAAAGCAGCTGTTATGGCAGCATTTAAAGCCAATGAGATTCAGCTTTTGGTAGCTACTACAGTCATTGAAGTAGGTGTCGATGTGCCGAACGCAGCTCTCATGGTGATTGAACATGCAGAGCGCTTTGGTTATGCACAAATTCATCAATTGCGAGGGCGTGTTGGGCGAGGTTCAGCTGATTCAGTTTGCATTTTGATGTATGCAGAACCACTTTCGATGGCAGCAAAAGAACGCTTACAGACCTTGCGAGAGATTTCGGATGGCTTTGTGATTGCAGAGCGAGATTTATCGCTCCGAGGTCCTGGCGAACTACTGGGCGCCAAACAATCAGGCGATGCCATGCTGCGTTTTGTAGACTTACAAAGAGATGCGTGGCTGATTGAACTAGCTCAGCAGGCTGCTGATCGTCTTTTGGCTGACCATGGCGATATCGTTGAGCGTCACCTAGAGCGCTGGCTTGGATCGCGAGCTGAGTTTCTAAAGGCGTGATAATGACGCTATGGTTTTGATCGATCGCCTGACCTCTTATGCTTACCTCATCCGGTTAGATAAACCGATTGGGACTTTATTGCTTTTATGGCCTACCTTATGGGCCCTATGGTTAGCCAGTAGTGGCGTCCCCAATTTTTCCATCTTGATTATTTTTGTTGTTGGAACTTTTTTGATGCGCAGTGCAGGTTGCGCTATCAATGATTACGCTGATCGCGACTTTGATCGTCACGTAATGAGAACTCAACAGCGACCAGTAACGAGTGGCAAGATTTCAGGTAAAGAGGCAATCGGTGTAGCAGTGATCCTAGCCTTACTTGCATTCCTATTGATTCAACCATTAAATAACTTTACAAAGCAGTTATCAGTTCTCGCTTTACTCGTTGCATTTATCTATCCCTTTACTAAGCGATTTTTTGCAATGCCCCAGGCGGTGCTTGGCATCGCGTTTGGTTTTGGTATTCCTATGGCCTACGCTGCAATTTTAGATTTCATTCCTTCTGAAGCATGGGTGCTTTTTATAGGAAATATCTTTTGGGCCATTGCATATGACACCGCTTATGCCATGGTCGATCGAGACGATGACATACGTCTGGGTTTACGTACTTCAGCCATTACCTTCGGTCGCTATGACGTTCTGGCAATTGGCATCAGCTATGTCATCTTATTGATCACTCAGCTCTGGGTGGCTAACATAGCAAGTCTGAGTAATTATTTCTTAATAGGCTGGTTCGCTGCATTGGCTTGTGCGATCTACCACATGAAATTAGTGGCTACTCGCAAAAGGGAAAATTGCTTCCTAGCGTTTCGCCACAATAATTGGTTAGGCGGATTTTTATTTCTGGGGATTGTTTTAGGTTTGAGTCTGAATTAGTTGGATGTTAACTTTTACCTAATTCATCACCCATCACTTTGCCGCGCTCATTTGCCGCTGCAATCGCTTTCTCCAAAATAACATGCCAGCCATCTTGGTTTAATACGTCTAATGCTGCAGCAGTAGTGCCGCCCTTAGAAGTCACGCGTTCGCGTAGTACGCTAGCAGGCTCAGAGGAGTTTTGAGCGAGCTGTATGGCACCCTCTAAAGTGGCATAAGCTAATTTTCGAGAAGTTTGTGCATCTAAGCCTAATTTTTCACCAGCTGACTGCATAGCTTCTAGAAATGCAAATACATAAGCAGGTCCACTGCCAGACACCGCAGTAACGGCATCCATTAACTTCTCATCAGATACCCAGATCGACTGTCCAACAGCATTACAAATTGTTTCTGCTAGGGTGCGATCTTCCGAGCTGATATCAGTTTTTGCAAAAAGGCCAGTGATACCTTTACCAATTAGTGCAGGAGTATTGGGCATAGCGCGAATGCACCTTGTCTGCTCTAGCCATCGGCTCATATCGGCCAAGCGAATACCTGCTGCAATGCTGAATACCAATGGGCTTGCTGCAGATGTATGTTTGAGTTTGGATGCCAAACCTTTGGCAACGATATTGAAATCCTGTGGCTTGATAGCCATGACAACAACATTATTTTGAGCAAAGTCAAAAGCAATACTATCCAATTTATGAATGATCTGTACTTTGAAATCATTTTGTAGGCTTTGAGCAGTAGCAGTGTTTGCTTCTACAACTGAAATTTGATCCGCTTTGCAGCCATTCGCTAGTAATCCACTGATTAAGGCGCGGCCCATATTGCCGCCGCCAATAAAAGTAATGTGGGTATCAGGTTTAATCTTTGGGCTCATGCAGTGATTTTATCCCGCTTGCCAAAAATAGCGCTTCCGACACGAATCATGGTGCTACCTTCAGCAATTGCAGCCTCAAGATCATCCGACATTCCCATTGAGAGAGTGTCAAAAAAT
>Ga0114974_10001817_pt1 | contig 16703 bp, 22 predicted proteins | sample S_130206_EF_Meta_FD_87318 | JGI IMG/M metagenome (GOLD analysis project Ga0114974, IMG submission 87318) | Freshwater microbial communities from Lake Simoncouche, Canada to study carbon cycling - S_130206_EF_MetaG | ecosystem: Environmental > Aquatic > Freshwater > Lake | place: Lake... | reverse complement strand
TGCTTGATCTCTTAATATAACTTGGTGTAGTAATGGGCTCATAGGTTTACCAGGAACAATACTAGCCCATGATTCACTTTGAACTTCTTCTAAATCAATAGTTCTTACATCACACCATTTAATAAACTTGTGTTCAATACCATTAATACGAACAGCAAAGTGTGTACGATTGCCTCCTATGTAATCAGGCTCCCATGACCACTTATTGTCTGTGCAAAATTGTTCAGCAACTGCCACTAGCTCAGACAAATACAACTCTTTAAAGTCGCCTTCCGGTACACGTCCAATCTCAACCCCTAGCTGTATTCTAGCATTAATCTTAAACTTCTGTACTTCGTGCATTACATCAGACAACTGTTCTAAGTTAGCCAATGTATAAGTTAATGTCTTTACATCTAATCCTAGTTTAAGGCAATTTTCTAAACCGACCATTTGTTTGTCGCGAACCTGTCCACCGTTATAGTCAGGATGGTTCAATCCAAAAGTCCATTTAAGTCTAGGGATACCTTCAAAGCGTTGTACATAATCCCACTTGGCCAAGTATACACCATTAGTAACTATTATAACATTTCTAGGCTTGCCGGGCAATGCCTGTATGGCTAATACTAAATCTGCAAGATCTTTTCTCACAGTGGGTTCAGCACCAACTAAACTAACAGGATATCCGTTATCAGGCCACGACTGAACTTCTGATAACAAATAATCAATACTTGGATCTTTACTGTTATTGTCAGGCATTTGATAACAATGCGGACAATCTAAGTTACACCGATTAGTAATGTCTAACCAATAACTGCTTGGTCTACGTTTTTCGTATTGTTGATTGGTATAGAATGAAGAATTGATATCTACTAATTCTTCATGGTATCCGTGTTTTGGACAAGTTTTGCCTAACCAAATTGCGCTGTCTCTTTCAAACTTTACAGCAGGCACGTGCCGGTAGCAATCTTCACATAGAGAAATAGTATCACTTATTTTGTTCATGGCAAATATTTATGATAATTACTGTATGGACAAAAAATTTAATTACTATTACAATAACGTACCAGATAGTGGTCCTTGCCGAAATAATTTAATATACACCAGTCTTATGTCTGAAGACAATACGGTGTTTGTCCAATGGTATCATAATGATACAGAATATCACAAAGGTAAGAATCAAGTTGTGGATCCTGCCAAAATGGAAGAAAAGTGGTTACGTGAAGTAAACTACTTAACACAGATGCGTAATGCGTACCCTGACTTAATTCCAAAAATTCTTAAAATTGATTTAGACGATAAAAAAATATATCTGGAAGTTAACGGGCCAGACTTCTGGGAACAAGCAGGTTGTCTAACTGAGAACTTCAACAAGGTCCTACCTGATTGGCAAGATCAAATGATTGAAATTATCAAAGCTCATAAAAATTTAGGCATACACAAATACAGTATGCACCCTAGTAGTTATTTTGTAGTTGATGGAAAATTAAAAAGTATCAATTATTTTTTTACCTATCGTGCAACGGAACCAAATATTAGCATTGCAGAAGTTGAAAGTCATATCTATACGACACGCCAAGATGAAATGCGCAAGCACCTAGAAAGGCTAGGTATCGAATGGGATACCCCACAGCCGTGGAAAGTTATGGACGAGTTATGCTGGGCTAGTTTTAGTAACAACTATCCTAAAGAATTTATCGAGCGAGTAAGATGTATAAAATAATTCCTTGGTCACTAGAATTAGATTTAACAGATTTCTATAGATATTGTACAGCTAAGGGATTTGTCAATAATGCTAGCCAGAAAGCCATGATAGATTGTTTTCGAAATGAACGTGAGTGGTGTGTATGGATATTGTTTTATAATGATGTTGCTGTGGGAAGTGTAGCAGCACACAGCATAGATGAAGGATATCGCATCTGTGCTAGGACTTGTGTGTTGTCAGAGCTGTTGCCGCTAAACACACTGCGCACTCGCAATCAAATAGTTACACATCAGCATGTAACAGCACAATACTTGATGCCGGCATGTATAGAGTGGGTGGGAAGTAAGGGCGACATGTACATTACCAGCCATCCTAGCGAAGTAGGAACACAACGATTGGTGCATACTGTATGGGGACCTAGTTTAGAAAAGACAGGGGTTTTAACTAGAGCGTTTGAAAAAGACTATCGGGGACACTTACAAACGTTTTGGAAACTAAATGCAGAAGTGTTCCTTGATCAACTAAGAAACACTTCTAAAATTTAATTAACGTATAGCTTCAATTCCGTTAGTAACAGCAAGTCTAACCATTGCATTACTAAATTTCCAGCCATCGTAATAAAACATTTCTCTTGGACCGGTAACTTGACTACGTATATTATAATAATCGGGATCAATGTGTGGCAACATTTTTTTGTTTAGTTCCTCAAGATCAAGTTCTTCGTTTGTACGTATGTACCAACATTCGAGATCGCTATCAAACACAACATCAAAATCTTTTTCAGATACTAGTCCGGTAACTTCTGCAACAACAGAATTTAAGAAATAATAGTAAACAGTTTTACCATTAATTCGACATAAGTCTGCTCGCCCAATAAACGTAAACACACCGTCCTCAACGTCGAATCTATCGCCTGTGTGGATTACATTACCTCTGTAATCAGTTATTTTTAGCAGCTTATCACCTTCTGTTGTAACTTCTTTATAAAACGGTGACGGAGTTCCATAGTTTCTAAGATTCCATTCTTTATAATTGTCTGGGCCTATCTCACAATAGAATACAGGACCACCAACTTCTTGGCTACCAAATTGCGGAGTTATAATGTAACCAAAATCTCCACACATTCTACTAAGATATTTTTCTTTCATAGCGCCAATGTAGTGTATTTTCATTTGGTCGTGTTGTTTTTTACTAAGGTCCATGCCTTCTGAAAACCATTCCATTGCATCAAAGAAGACCGCGATTCGATTAATTTTTTCAGCCTGTACTGTGTCTATCATAGCTTTATGTAATAACTCTTCTCGGTCGCCGCCGTCCCACCCAATTGGGGCATGAAAGTGAGACTTACATCTATTAGCTAACGGTAAAAAGTATACACCGAGAATTACTCCGTGCTGTAAATTCTTATCATGCCAACACTTTTCGTTTTCTTTTAAATCATATAACACAGCATTGCTATTCATCATTCTAAAAAAGAATTCATGATTATGTTCAATAAGTTTAGGAGTAGCAGTTGTTCCAGAACTAGTCGTAATCATGATGCTATCTTCGGGTTCGCACCATACAGGTGAAACAATTTCAGTTGGCTTATATGTGTCTAAAACATTACAATGCAGTTTTTTACTCGCATACTGCGGTTGATCGTATCCCGGTGGGTATACCATATCCCAAAGTACAATATCGGCTGTCTTGTAAAGGGGCATTTTCTCCATGGCTAATACTGTTTTTGGAAAATCAGAAATAATAAATTTCATTCCGAGCTCGGCACAAGCAAAAAGCCAGATCGGATAGTTAGGCCAATACGTGATACACATCACTACGTGTTGTCCTTTTTTAGCATTAAATTCTTTTATCAAATAAGTTTTAGCAAGATCGATCTTTTCTTCAAGCTGTTGCCTAGTTACATGAATAGGGAAAATATTATCATTTTCGTCTCGGTTCAGTGCAGTTATTTCAAATTCGGGATGTAGTACGTTTCTAGTAATGATATCCATTTTTGTCCTCCTAGTTAATTTCTGATTTAGTTAAGCTACAGTGCGGCAAAGCTATATAACTGTAGCCAAGAATATTTATGATAGGAAATAACGATGAAGTTCAGAAGTGAAAAGCAACGATCGATTGTTTTTTGTATATTAGATATCACAGATAATTGCCAAAGTGGTGTTGCCAAAGATGTATGTGTTAATCTAAGTGATTTTATGATCAACAGGATTGATCAACACAAGTACGATATTTTGATCAGTAAAGATGAAGATGAATTATTAAACGTTGCAGCCGATGAAGGGTATGCTCATGCAGTTCTTATTTCGGCAGGTACTAGTTTAGGATTATCTGATAGACTGTTTGATGCAGTTGAAGATCAATGCCAAGAAGATTTCTTTATAGCAGGACATATTTTAGATAGAGGTGATCATGCCTACTATAAAAAAAATGCCTGTTTTGAATTACATCAACAATTTTATGTTATTAATCTTGAACAGTATAAAGAATTAGGTCGTCCCTTTGTGGGCAACGAAGAATGGGTAGAGTACCAACAGATTGCTCCGCTTCGTAGCGAAGAATGTTTACATGGCGATCCAGAAATTCCTGCATGGATGAAAAAAGGAACTGAACTTAAAACTTATTCTGTTAAATTGCATGGTTGGAATATATTAAATGTTGGGTTAGAACACGACAAACATCTAATACCGTTGAGCCGTAGAATTCGAGATAGTAAAAAATATTTGTATTACGAACACGATCATGTATTTTTAAAACAGTTAGCAGATATACGACAACTTCAATTCTTTGGAATGAACTTTTTTGCTGGTTGGAACTCTGATCAATTAAGGGCAGACTTACCATTTGATGGACCAGTTGAACAATACGCTACTGTTGGCATTGGATTTAATTGGATTAAAAATTTAGAAATTGTAGGTTTTGCAGAAAATACCAAAGTAATTTTTACAGACATTAACTATAACTGTTTAATGTTTATGAAAAAAATGGTTGAAGAATGGGATGGAAAAGATTACGATGAATTCTATTGGAGGAACAAACCAATGCTGCCTAACAATCCTCCGTATATTCCAGAAACCTATAAAGATCAAATACGTGAACAATGGCAGAAATTCTTAACAACAATGGATAACTGGGATGCTCATTGGGAAAAAATTAGGAATTTAAACTATGAGTATATTCTCATAGACTACACAGCATCATTTAATTTTGATTGGCTCGAAGCAGGCAAGAAAACTTTGTTAAATTTAAGTGACTTGTACAATCATGGACCATTTGTTGCTTCGTCGAGTTTAAAATATCGCATTAGTTGTGAAAACGGTTTGTTACAAAAACTTAAAAATAAAGATTCAAACATAACAACTATTTTATCCTCAAGAGCCGCAGATGGGTTTTGGAAAAATAAAATTGATCAGAAATTAGATAAGGTTAGTAATTTTATCTATACTGATATTAAAGATCTAAAAACACCAGCCTGGCATGCAGCGGACTGGCAACATAATAGCGAACGCCCCTTAGGAGTTAATTGATGAAAGAATATTATCATTCAGAGGGTCGTTATCTAAAACTAGATATCGCATTGCCATATAAAGAAATGTGTGCAGAAGCATTTGCTTTGATTGATAAGTTTAGCTCACACAGAGGTGATGAAGATTCGCACGGTTGGGAAAGTTTAACCATACATGGGCTTGGATGGGACAAACACGAGAACTATGATGCCTACGGTTATAAGAAAGGCAAAGATGCTAGCAACGACATGATATGGACTGAGATTGCAGATCAATGTCCAATAACAACTAAGTGGCTTAAAGACGTTTTTCCTTGTAACAAATATGGTCGTGTTAGATTTATGTTATTACGTGCAGGCGGAAAAATTGCCTTACACAGTGATAGTAGTATAAAATTAATAGAGAATATAAATGTTGCTCTTAATAACCCTGTAGGTTGTAAATGGGTTTGGGGAGACGGCAAAGAAATAATTATGGAACCAGGCGGAGTGTATGCAATGAATTTACATTATCATCATTCGGTAATAAATGAAAGTAATGAAGATCGTATGCATATGATTATTGCTAGACACGATGCTACCAGCGGTTGGAAGCAATTAATAGAAGATGCAGCTTCCAAACAAGGAATTACTGGCGAATATAAAGTAATCGACGAATTACCTTAAACTGTATAATCCTGATCCGGAAAATCAAAAGCCATACGGTGCAATACTCGTTTTTCTATTGCCTCAAATGGCCACCTCTTGTGAATACCTAACCATTGCTCGGCTATAACGATGTCCCCGTCGTCCCAATCGTGATGATAACAGTATTTGTCTTGTATGGTATGCTCTGTTAACCAACTAATAATGTCTTTGCTTTCGTCTTCTGATAAACCTACAAATCCAGAAATTTGCAAGAACGGAAAATAAAACCCTTTTTTACCTGCTATGTTTTGCATGACTAAATTAGGAGTATACCCATCGAGTGCCTCTCCAGTATACCCTGCCAATACATCAGCATCATTTTCAGCCCAGTTGGCCATGACAAGTTTAAGATTTTCTAAGGGTTCTCTTTTTTGTTTGTCTAATTCGTCATAGGACAAAATGTTATTATTCCACGTGGTTCTTGATCCTTTAGAACCTCTTACGGAATACAAATAAATCAATGAACGTTTTAAAGGGTCGTGTGGATCGTTGCAGTGCCACACCATTTCATCAGTCCACCCTGCAATTCCAGGCAAGCCGTGTTCATTTTTTTCGCCAGTAACACGTAGAATATATTTTTCTGATCCGTCTACTTCTGCTCCACGATAGCATTCAGCATCGAACGACCCTTCTACATCCACATGAAACTGTTGCGGATTCTTAAACATTTTAGCAATTCTAACTTCGTCTTCAATAGTTAACGATTGATTTTTAATTACTACAAGAGTATGCGTTGCTAATAATTTTGCTATGTAATTTATATCATCTTGTGTAGCAGTATTGATGTTAAAATTTTCAAGTATAACAGTCCAACCGTTTTTGTGTAATTTATATTGTATCATTTGATAACCTCATTATAATCTACTCCTGCTCTATGCAGTACTCTAATGTCCATTCTAGCAAATGGCCAGCGTTTGTGTATGCTGTTCCATTGATCAGATATAACTACATCGCCGTCCTCCCAATCATGATGATACATGTATTTTTCGTTTAAAACGTGATTACAGAGTGTTAGTTTAAGTTTGTCAGATTCTTGTTGTGTAAGCTCTACAAACTTCCCTAATTGGTAGGGAGAAAAATACATACCTGGTTGACCTGCAAGAGTTGTATGAACTAGCGGAGGATTCCATGCGGTATTATATTTTACTCCAACATGATCGGGTGCGCTTGGTGCAGATATATTTCCGTAAATAGAATGTAAATTTGCAATTTGCTTTTTGATATCATCGGTTAAGTCAGCGTATGCAATTATATTATTATTCCAGGTAGTTCTAGAACCAGCGGTTCCTCTATGCCCATACAGGTAAAGAATTTCACTACGATCTGGTTCTTCCGGAGTATCACTATGCCAGTCAAATCCTTCCTCCCAATCAGCCATACCAATTTTTCCATCGCGGATTTCTTTCGTAACTCTGAAAATTATACCGTCTGGGTCTTTTTTAAGATCTAATGCAAAATCATCAAATAGCGGATCGTCTTTAGGATACAACGATTTTGGGTTGTTAAACATATTTAAAAATCTTAATTCGTCTTCAATAGTTAACGATTGATTTTTAATAACAACACAAGTATTAGCAGAAAGTAATTTTTCAAGATCGTTGACTTCTTGCTGTGTGCAAGTTTTTAAATCAACTTTTGCAAACACAGTCCATCTGTTTTCATGTACTACATAATCTATCATGTAGGCATTCCTACTTTTTGTTTAAATTCTTTTGAAAATCTACCATTTATCCTTAATGTATATGTTGGACGTTGAATAGGTATTCCACCGTGCCAGTCACTTTCATTCCAATATGCAACTCTAGTATTCATAAAGGTGCGTTCGCCTGTATCCGGATTGAGAATATAAAACGGTCTATCGCAATCAGTTTTTATATGAATAAACTCCGGAAGGTATCCGAGGGTTTCGTCCGGTTGTCTAGGATCATAATGTTCCCAGGGAATACCACCTGCATCTACAGATATCAAATTTGAACTATACAGGCTGTCTAATATTCCAGAGGTTACGAAACTTTGAATCCATTTTAACAGACCGGGAAAATGATCAGCGACTTCACTTACAACATTATGCTCTCCGAGAATAGGAAACAGTCGATAGAAATCATAGGCACCAAATGCGCTTTTTAAATAATCAGTAAGTTGATTATAGCTTAAATCTTTCCCGGCTATTTTCATTGGATCGCTATCCGGTAAAGAATTCCACATTGAAACTATTTCGTATAACGGCTTAACTGGTATGCCTTGTGCATGCGGGTGGATAGTGCCTTCTGGAATTTCGTGAATGCCGTCAATAGCAAGATCTCTAGCAGTAGCTATTCCTCTACAAATTTCTGGGCGTAAAGCATCGAACTCACTTAAGTCTACATGTTTTTCTAAATCTATATATGGGAGTCCGTGTATCATTTTTAAATTTCTGTTACAGATCTATTAGCGGTTATATTGTGCCACAGATTGTATCTAGTTTGTAAAACATTTTGATATTGTAACACGTCGTCATTTAGAAATGCATCATAATCTTCTTGAGATTTAAAAATTAATGTTTTAGTCTGTGTGGTATAATCTTCACTAGTAATGCTAGACATACTGATAAGTTTATTAGTATCTTGAAAATGTTTCTTGATATATTCTGCAATGCCAAGATCACTATTAAAAAATTGATCAATAATATTTTTGTCTAGTTGTCTTACACTAACTATTTCTAATTTTATCATGTATAATCCTTAATAAAATCAACTTTAATTTTCGGAAATGATTCAAAAATTTTAGCTCTAGTCCAATCCCAATTATGCGGACTATCAAGTTTTAGTTTATTGCCAATACAGATAGCTGTTTTTAAAATAAATTCATCTTCGTGTTTTGATGCTACAAACTCATCATAATTGATATGCAGGTATTCTTGTACTTCTCGTAGACGAGGATCATGACAATCTAAGCTATTTTGAAAGCCTAATGCATATCCTCTTTTTAACACAGCCATTCCTATCTTGGAATAAAATCTTCCAAGATTAATTAAAGATTTTCCGTCAGTTGTATCAATAGGCGGAAGAATAATTATCAATGGCGCCCACAGAGAAGGGAGTTTAACATCGCCATTAAATTCTCCGTCTCTGCACCAGTGACCGATATAGAAAAGTTTTTTAATAATTTCTTTGTCTTGAATTACGCTTTTTTTAGCAATTGGATTCTCAACTAAAAAATCATCTATCATTTTAGTTAGATATTCAACAGTTTCTGCGTCTACTGGTGTATCGATATTAAATGATCGATTGGCATGCGATAGCATATGATTCAATGTGAGATTATACATTTACCAGCACCTCAAAATATTCTGGAGACTTAGCTTCGTCTATAGTATATGGAATATTGTTAACTTGAAAGAACCCTTCTAATGCTCCGATAGCTAGGCCAGTATGATGGTGGCTTTCGTAAAAGGTAAAAGAATCTTGAAGTCTTGTTTCGTCATCTGCTCTATCGTCTAGATCGAAATACTTAGTTGTTGGTATAAATTTTATTTTAAGAGTATCGTTAACTTTTGTTATGATACATTCAAAGTATATCCGGCCACACCGCGCGGGCGCACAGTTAATTACATTTTTAATTGATTCTAGTAGATTTGGGTATTTCATAAAGATATTTACCCGGAGAATATAGACTCGTTAACAATCGTGAGTCACGATTGTTAAGAATTATAAACGTTTTTGATTAACCAATACGCCAGACTGTACCGTCTGAGTGAACTGGAACTTTCTGTGCGCCACCGCCCGTATAAGGACTTGCAAATGTAGATACTGTAGCATCAGAGACAAACGCTCTAGCACCTATACCCATTGTTGCTGCGTTAGGTAATGGGGTTCCTGCTACAGAATATACTGTTGTTTTGAAAAGATTTGCTGTAAATTTTCCAGAGCTATCAAAGATAGCATAATTAAAATTAGATCCACCACCACCTGATATGAGAGCAACACTCGATAAAGGAGCATCATTTGCGGTGTCTGCACCAGCATCCCAAGAAGAGCCTAGGCCTCCAGCGAAGGCATAAATTGATCCATTCCACCCTTTAATGGCCATGGAACCAACTGTTCCGCCTGCAGCAATAGCAGTTTTACTAGTAGCTGTGCCGCCATAATAGTTTGTAGAAAAACTAGAATCCTTCTTGGCATATACCTGCAGACCAAAAGTCGAATCGGGTGCGTTAACAGTATCAGTAGTTATAGTACCTACCACATTACCTGTCAAGTTTCCTGTCAAGTTTCCTGTAATTCCACCGCCAGCAGTTATTGCTTTTGTACGAGCATTTACAATTAGTGTACTGTCGTCACCTATAATATTAATATTATAGTTCATTCCGGATTCGACACCATTGCCGATACCACCTGAACCAATAGCAACACCACCAACTGTAGACCCAGGTGGTAAATTAACAGTAGACCCTGCAGATGTAATTGTAGCATTGCCTAATTTAATACTAGACCCGCTTAGATACAAGTCTCTAAATCTATAAGATGCACTTCCTAGATCGTATGCAATATTCGTATTTGGAATTACGTGACCTTTAACTGTACCATCTAGATTAATTTTACCAGAAACTGCGTCGACTAAAATAGTTGAATCATCACCAACTACTGTACCCTTAAATGCATCTGCTTTAATTGTGCCTGCGTAGTTTGATAATTCAACGTTAACTACTGCATTGATTTTGCTTAAAGTAGGATTACTAGGATTAGGAACATATGTAAATGTAATTCCAGTATGAGTTCCGCTTGTAAGCAGATTAGCATCAAACGTTTGTATGTCGCTAAGACTGTAATTTGCAACTGGGATACCGCCGACAGTTGCTCCGTCGCCAATCCATATAGTTTTGGTATCTGTAACGTAGATAAGTTCGCCGGTTGCGAGAGGCGTGGACATATTTGTCCTTTGGCTATCGGTTCCTCTGCGTAATTGTAATGGCATCTTCGCACTCCTGAATTTTCAATTATGTTGTATTTATGCCGGTGACCAGAACGTATAGACAAAAAAATAGGGCCCTAAGGCCCTATTAAACTATGCGTTTTAATCCACTGTAGGACCGTTTCCGTTCCTAAATCCTACTTCACCACCCTCTGCTGTAATACGCTTAATAACGTCTTCAAACAAAATGGGTGCAAAATCGGGTGTTTGCTCTACGCAAACGCAATGGTAGCGAACATCGTTTTCATCGCTGTACAAAATTTCACCAGTTCTAGCATCTACACCACGAGGTTTTTTTACACGATTGCTATGTAAGTGCCCGTGAATGTTAACACCAAATCTGCCCAAACTTTCGCTATGTACAGGAATGTGACTTAAAATCATACCGTTCATAACATGATAAGCACGTAACTCACGAAAGTATTCACGATACTCGTTATCACGGAAAATGTCGTGATTTCCTCGGATTAACACCTTATCGCCGTTTAAGCGACTTAATGTTTTTAAGGCCTTTCGGTTAATAACAACATCACCTAAATGGTAGACTTTGTCATTTGGACGAACACGCTCGTTCCATGCTTGAATCATAGCTTCATCCATTTCGTCTGCATTATCCCATGGACGCAATTTTGTAACACCGTCATTACGGGTGAAGCGGCAGACGCCGGTATGTCCGAAATGCGTATCGCTGACTAAAAATACACTAGGCATCTTGCCCTCCTTTTTAAAAATTATTTGTAAACTTACGCCAATCATCAATGTTTGGCTTTTCATTTTCATCGTAAGTCCAGCCCAGGGCTTTCATCATACGATGCTTTACTAACAAATTAGGACTACGAAACTTTTCAGTATCATTGAATCCTAACATAACTCCAACTTCTGTTACTGCACCACTTCGACAAATGCCAGCGGTACAATGTACAACCACATTCATACGGTTGTCCAGTGCATGTTGCAACAAACGAACTAACTCGCTGGCCTGTTCTTCGCTACACCGCATTGCCTCGTCTAATGCAAAGTCGTTAAGTTCGATATCTAAGAACTCAAAATTATGACGCTCTTTAAATTGGTGCTTTGCTTCAGGACGCCACCCGCCACAGTCAGCAATACTAATCAACATACTGTTAGGGCCTGCATCGTGATGGAATCCACTGGATACATCTACTGCGGCTACATTTTCAATCCATGGCATCATATTCTCCGTTTCTTCCAAGTGTAATCTACACCGTCTGGGCACTTACCATTGACAATGCTATCTGCTCCAAATCTACCTACGATTTCCATTCCATTGCCATTAATAGTAACGAACTCGTTTACACTCTTGGCCCATGTCATTGCAAGGGCTAGGGTTTCAAATTCTTTTGTTTTTGTTTTACTTTTTACTTCTATCATTTATCTATTGTAACACCAAAAAGAAACCCCGTCAACCAAAATCGACGGGGTGTTGTAAAAACGCTACAGATTACTGACCGTAGTTTTTCTTAATCCTGTCTAGTAAATTTTGGCAATCAATACAGGTCTTACAACCCTTTACTACCAGCTGTCGATCTTTAGGAATTTCCTCACCGCATTCTTCACAATGGCTTTGGCTCGGTCCTTTTGGAATGGCTGCACGTACACGAGCAACAGCATCATCATTTTGAGTAACAGATAACAATTGAGCCATATCAGCTTCTTCTAAATTGTCTCCTTGGATGCTTTCGTATTCTTTAATCATAAACTTTCCTTCGTTTTTACAGTTTTACATATGTTATTATAACATCATTTAATCTATATGTCAATCGGAGAATACCAGTAGAATGTCCTGAAGATTTGGTTTTAGACATGTCGTCCTCGGCCGCCCGACGCTTACAACGCCGCTTCTATAGTCCAGCCTAACATGGAGTTCAATACTGCTCACCGGTCACCTTATTGTAAGTAACTTACAGTCATATTGCAGCGGACACGGAATCTACGATTCATAGTTAGAAACACTTCCGGCGTTTCTTCCCACCTTTCGGATATCCCTTTAAACCCTGGACATTCTACTGATAACTTGGAGCGGGAGACGAGTCTCGAACTCGCGACCTCAACCTTGGCAAGGTTGCGCTCTACCAACTGAGCTACTCCCGCATAATACTGGCCCGGCTGCCAGGAATCGAACCTGGATCAATAGCTTAGAAGGCTACTGTACTATCCATTGTACTACAGCCAGTTATGTCTATTAATTATACACTATATCTGCTGCTAACACAAACCTATATTGATCGCTTTGGACGATTCCAGGTCTATGCCATTGATCCGATGGATACATTAGCCAAGTGTATTCACTTGGGCGAACAAAAAATTTACCACTATCTTCCGGGCCATTTGGTGCCATCTCTGTTCCACATGTATCATAATCTGTAACATCGTCGGGTATATGTAAGTAAAATATTCCACTTAACATTTTAGTATCCGGGCGATGGTGATGATGATGCCAGTATGAATCTCTATCTTCTACCGTGCTTAAATTAGTTTTAAAACTCCAAGCCATCAATTCACTGACACGTACTTCTTTGCCTAGGTACATAAACACCGAAAAGATAAAGCTCATACGATACTTCAGCCATACAGCTTCTGGTCGTTGAAATATATTTTCCTGTGTTTGGAACGGCGGACTATTTTTAAAATAGTTACCATCGGCAATAATTTGATTAACAATACAAATAGCTTCAGCATTGTCGTCTTTAGTTATGATCGAACTAAAATCAAATTTACGAAATACATCGTTAGAATCGATGACTGTGTTCATCGACCTCTGCCTGCTGATTTTTTAGCAGGTTTGTTTGTTGTAACCTGATTACCAACGATGCCCTTAGTATCGGCACCCTTGCTCTTCTTACCGCCTGTAATCTTAGCGGCGTTTTTCTTTTCTAATGCTGCTTTTAAAAAATCACTTGTTGCCATATTAGTCTCCGTCGTAGTCAATATTTCCCGATACAACAATTCGATAATCATCTGAACTATAAAACGGATTAACCGAATGTGTCATTCCACCAGGGAATATAATAATTTTATTTTCAAAAGTTCGATCTACCGGAATAACCCATGGACGAATCCGTCCAAGTGCATCTGTATAATGAAAATTGAATGATGGAATAGTATTAATGAATTTATTTTCTGTAGAACAAAATTCTTGTTCTTGTTCAATAGTGTAAGGCACTTTAATCCAGAGAGCAAAACTAAAAAGACCCTGGTGGGTATGTCCGGTGAAATACTCGTGCTTAGATTGAAAATTTACCCATGCAGTTGAAATAGTATATTGATCTTTACCTTTTAATCCAAAATCAAATACTTCTCGATATTTCTGTACTAACGGTGCAACGATATCTAGAATAGAAGGTACCGACGTTGTTAGCAGATATTCTTTTTTGATATTGCCAGCATGACCGTGATGTATCGGAGTAGCCTTATCAAAATTATTTTGGATATCTTCTATTTCAGCAGTAATAGAATTTACATCATCAGCAGATAAGGTTGCTCCAACGAATCCCACATTTGGAAAATTACCATAATAATGCTCTGTACTCATTGTATCCTTTATTCTGGAGCGGGATAAGAGAATCGAACTCTTGACCGAAGATTGGAAATCTGCTGTTTTACCATTAAACTAATCCCGCATTGTTCTTTATTTAAGATCATTTCTTTTTGTAGTTGATATTAATGACTACTCGACGAGCAGAATCTTTCGGTGTAGTGCCGCTATGATAATGCAATCCATTGAATAAGACCATTCTATTTGCTACAGGGTCTACAGCTTCCATTACAGTCATTTTATCTTTAATAGTATGATAATGCTCAGTTGAGTTACATTTCAATAGAGTATTAAATTTTTGATCATAGATGATACTAGGGCCATCGCTATCATTCACATATAATAATGCTGTTTGGTGTGGAGTGTCAAAATCCACATGTGGCATTGTTACATAATTGTCGTCTGCTTTAGTATTCATAATCATACGTACCCTGCCCATTTCCTCGACTTCTTCACCAATATTATCCATGGCTGTAATAAAGGCAGTTTCGATAGTGTGATATAATTCTGGAGGATATAACTTGCCTGATGTTATGTGACCCACTGTATGGGCAAAACTAATTAGGTAGGGGTTTTCGTTACTGCCATCAGCAGGATCAACTCGTCGTCCGTAGTGCCATTCAAAATTAAAACTCATAACCGAGTCATGGATCTTTTTGAATACACTAGGCGAAAATACGTTGTCAATAACTTTCATAAATTTACTTAGCTATGACCTTTGGTCGGAGTACAAGGATTCGAACCTTGGACCCCCTGGTCCCAAACCAGGTGCGCTACCAGACTGCGCTACACTCCGAATTTTTATTTGAACCCAAATGGACATTTGGATTTTGATTCTTGATTTAACAATGCTCTGTGTTGACCAGCCCACATACTTTTAACACTAAAAGCATTGGCCAATTTGTTATATTCTGCATCATCGATTAGATGACATTGTAGATCTAATTCTTTGTCTGTGATAGGAATAATATGTACTAGCGGATCTCCTGCCTTAACATGTGTTATTGTGCCTTTTTTGATAAACACATTAACATGACTGTTATGCTGTGCTTTAAAATCGATCACTGCTGACAACACATGAAAGTTTTCTATCCTATCAGTATTATGCCAATCGCATTGATTCCATGTAAAATGTACGCCCTTGTTTTCAACAATTAACCAAGGACTCGCAATCTTAACGTGTTGATATCCTTTGTACAAGTCGTCCCATAACATAAAAGGAGGATGGGGATTTGCATCTAACATGTTCATTGGGTCTTGTTTATAAAAACGACCATCACGTAACATTTCAATATCAAAGTCTGTCCAAGCAGGTAATACAAACCCTTCATTAAAAAGATTAGTAATACCTACGCATCGCTTGCTAGTCGGTACTGGTGTTGTTAGTCGACTCTTTGGATCTTCGTTGGATTTTACATCTACAAATGCCGGTAACTGTTTAAATCCTTTTGGAAAGAACTTGTTAGCATAGTCTGGTCGAAATAGACTGTGCATAGTAGGATTGGATATAAAACAATCTACTGTTACTTTTTTACGTTTAAAGAAAAACATACTTCTCCTCAATATCCTTTAGTTGAAGTACAAGGATTCGAACCTCAAACCCAACTGCTTTACACTCCGCCGACTACTCTACCAATATTGAATCGATTAAATACTCTCTCAATAACATAATACAATATCATATTCACTACAAACTGTGCTACTGCAAATGTCACGGCAGTTTGATTACTATCGGTCATGAGGATCCTAGCTACAACAATTGCAAGAACCACAGTAATTAATCTATACACAACGGTCTTGGCAAAACTGCGTTTTTTACTCTCGATGCCGAAATCATTTCTATTCCAGTTAAATCTGTTCCAGACCCTATCATGCAAATAATACAAAACAAGCCCCAGAAAAAATATGGTTATTGCCATGGTACCTGATGCGGCTGAATCTGCACCTAATGATTTAGCTATGAAATAAATTCCAATAGTACAAAAAAATCTATATGCAATAGTTTTTAACAACGTTCTACTATGTGTTTCTATGATAGTCATATTTTACCTCTCCTTTAAATTGGTTGCGGGTCCTGGAATCGCACCAGGGACTAGAGCTTATGAGACTCTCGAGATACTCCTTCTCCAACCCGCGATAACTTTAGTTGATAGTACTTGAAGCCTTATAGGACTGAGCGGATTTCTGAGTGGAGTTCGAAATTCCTCATAAGCCATTGCCCCCGGTTTTATCAGAAGAGTAAGATGGCCCTATTCTTCATGAGTCTGTGCGTCCACAAACGATACCCGACAAGTGCTATCAACTAAAGTGTCTAGCTACTC
>Ga0114974_10001816_pt1 | contig 16706 bp, 16 predicted proteins | sample S_130206_EF_Meta_FD_87318 | JGI IMG/M metagenome (GOLD analysis project Ga0114974, IMG submission 87318) | Freshwater microbial communities from Lake Simoncouche, Canada to study carbon cycling - S_130206_EF_MetaG | ecosystem: Environmental > Aquatic > Freshwater > Lake | place: Lake... | reverse complement strand
GCCTCTTTAGCTTAAGCTGAAGGCCAGGTAAAGGAGCTTAATGTTTCAATAAAAACATTAAGCCTCTTTAGCTCAGTGGTAGAGCAACTCCTTTGTAAGGTGTAGGTCCTGTGTTCGATCCGCAGAAGAGGCAACTAGTTATGTATTTTGATAAAAATATATAACCGGTTTAGCTCAGTTGGTAGAGCGTCGGCCTTTTAAGCCGAATGTCGCGGGTTCGAGTCCCGCAATCGGTAACAAAAGAGCATTGTATTTTGATAAAAATACAATGCCCTTTTAGCTTAAGCTGAAAGCCAGGGAAAAGAGCATTGTATTTTGATAAAAATACAATGCCCTTTTAGCTCAGTTGGATAGAGCGTCCGCCTTCTAAGCGGAAGGTCGTGGGTTCAAGTCCCACATGGGGTATCATTTATTATATCTTTAATTCCATATTTTTTAATATATGGAATTAAATCTTGATCAATTCTGAAATACTACATCCCTTACGACAAACAGGACAACTATTATTTGAAGAAATCCATTCGACGGCCGCCTCGTGACTAATAGCATGAAAGCACGGCGTTGCACAAATATTTTGAGCGGTTAGTTCAGCCAATGTTATAGGACATTTTTCATTGATAGAGTTCTTAAGCCAACCTTTTACAACGTAATTTGGTGTTGTAAAAGAATTATTAAGTTCAGTGGGATCCGTAAGACCCATATTAATAATAGTCATGCCATCATTCTTGAAATTAATAATAACATCCTTATCGCTCTTGCTTACACATTCGATATTTTGAATCTCATTAATATCTGTTTCATTCGCATCAAATGCAAAGAGATATTCGATAGCATTCTCAGACCATCTGCTGCCCAAATATGGAGCCGATGCAATAACTGGAACACTATAATTCACATAATTAAATTTCATTTTAAATTTATAACCTGTATGTTCTGGATTAAAGAGGAATATGTTATAGAATGGAGCCTTTCTACTAACACGTTTAAGATAACATGGTTCTATGATATTATTATTAATCTCATAAGACAATTTCTTGATTTCATAACCCTTAACTATTTTCGGTATAAGACGAATGCTTTGTAGTCCATTTTCAACGTCAGATGGTATAACCTCGAAAATGCAATATAAATTTAGATTCTCTTTTTTGAAAGCAACATACCTATAGAGCATCATTGTAAAATATACTTGGCGTTAAATAAATTTCAATTTTTAACGTGAGTTACCGCAGCCGCACGAAGGTCTCACATTACCCATCGTGTTATAGCCATTAGTCGCCGCATTGCATACAGAGCAACCTAGATTCTTGTTAAGAATAACCTCTTGGCTGGGATCACCATTGATACCGCCATTGAGGCGTGTATTTAGGTAGATATTTGACGTCGCGGCAGTCGCAATGGCATTCTTGAAAGAGTAAACAGCCTGTTGCTGGCGCTTTTGCGTAAGAAGGCTTGAATCGTATACTGCAGTCGGCATTCTATTATTAGCCCCCATATTTTACTGTCTCGTAGGCTGGCATACATTGAAACTCGGTTTAGGAAGAGTGCTGTTACGATATTCAGCCGAAACTGGCGGACAGGGCGCCACAAATTTACGTGTATACTTTCCAAACCTGTCCTCACATTCTACTACAGCCAATTGCAGGTCTCTTGTATACTGTTGGCTCGTTTTTGGCATATGTGCAACATCAACATTCTTACATGAGGCAACTCTGTTTGCAAGTGCAACACTCTCTGGAATAGCACCAATAAGAGGCTTTGGAAGAGGATCACATCTGCTGTCGCATCTTGCAGGGTATCTGTTCATACGGCCACTATACCCGCATCTCACAGCGCCAGCCCCACGCTTTTGTGTAAGGCTACTTGCAAAATCACCAGTTTCAATTGCCCCGATTGTTCGGTCGGGACAGCACGCCATTTATCTACCCAACTAATTAAGATGTTTTGGGACAATATAATTAAATTTGTTATTATTGTATTGGTGATCATATTATTTTCAGCAATATTCATACCTCTTTATAAAAATATAGAACGCTTCGTCGACACTCAACAGCCGCAAGAATCATCAGGGCTACTAATACAATATAGCAACAATCTTACGCCTATCACAAAACGACTATGCCCAGTCATTATAGGTATTCAAACAGTAATTGCAAAGAATGCAAATACGAGTGCCAACAGTAATCCATCTATGGCTGATGCAAAAAAGGCGGCAGAAGATGCAAAGAATGGCAATGCGAGCCCTGTTTCACAGAAGGCGCCCTCAGCACAAGATATTGCAAAAGCGTTTGAGCGCATGCTCTTAGAGGCCCAGCATCTTCTTATAAGTTGTCCTATAAAGACCGATTTAACAATGCTCCCTCCAACAACGGCTCAAGATCTTGGTGCAACGCTTGTATATATTTACAATAAACTAGTATCTCTCAATAAACAAATACAGGGTTCTCTTAATGGAAATCTGGAAACAGGTTCGTCATCTAATAATGACGATCCTCTAGCAAATATGAATCCTATTGCGAGAAATGCTGCAATTGAAAATTATAATAGAATTATAACCCAATATAATACAAATAACACTCCAAGAACAGTTGTCCTTACACAAATAGAATTAAATAGTCTTCTTACACAGCGAATTACCACTCTAAATCTACTGAAGGCGCAAGTGGATGAAAGAGGCAATAATTATGTAGAAGCATATATCACTTCTATAGAACGTGAATATACTCAACTCCAGAAGTCACAGAGTGGAGAGTTGAAACCTGGTCCTGACATTATGAAGATGCCATGATTATTCATTGCAACTTGCAGTGCATGAATATCAACGCACTTTCTTAGTCTTTCGATCCTTCTTATATTCCTTAATACGAAGATACTTCGCCAATAGCAAACTCTCCTTTGTAGGTTGGTGACCCATACATGTCAAAGGAAAGGGATCAAATCTCCCATTCTTTCCTAGATCGCGAGTTCTTGAACTTATTTTAGCAATATAATTTCCTAAACAAGAGAACGACACCTTTGCAAGACCCCCAAGACCTTTCACAAACGAAAGGCTGTAATAAAGGGCGATTAGCGTGTCTAGACTCGCGATCTTCAATATACTAGACTTCTTATAAATTATCGTATTATAACTATGGCACGCAGAAACTTCGACAAGGATAGCAATTAAATTGCCGTTTTGAACAAGGCCCAATAAGAAGGGAACAAACTCATCTTGTGGGCTCCATCTGTATACTTTAAGATTATCCTTATTTCCCAGTTTCTCTATACTATTTTTCAAAGAATGTATATCGCGTAGTATATCATTACTATATGCTATAAGAGGATGTCTGGACTTCGTTAGCCATGTGTTCGTCGTCCTCTCAGGATTCTTGTAAAAATTCTCCAAGTCGCCGCTGCAGTAAATGAGCGAATTATTGCTACAGAAATCAAGAATCACCCCATGTTCTTGTGAACCGACCTTTGTAAGTGGAATTGTCTTGCAACCGCGATCTAAGAATGGCACAAACTCATTGAAAAGTAGAAGGCGGCTATATACCTTAGACCATCTATCGACCTCACCCATAGGTCTACTGAGTTCCAAATACATGCTCATTCTTAGAAAGTTTGCATCCGCAAAATGGAGGCCATTATATAAATAAGATCTTTTAAGAAGTGTATCGTTAAATTTCGAACTTACCTGAGTAATGTCGGCGACAGCGTTGAAATCGACGAAAATCTTCATCGTTCCCTTGTGAATTCCAAATTTGGATTCAATATATGGAAGACCCTCGATCGTCAATATATTTATAAGTTCTTTGATATCATTCTCGGCATCAGGGCTAAAGAAATCGTAATCTGGAAGATTCTTTGAGAAATCGTAGAACTGTTTTTTAGAAGGTAGGTGCGCATTAATAGCCATGCCGCCGTAACAAACGCGCTTCTTGGACTTTATGAACTTCTCGACTATTTCCAAGCCCTTGCGCAGATTTAAATTTTCAAAGGCCTTCGTATTTATTATATCTTTGGCCTCTTCAATTGTGGCTTCGAGACCTTTCAATAGAACTTGAATCTTCGGTTTTTCAAGTTCTGGTGAATGAATGTCTTTGAGGGCGCCCTCCATCTATCATATGCTTCCTAAATTAGGAACATGGCAGAACTAGACATTTGAAAGTGTAATAAAGCCACCTTTCGTGTTCATAGCCTGTGTTGGCACTTTTGTGATAATCGGGTCTGGAATCACAAATCTGAGCTGTTTAGATTTAGGTAGAACTGGTGTCTTTTCATATAAGTTACCTATGGCAAAATATGGGGCCAGCGATTTCATATCCATAAAATGGATGAATGGAACACAGTTTACACCATAGTCTGTAATAAGTGAATTCAGATCTTCCACATTCGTCACGACCGATTCATCAGGATTCATAGTAATTGTGAAACACTTCTTTGTTAAAAGAATGGCCTCGGCCCTGTTTTCTGGCGGCATTTTCAAGAAATACTCAGGCTTCGTTATGATAGCGGCAGGCGGCGAAGTCCCCTTTACAACCGAAGTTGAACCGAATGATGTGCCAGATTCTTGAGAATAAAGTCTAGCATTTACAAGTAAGTCTAGATCACCTGTTGATCCAAAATCAGGTGCGCCATAATCAGATGGTTTTCTCATAATAGTAGTATCAACATTGCAGAGTAAAATTATCTTGCCCTTGAAAACAGACATTGGCTGAAAGAAAAGCTGTGTATCCATGTTTTGTCTACGGAAATCGCCCTGAGGTGTTTGCGCCAATATATGAGGCTGAATAACCTGCAATTCTTTAGAGACTTGACTTAAAAATGTAATATATTCAACAGGTTTCTTTACAATATCGGGAGTGCTATGAAAATAAAGAACAACGACGAGTGGTATATCACGAACATTTACAGGAACAGAATCACTATTAACTGAAAACGCGCGATCACTTATAGACTTGGCAATCTGTTTGACTGTTATAGTATTCAAACTTCTAACATAGCCTTCCCCATCACGATATACTAGTTCAGGTTTGCTAGTTTTCTTGTTATATTCAATATCAATAAAAAGAACTCTTGCGCCAGTTCTAAGCCCAGTATTTATCGCCTCATCCGCAGAAAAGACACCATCTTTAAAAGGACCAAGATAACCTCCTAACCGTATTCCTGTCATATTCATGTTTATAAGTATTCTTTCCTTATCGGCAATACCAGACCATAATTTCGAAGCCGTCTGTGAATTATTGAAAAGATAGTTATATTGTTCTAATAGGGCGCTATTCTGCGACTGTGTTATTCTTGTAATATTATCTGGACTTGATATAGTTCTTGATATTTGAAAAAGGTGTATCATACCATATATAATTGCGATAATTGCCGCGATTATTATCAGAATAATAATAGTCATATAACTAGTGAAAACACTTTTAATTTTATCTACAACTTGCATCCTATCAGTATACTACAAAGAAACTGTTGGCATTTTCGCGTGAAATAATCTGAATTCCATACTTTTTCGCAGAATCTATCTTGCCGCTTTTCTTAGTTGCGTCCTGGACAAATAGAGCCTTTGTCGCCTTTGTCACAGAATCACTCACAGTATAGCCAGCCGCTTCAAGCTTGGCGCTAAGATCCGCATCACGAAATCCTGTCATGCATACGGAACCCTTTGTATTTGGCAAAACCGCTGGCACCTTTGTTGCTACTGCTGTAAGTAAGACCCCATCTACATCTGTAATTGTTTTGCGCCACTTCAGATAATCTGGCACCGCATTCTTAATAACCTGCATTCCATCTGGACTAATGCCCTTCACAACCTGACTCCCCCATTTCATAACATCGGGCTCAACCTCATATACTGCAAGTAACTTTGTCTTACTATAGCCCTTTGGCCAACAAGGCGCAGCAGAAATCCACACATCAGGGCTCGCAGAAGACAACTTCTCTTTCAGTGAGACTAAGAGCCGTTCACCAAGAACCTTGCCAAGAATATTCTGTAGTGTCTCCTTATTAGTCTTCAATAAACCAGCAACAGAACAAATGCCAGCCTCACAAAGAGTAGTCGCAGATGCTTCGCGAAATCCTTCGATACCAAAGGCCGTCAAGCTATGGACAAGACCCTTCGCCATTACAGAAATGTTGTCCGAAGAATTCTTTAGCATTGCGTGTGTTCTTGTGGCATCCCATTTCCAAGTGCCATCAGGCGGCATGTCTGGCTTGGCACAAGGAACAAGAACGCGATCAATCGTGGGAATAACATCGCCACTGCGCCGTAGAATAATAGAACACCCCTTTCCAAGATTATTCTCTTCAACAAATTTCGCATTAAAGGCTGTGCAGAACTGAATTTTCGCAGAACCAATGACAACGGGTTCAACTTGTAGGCGCGGAATTAGAGTTCCTGTCTTAGAAGCATTCCATTCGACTTCGATAATCTTCGTCTCCTTGCACTGATCCTCTGTAATTTCCTTATAAGCAACAGCATCATCTGGTTCCTTATTGGTTGAAGAAAGAGGAACCGTGTTCGTGCCAACGACAATTCCATCACAAGAATATTGAGAAACGGCCTTTCGGTCCTTGAAGGCCGCCGATAGACTTTCCAAGGTGAGTTCTGGCACAGTCTTGTGCCACGCGGTTTCGAAACCCTGATTATCTAGCCAGTCAAATTGCTGTTGGCGCGTGAGACCCTTTGGCTCGATCACCTGATAAGCAATGAAGCGAATACGTGCAAGATCCTCTTTGGAAGGGCAATCTTGATGAAGAATACCGTTCGTCCAGTTTCTCGCAAGGGTTCCAGTCACATCCTTGGAAGGAACAATGAGTTCTCCACGAATAAGGATCCTATTCATTTTACTGGGAAGACCCTTGATCTTAGGAATAATATGGCTGACATTCTGGCCGACTAGACCGTCACCTCGAAGATAAAGCTGCCCCTCACTGCACCAGAGCGCACTGATTCCATCGAGCTTCTCACTTAGGACAAAGGGGCCCTTGCAAGGCCACGACTTCCAAGAATCAGGCTTGATCTTCTTAAGAGATGGCATGGGATACGGCAAAGTCTCTCTGCCCTTCGACGGCGTCGGTCCAGGCCTATCGAAGAACTTATGGCTTGGACTCATTGCACGCAACTTCTCCACAAGTTCATCGTATTCTGCATCTGTCATAAGCGGTTTATCGGTCTCATAGTATGCAGTAGATGCGAGCTCGAGCTTCTTTACAAGGGCCAGCATTTCTATATGGAAAAAATATGGGAAGTCCGTATTCAATTTTAGTAGGCTTCTTAAAAGCCAATCAGCCTCCAAATCCTCGAACAAAGTGACTCCTTTATCTCCTCTCTTTCTTTATAAGTATCATAGAGCGAATCACTAATAGTCTTAATAATCTTGCCCATCTCCTTTTCACTCTGCTCCTTCACATTTCTTATAGCCAGATCGAGCTCCTCCTTGTGCTTCTTGTTCATCTCCTTCATTTTCGTATACTGCTCATCAATACGAATTTGCATGACACCCTTTATACTTTTCATAAGACCCTGCACATCACGATGTCTGTAGATTCTTTCTGAGCGAAGTCTGTAATTACTCGCATTCAACCTATAGATAATATAGCCGCCACCACTCTGAATTGTGAGTATGTCAGAAGTATTAATGGCCTCGATAACAATAATTTTCCTATCAGTGTTATCGAGGAGGAAGACTTTGACCTTCAATGAAGTCAGTTCAGGATTAAGAGGCGATCCATCTCTGTAATTCAATTCGCCATAAAGAATGTCAATTGCGACCTTGAATTTATCGAGGGAATCGTCGTCGGTTTCTTCAACACCTTTAATAATTCCCTTATCTGTGACACCGAGAATAAGATAGCCACCGCCGACATTTAAGAGACCCGTCAGTGTTTCGCGATATTTTGAAAGACTGGTTGCCATGGATCCTCTCAGATTACGCGATTCCTTGAATTCTATATTGGTTCCTTCTACACATGGGATCTTTTCGCCGACGACCCACTTATCTGGCAGAATATTATCGAAATTCATCTAACAAACAAATGTTAAATATACTGACCTAAATCAATTTTTAGCACGTTCAAGTAGGCATGGGCTTAACCCAATCTTTGCTAAAGAAAAGGAAAAACGACATGGCAATATGTCTTGTTATTTTTAACCCTAATAATTCGAAGAGAATAATAATGAATTATTTATATACGATTGAGCAATTTCATTTACAAGGCCTACCAACCTACACCTTAGAACTTGTATATGAAGGAAGAAAGCCAGAAATCAGTTCTTCTAAGAATGTCTTCCATGTTAGAACCAATTCTTATATGTTTCATAAAGAAAATATGATTCGTGTTCTTGAGAAGAAAATACCGTCGAAATATAAGAAACTTCTTTGTGTAGATGCCGATGTCATCTGGAAAAGCGAAACTTGGTATTCTGATATTTCAAAGGCCCTGGATACACACGATGTTGTCCAGCCGTTTGAAAGAGCGCACTGGCTAGATCTGACTTATAAGAATACTGAACTAATGCGAGAAACTGTTCTTCATTTGAAAGAGGATGCATGGAATGCGAAGTATCATCCAGGGTTTGGCTGGGCCTTTAATCGCAAATGGTATAATTCTTGTGGATTCTTTGACTATGCTGTAAGTGGCAGTGGAGATACACTTTCGGTTGTGCACTGGTTGTCGAAGAAAATCCCCAAAAATTTCAAGAGTCTGCCGAATCCAATCAAATACCAGTATTCCAGATTTTGTAAGAATTCTCCGCCGAAAATAACCTATTGCAAGGATCTAGATATCTATCATTTATATCATGGGACAAGAACAAATAGACAGTATGTCGACAGGCATAAGATGATCGATGTTAACGAAGATATTCTTAAGTTAACGACTAAGAATAAGGACGGTATCTTGGAATGGAGGGACACGGAGCACTGGAATCCGATTTTCTTGAAATATTTTGAATCGAGGGAGGACGATGATGTCAGTTCTTAATCTAGCCCCAAGAACTTACGCCCAATCTTGCTAGTTATAAACATACCGCAACCTGCGGAAATCTGCGCATAAAAAATAGGTGTTCGCTTTGTGCAACACAATAAATAAACTGATAGGGCAACAAAAAGTATCGAACTGAGCCAGAATAACTGTGTAAACATGTCCATTTTCTATATTATCTAAATATAAAAACCCAAGCATCAAAATCGCATTCCCATGAAATCGCCGAGAACCGCGTCGTATGCATCCATATGCTTATTGATCTTATTCATCTTATCCTTCTTATTATTCAACTTCTTACTCTCCAGCTCCCTCGCCTTCACCTTCTTGGCCTCCAATTCCAAATCAACCTTCAACGGCTCGTATGCAAGAACCTCTGAGAAAAAATGCCCACTATGTTCGAGCGCCCTCTTGAACTGGACTGGATCACTAATTAGGCCTGGCGCAGCAGGCACCTTCCATCGCGGGACCTCGCAAACAATTTGTATACATAAGATCAAAATATCTTGTTTTCTCTTTGCCGTCAATACCGCATCAGGATTCATATACAGATTCAATAAGGCCTGATACTCCTCAGTCATTCTTATAAGTCCCTTGCTAAGCAATTCTTTATAGAGCTCCGCCAAGAGCATAATAAAGAAATAACCTATATGAGTTCTCTGCTTGGGGCTCGCCGTTACTGGTCCACGTTCCATGTTTGTTAAGCCGTGACCACTATGTTCTTTTTTGAGTTTGGCGTCCTCTTCCATCGTCCACTTCATCCAGAAAAGCGCCTTTTCTGTGGCCGAATCACTGACGGCCTTGCAAAATTCTTCGCCGACCTTCTTGAGAACAGTGAGATCACTGGAGGGTTTAAAGACCTTCGTCAACGCCATTGAACTCGGTGCTTGGCCAGTCGCCTTCTTCAGCCATTCATCGGTATGTGTATCAGGGCTGACCTTCGGCAACTTGATTTGCGGCTTTCTTTGCGCGGATCTTAAAATGAGCACACATTCCATGCAAATTTTCTGGAATGCCTCGTCCTTGAGGCAGATTTCATGAGAATAGCGATTCCACTGATTATCGAGAGTGAAGAATTGCTTCTGTAGAAAGAGGTAGACGCGGGGACTGCCAATGCCCACGTGATCGAAGACAAAGTCCCATAGAAATTTCTTCCAGGCGGCCAAGCAGCCACTACACAGCAAGTCCGCCGTGTAATGAAAGCATTTGGCAGCATGAGATGCGCCAGGTTGCTCGAGATTGAATTTGAATTCTTTAAGAACGTCTTTTAGAGGATAGCCACAGCGTGTTCGAATATCTTCTATTACAAAATTATCGGGCAGTGTTGGATCCTCCATCTATTATTCTTTTTAAATCTGATCCCATAGATTCTAACGAGAGGGGCGAGCCACCTTCTGGAAATATCGGCTTATTTGTGATCTGGTGCCATTTATCTTCCGTCGATATAGTTAGCATTGCTATTATCATCTGGCAAATTGCATTGTCACTAGTCTCCTTCACCCATATGAATCTGTCCTTATTGAAATACTTGTCTATATTTGGACAGCCCCAATAAATAGGCACGATTCCTGCTTTCAAGGTATTGGGAAGTTTCTCTGAAATATAGGCCTCGTGTGCCGCATTTTCGAAGCATATATTGAATTTATATTCGCGCATCTTTTCAGTTGGATCACCTTGATAACGACCCCCAGTATTATTCCCTACAAGGCCGTAGCTGTCTATATAGCCGAGATGCGAAAGCACTGTTATGACCTTTGTTCTGAAATCGTTGAGATGATTGCTCACAAATGCGCATGCAAACTTTTTGGGTGGTTCTGTGCAAGGTTTCAGATCTTCTAGCTGCCTATTTAACTTCGTTTCGAACCAATAGAACGGAAAGAGGACACATTTGGCTGCCGTATCCCTCGTCATTGCGTTATTTCCACAGAAGATTGCTGTGTAAGGCCTGTGTTCGTGGTGAAAGGGTTCTGTCGAAAATAGGAAAGTATAGCGCCATGGCTTGATATAGATATAGCGCATCTGATCGCCGAGTTCTTCCACTAAGACTTCGGCGTCCACATTCTCTGTTGGTTCTGTTGGCTGGCCCAAGCCGATTTCGAGAATTCGTGCAACATATTCTTGCCAATTTCTTATAGCGGGGCCATAAAATACCTTTAACGGCATTTCCTAAGATTATGCGGCAGGTTTCATTGCGCCACATTTAACGCCTAGACATTAATCCAAAAATTGATATTTGACATGCACAAATACTCATCATAAAAATGACTAATCTATCGCTGAACTATACGCAATTATTTAGCACTTATCTTATATTTAACTATCTACCAAATATCTTATCCTTATGCCTATTTCTTCTGCAATTTATCGATATTCGCTATTATATCATTTATGCAGAAAAGGACAAGTTCCGCCAAATTGTCAAGAAGATCAGTGAAGAAACATATTTCGGCTCTTATAAATACAACAATGGCCGCACCTTCCCATCAGGCTTCTTTGTTAGTTGGTATTGCATAGGCCATTTCAATACGATGGATAAATATGAAGATGGTGAAACTATACAGATTCTTTGTTCAACGAGCTTCTTTAATAAAATAACTATGGAGCCCAAGGTCGACAGTGCATTTACAAAAACGTCGACTACTGAATCTTTTGTCTCGAAAAGTATTCGTGTCTATAACCGATATGGAACCTATAAGAGATTTTACTATGATTATATTAATCTAGATCTTAGCACGGTTGAACCACTTGGTAAACAGGCCGAAATTGTAGAAGACATTAGTGCCATATATGACAAAAAGAAGAGGGCGACCGTGTTTATCAACGGTGTCTCCTATGCTGGAAAGAGCTCTATTGGTTATCTGCTGGCGAAGAAATATAATGGGCGATTCTGTCATTCATTTAATCCGACGGATCCTGGTGACCAGATCGCACATCTTATCAGTATAATGAATGACGGCGACAGTGATACGCCTATTATTATTGTTCTAGAAGAGGTTGATGTCATGATCAACGGTATTCACGCCAATTCGATCAAACTCAATGCGGATATTCCAACGGCGATTTATAACAAGAGCACATGGTCGAACTTCTTAGATGATATGATATTCTATAAGAATGTCATATTAATCTTGACTAGTAATACTTCGAAGGATAAGATTGATTCATTGGATCAGGCGTATTTACGAAAGGGGCGGATTGATAAGTATTATACGATGGACAGATCTCTTGGTGAGTTTTAAGAAGAGTGCATTTAATATTATTCTCTAAATCAGTAAATGCTAACCGAAATGAGTCTAATTTTACAAATGCCGAATAATGTGGAACCTTGTATATAGTATATTTATCCTTGAGATTTCTTTTCAAAATGTTGTAACTATCATTTCCAAAAGCAACAATAATTGTATTTTGTGAACCTATATCTATTAATTCTTGTTCAAACATCTTTACATTTTCCTTTTCAAAGTCTTTATTTTTACTAAGGTATTTCATTAAATTGCCTGAAATTTTCTCTTCGTATGATTTTATTATATCTGTCATATATGCTCCCCAAAAGATAGTCCCTTGTAGAGCAAATCGTGTTTTATAGTCTTGTGCACTGGATTTATCTGGATGAAAATTACCAAATGTCCTTTGTATTTTTTCTGAAATATTTAATCCAACTAATATAATATTTGTATTTAATAAATCTAGAGTTTTCTGTGAAGGATTTTCAAAGAATGTTGTATCTTCCATGTCTAATTTAGAACGAATATCTACTGGTTCTTTCCATAAAGCCCATGAAGATATATTGCCATATTTTTCTTTTAGTTTGTTATATGCATCAATAGTTAATTTTGCCATATTAGTTATAATATGTAGTATTTGAAAAATCAATTTTTACAGCTATGATCCTAATTTAGAATACACATTCAATAAGTGTATAATCAGGGGCCTCATTTTCCATAGAGATAACATCACGTGCCCAGGTTCCTACCATGTTATTTGGCCCATAGTAATCACCGCCTCCAGACCCATTTCCTTCAGCAGTTAGAAGAGAAAGTGGATGATATCCATCATTTTTCTTGACATATAACTTCTTTGTGTGGTTCACAATATAGTTATATGATACAAGCGTTCCCTTATATTCAAAGGGATCCTTTACCTCGCACATTCTGTGTAGATTTTTCTCAGAATTAGGCTCATTATCAGCGTAATCTCCAGCCCAGACGATGCGGCTCTTATAGAACATTCCAGATGGACCAATTAGATTCTCAACAATCTTCATAAAGTTATTATTAATATATGAATGCTCTGTTAGTTTCATACCATTGTTATACATTCCTGGATCCAGATAGATGCGAATGTGCTCCTTGTCTGACTTTTCGGCAAGAATAACTGCCATATAATACTGACCCATCTTATACTTAGTATATTAGTATATTAGATTTTTAGATTTAAACTCGCTTGGCCTTCTTACTGCGCTTAGTGCGCTTAGCGAGAAATAGCTTCTTGAAGCCGCCATAAAGGGCTGTGAGAGGATTCACTTTGGGCGTATTACCAGAACATCCGCAGCTACCCCCTCTCGTTGACCGCGAGCCGCCTCTCATTGACGCATTTAGTTGACAAGGGCAGACACCACCTCTCTGTTTTTTTGTTTTTCTGGTATTTCTTGTCTTTGACGAGAACTTATGCGTCATCGTTAATTCTAATATATGGGGTATATATTAGGATTGAAGATGGCAAAGACCCGAAAGTTCTGGCCAAAAAGATATTACAGCGGTCTTTCGAAAACAAAGAGGGCCGAGAGAGCCAAAGAAATCGCCAAATTCGGCGCCTTGTCCTGGCGGGATCCAAAAGCCTATGTCGGCTTCAAGACAAACATTGGCAGAAAAACCAGAAAGTCATCATATATAGCCAAATGGTATCGTATGTTTCCTAATGCGAAGTCTCTTGAACAAAAGGCGGATGCAACAGGTGTCCCTCTAGACTTATTGAAGCAGTCCTATAACAGAGGCATGGCTGCTTGGAGAACAGGTCACAGACCTGGTGCCACTGCCCAACAATGGGGCTATGGGCGCGTCGCAAGTTTTCTACTTTGTGGAAAGACGGCAAATGGACCTGACGCGGACCTAGTGCGCAAGGCCAAGGCCACGAAAGCTGGTAAGAAGTGGTTTAGAAAGTGTCAATCTGGACAGTAAGATCATGTGCGGCATTATTTGCACCAGTATAAATTACACCCACATGTATATTATCTCCAGTATTTAGTCTAACTGAACTGTCATAAAAAGTCTTATTAGTTTCTCCTGCAGCAAATGTGACTGTGAAAGGCGTAGTTTTAATAGTGCCATTTTTAGGTGTATAGTATATTGTAATAGTTACTGTATTACCCCCTGTTGTGCCACCACTTAGCCCTGCAGCTAAACCTAAAATCATAATTGGCTGTTGTACGCGATAGTAGGCTGGAGGAGATCCAGTATCTGGAAATCCATTTCCACCACCTGTAAATGCTTGTGTTCCAGGCCACATATAACCAGTAGTATTTTCATTTGTCCCATCCTTAATATTACCTCTTAGGCCATAATAGATAGTTGTAGGATAATTATATACAGACGCTCCATGATTACCAGCCGTTTTCGTCACGAGATCAGTGCCAGGTCCGATTTGGATTCCTGCGGAGGCAAGGTAGGTTGGATCTGTAATAATTGCAGGCGTTGTCTGTAAAATATCAGAGCTTGTGTAGGCACCTCCAAGTATCGTGCTAACTGTTCCAACGGTTGTTGTTCTTAATTGTATAGAACCTAAATTATCTGTATTATTTGTTTCTACACCTATATATGAACCTGTAGAGGCAATATTTGGCGGCGCAGCGACATATATATTAAGATCACGTGTGCTCATAACATTTTGCCCAGTAACCAAAACGCCACGCTTTTTTCCAGCGCCGTTTGAATATATATTCATGGTCGATCCCTTCAAAGAATTAAATGAGAAGCTGGCTACGCCAAGTGTTCCTGTTCCAGATGCTAAAATACCAGTCACCTCACTTGTTCCACTATTATAAGGAGCATTCGAATTGTCAACTGTAAGAACACAAGTTCTTAGTTTTCCAGTTACAGTTGTTGTCCCTGCAAACTCAATGCCTGTTAGATTGTAGTGGCCCTGAGAAGTCAATTTGAGAGTCAGATCTTCTACGCGCGTATTTTCGCCCATTGTTATAAGTGTAGTATTGGCTGTCACATTGAGCATTTGTATAATCGTCGTTTGAACACTCAAACCGCGAACAGAAATGCCCGCTGGTAGGGTTATTGGGCTTGTGAGGTTATATGTTCCTGGCAAAATCCATACAGTATCGCCTGTTAAGACATTATTTATTGCCGCATTTACAGTTTTATAGGGGAGTCCAGAAGGAGAAGCTGTAGAATCATTGCCGTTTATTTGATCCACTGTAAGTGTATTACCTAGACGTGCAAAAGTTGTATAAGATGAGAGTATTGAGCTAAAAGTTTGTCCGATATTCGTGCTCATTGTTGAGAAACCTTGGCTTATTACGGTTGAAAGGCTACTGATACCCTGGCTTGCAGCGATCGTGGAAATTGCGTTTTGTAGGACAAAGGTTGTTGATGCAAGAGATAAGCTTGAGACGTAACCTGAAGAGCCTAGGCCTGCAATGCTGCTCGCAAACGTGCTAGGAATTGTGTTATTAAGTGACGAAAGGAAGCCTAGAGTGCCGAGGCCTTGTAAACTACTTGTGAGTCCTTGTTGGAAAACTGCGTTGCTATAAGAGGAAAGGTAACCTGATGTGCCTAGGCCTGCTACCGTGCTAGTAAGATCAATAGAACTGAGGTATCCAATGGATCCCAAGCCGACTAAGCTACTTGTAAGTCCTTGTTGGAAAACTGCATTACTATAAGAAGATAAGTAGCCTGAAGAGCCTAGACCTGCTACTGTGCTAGGAATTGTGTTATTAAGTGACGAAAGATAGCCTAGTGTGCCGAGGCCTTGTAAACTACTTGTAAGTCCTTGTTGGAAAACTGCGTTGCTATAAGAAGATAAGTAGCCTGAAGAGCCTAGGCCTGTTACCGTGCTAGTAAGATCAATAGAGCTAAGGTAGCCAATAGAACCCAAGCCAACTAAGCTACTTGTAAGTCCTTGTTGGAAAACTGCGTTGCTATAAGAAGATAAGTAGCCTGAAGAGCCTAGACCTGCTACTGTGCTAGGCAAACCAGTAATAGAAGATAAGTAGCCAGAAGATCCTAGGCCTGATACCGTGCTAGTAAGATCAATAGAGCTAAGGTAGCCAATAGAACCCAAGCCGACTAAACTACTTGTAAGTCCTTGTTGGAAAACTGCATTACTATAAGAAGAAAGGTAACCTGATGATCCCAAGCCTGCTACTGTGCTAGGTAAACCAGTAATAGAAGAAAGGTAACCAGAAGAACCTAGGCCTGCTACTGTGCTAGTAAGATCAATAGAACTGAGGTATCCAATGGAACCTAGGCCGATTAAACTACTTGTAAGTCCTTGTTGGAAAACTGCATTACTATAAGAAGATAAGTAGCCAGAAGATCCTAAGCCTGCTACTGTGCTAGGTAAACCAGTAATAGAAGATAAGTAGCCTGATGAGCCTAGGCCTGCAACCGTGCTAGGTAAACCAGTAATAGAAGATAAGTAGCCAGAAGAGCCTAGGCCTGCTACTGTGCTAGGTAAACCAGTAATAGAAGATAAGTAGCCAGAAGAGCCTAGGCCTGCTATGCTACTAG
>Ga0114974_10001814_pt1 | contig 16713 bp, 17 predicted proteins | sample S_130206_EF_Meta_FD_87318 | JGI IMG/M metagenome (GOLD analysis project Ga0114974, IMG submission 87318) | Freshwater microbial communities from Lake Simoncouche, Canada to study carbon cycling - S_130206_EF_MetaG | ecosystem: Environmental > Aquatic > Freshwater > Lake | place: Lake... | reverse complement strand
GACTGGGCCCAGACGTTGGCCCAGGTGCTGGGCCTAAAACTGCCCGCCGGCGGAATGGTTCCGGGCCGGGTGATGAGCGAGGCCCTGGCCCGCGGCAAGACCCTGGCGAGCGAAGATCATGTCAGCCGTTCTGAGCCGGCCGCCAACGGCTTTGTCACTGTGCTCAACTGGCGCTCGGTCGGCACCACCGCCTACTATGATGCCGCCGGGGCACCGGGTCGGGCGGTCGGCCTGAAACCTTAGAAGCCTTCGTTGAGCGGTTCTGCCTCATTGGGCTTTGGCCAGAAGCGCTCTGACTTCAGAAGCGCCTTATAGCCGGCCACAGACTTCTCAAGGTTCTTGCCCTGACGGGCCCGCAGACGGCCGACCAGTTCGCCAGCGGCAAAGATCAGGTCTTTCGGCGCGCCCTTGCCGAGGGTCTCGGCGGCGCTGGCCTGAGCCTGCGCCATGTCGTTAAGCAGCCCGAGCGCGTTCTGCAGGTCCTTCAACGTTGAGACAAAGGCTTCACGCTTCTTGCGACCGCCCGGGAAGGCATGGGCGAAAAACTCCGATGCGTAACGCAGACGTTTACAACGGATGCGCATGCGGTGCCGGTCGTCAGCGTTTAAGGTTTCAAGATTACGGCCGCGCTTACGAACCGCACGGCGCAGGCCTTCCAGCACCTCGGCAGCGAAATCGCCAACCGGCCGCCGCAGCAGCACCGCGCGCTCGGCGTCATCACGCGGATGTCGCCAGGTACCGTCCTCGATCCAGAGCGCGAGATCCAGCGCCAGGCTGGCGAAGCGCGCCGATGTCAGGGCGGCTTGCGCCCTTGCGTAGGCCACGGTCCGCGCCGCTTGCAGCCGTTCGCCGTATCGCTTGGCCACACCTGGATCAGACAGGACCTCGGGGGCAAAGACATCGTCTAGGAACACATCCAGGTTCCGCGCCGGCCCCAGCTCACCGGCGGCCCATTCGGCCTCAGCGTTCAGGCGGCGTCCCTCGTAGTCATCGACCAGGCCCTCAAACAGGCGGAAAGCCGTCCGCAGGCGGCGCAGGCCAACGCGGGTCTGGTGAATACCCTCCGGTGCCGGATCAGCGCGGAAGGCCGCGGCTTGGCTGACGATCTGCTCCAGACAGGCGCGGGCAACCGCGGCAAAGGCTTGGGCCGCATCCATCTCCGGATGAACGGGAGGGTCGAACGGCAGGGCCGACGCCCCGGCCAGGTGATAGCCACGCTGGCCCTTGCTGGTCAGGCCGATGCGCAGCGGGGTAATAGCGAAAAGGGATTTTGCAAGGTCGAATATAGCCGACGACGTGCCGTGTTTGAGTTCTAACTCAAGTTCGCTAAAGCGCAGACGCGCCTCGCCGGCGCGCACCTCGCAGCGGTCGACAGCGATCTCGATCAGGCTGTCATTTTGCAGAAAGTGGCGAATGGTCCGCGAGGTAACGATCGCAGCCACCGGCACTAATGGCTCGCCGGTCTTGGCCAATACCTTGCCCGCCGGAGTGGCGTCCATCGCCACCATATCCACCCGCAAGGCGGGCGTCACACTCTCCCATTCGTCGCGGTCGAACAGGCGCTCACGGTCGCGCTTTATCGTCTGAACAAAGCGACCGCGAACGCGCCGTACCCGCAGACTGAACCCCGCCTGGCGCAGGGCAAAGCTGGGGGTGTCGAAGTAGGTCGTGGTCATGCGGTGTGGCCGCGCCACCGCAGCCATGGCCGGATGCCGAGCCAGCCGCCGGGTTTGGCCGGCCGCAAGTTCGAATTTCAGCTCGATTTCGACCGGCGCTTGCGCTTCGTCCGCCATGATTTATCCCCAGCGAGCGCCTTCGCTGTCACGAAATCGCCACAGCTGTCTATCGCGCCTCTGTAAAATCAATGCGGCAGATCAAATCCAGATCCACGGTCGTCGATTTGGCCTACGCCTTCGCCTTGCGCTGGAAAATTGTCTCGCGCCATTGCGCCGGGCCGCTCTTGTGGATGGCACCGCCGCCGGCATCGACCGCGACGGTCACCGGCATGTCCTGCACCTGGAACTCGTAAATAGCCTCCATGCCCAGGTCTTCAAACGCCAGCTTGCGCGCCGATTTCACGGCTTTGGACACCAGATAGGCCGCCCCACCCACGGCAATAAGATAGGCGGCACCATGACGTTTAAGCGAGGCAATCGTCGCGTCATTGCGCTCTGCCTTGCCGATCATCACCAAGAGGCCGGTATCGAGCATCATGTCGGTGAAGCCGTCCATGCGGCCCGACGTGGTGGGCCCCGCCGGACCAACCGCCTCGCCCGCCACCGGATCGACCGGGCCGACGTAGTAGAGCGCGCGACCCTTGAAATCGACGGGGAAGGGTTCGCCCGCTGCCTGCAGCTTCGCCAGTCGGGCGTGGGCCGCATCGCGCGCCGTGAGCAGGGCACCGCTAAGCAGCAGGGTCTCGCCGATCTTCCAGTCGGCGACCTCTTCGCGCGTGAGTGTATTGAGGTTGACCTGCCGTGGCGCCGGGCTTTCGCTCGCACCGCCAACCGTGGGCCAATCGTTCAGATCAGGGGTCTCGAACACCGCCGGGCCGGAACCATCGAGGGTAAAGTGGATGTGCCGGTTGGCGGCACATTGCGGCACCAGGGCCACGGGCTTGCTGGCGGCATGGCTGGCGTATGAGGCGATCTTGACGTCAACCACCGTGGTCAATCCGCCAAGGCCCTGCGCGCCGATGCCCAGGGCATTGACCCGTTCGTAGATTTCCACCCGCAGAGACTCCAGATCGGTCTTGGGGCCCCGCGCCAGGATGTCGGGCATGTCGATGTCGTCGAGCAGGGATTGCTTTGCCAGCAGCATAGCCTTTTCGCTACTGCCGCCGACGCCGATACCGAGAATGCCCGGCGGGCACCAGCCGGCACCCAGGGTCTCGACCGTATTGACCACCCAGTCGGCCACCGAGGCGCTGGGATTGAGCACGGCGAACTTGCTCTTGTTTTCCGATCCCCCGCCCTTGGCCACAGCGGCCACCTCGACCGTGCGACCGGGAGCCAGCTGGACGTGCAGCACGGCCGGGCCGTTGTCGCCGGTGTTAACGCGATCAAATAAGGGGTCGCGCACCATTGAGGCGCGCAGCGGGTTGGACGGATCGCCATAGGCGCGGGCGACGGCTTCGTTGACCAGGTCCTGCAGGGACCGTTCGGTGTCGAAAAGCACCTGCTGGCCCACTTTCAGAAACACCGTAACGGCACCGGTGTCCTGACACATCGGCCGTTGGCCGATAGCGGCCATCTTAGAGTTGGTCAGAATCTGCGCCAAGGCCTCCCGCGCCGGGGCGCTTTCCTCGCGCGCATAGGCGGCCCCGAGCGAGGCCAGGAAATCCTTGGGATGATAGTAGGAGATGAACTGAAGGGCGCCGGCCAGGCTGCCGACAAAGTCCTCGGGATCGATCAACACCGGCAACATGGTGGTCACTCCTAGAAAGACCGGTCGGCGATACAGCCGCGGCCTTTGGGCAAGCGTTTCGCGGCAAGGGCCATGGTGACGAGGGCCACGATAAAAAAGGCGTTTGGCCCGAAATCCACTGCGAACATGCTGAACACCTCCGACCGGATCGTGCGGCACAGTAGCGCGTCGGCTTCAGCATCAAAAGCCAAACGCAAGGTACCGCTCAAACAGGCGTGCGATAACCAGCTTAACCTGGCCAAGATGGACACCTTCGCGGCTAGGCCATCACCATCTCGCGGATCGTTCGCGGGGAAGGGCAAGACACCCGCATGTCAAAATTCCGCATTGACCGCATCACCGACCTGTCCAATGTCCAGGTCTTCCCCCACGCTGCAATCAGCACCAAACAAAGCGAGCACGGCATCTTCGGTAAGGTAATCCACCGCAACGGCCGCACGGGCGAGGAAACCAATTGCGTGCGGCACTCGCATCTTGCGGGGCTGGTGCCTGACCTATGACCGTGCCCGTTGCCTGGATTCACGACGGCGAAATCTACAGCCACGATCCGGAACAGGACGGCAAGTTCTGGATCGACGGCCATTGGATATGGGGGCCGCGTGGCGCGGCGGATCTCGATACAAAACATTGGATCGACAACAACTGGATCTGGGGGCCAGTGCGTGGCCACACCGTATGCACGCAGTATTTTATCCAGGACGGCTGGATCTACGGCCCCGCCACCAAACTGCCCTTCGCTTAGACGCCTCGTCCCGGCGGAGGACCGTCTTATTTCGCCTGGGCGCGGAGAGCGGCTTCAAAGGCTAGGCGGACCCAGCCTGCCATCTGATCAGGATCATCGTAGGCGTCGTCCGGGATAGACCAATAGGGCATCATAATCACTTTGCCGCCCCTACCTTCATAGGACCACCGTTGCGCGCCGGCGGCCTCGAACGCCGGCCCGCTGACCGCATCAGCCTTGAGCACGACGTCGCCATCGAAGGCGCAGGCGACGATCAGGCCTTGGTGATAAATGCCATTGCCGCCAAACATGGCTTTGAGGGTGATCGGCCTGAGGGCAGCAAACATATCCTCAATATCTTCGTGGCTCACGGCGTTTTTCCATGGGCCAAGCATTGTCCGAGGCACGTCACCCCCCGCCTCCAGCGCCCAGATGGAGCTTCCGATTCTTTTGTCTTTTCGCCAAGCCCCGCGCAGGTCATTATCGCATCACAAGGGCGCGACACGCCTGCAGGAGGACCTCCGATGAACTTAAAAAGCCTGACCGCTGCCGCTGCGCTCACACTCCTGATCGCCGGTGCCGCCCATGCCGAGACCCAGAATTTCATGGCCATGCTAAAGGGCGCAGACGAAGTGCCGGCCAATACCGAAAAAGGCACGGGCATGGTGATGGCCACGCTGGATACAGCCACCAAGACCTTCAGCTATTCGGTCACGTTCAAGGACCTGACCGGCCAGGCCACCGCGGCCCATTTTCACGGCCCAGCCGCGCCCGGAACCAATGCCGGCCCGACCGTACCTGTCCCCGCGCCGGTAATGAGCCCTGTCAAGGGAACAGCGACCCTAACCGACGCGCAAATCGCCGATCTTCAGGCCGGGAAATGGTACTTCAATCTTCACACCATGGCGCACGGCCCCGGTGAAATCCGCGGCCAGATTACCGCCAGCAAATAGCCTTCATCGACACGTTTAGACGAGACAGCCCCCGCCGACCAACGGCGGGGGCTGTTTTATGCATAGAACCAGCTCGTAGCCCGAAATCGCAACGCGAGCGCTTCACCGAATATTCCGCTCCTTATCAAACGCCCCGTCAGGCGGCCGCGTTGGCGATATAGGAGGGCCGCACCATTTGTGCGCGGGGGGCAGCTGTGCCGACAGCATCGCGATCAGCGATCCACTCAGGACGTATGCCCCGATCGATCCTCACCGTCTGGCCCGGCACCGTCGCGGCAAGCTGAGACAAGGCTTCCGCACTTGCCCGCGCCCAAGGTTTGGAAGATGGTGCGGTCACTGCGTTTCCGCCTCCCCACCAGGCTCGCGGGCTTAGACGATAAGAAAAACAAGGGAGCCATGCTCATGCGCGCCATTACCCCGAAGCGCCGGATCAACCGCCTGGTCGGCCTTGGCGCGGCTTCGAGCCTGAGCCTCGCAGCAACACTGATGGCCACCGAGGCCCATGCGGCCAGTTGCGCCGACATGGCCGCACTCAAGATCAAAGATGCCACCATCCTGTCGGCCACTGTGGTCAGCGGCGGCAGCTTCACTGCGGACACCAAGGGCGCGCGCGCGGTTACCGGCCTGCCGACCTTTTGCCGGGTCTATGCCTCGGTGCGGCCCACCAGCGATTCCGACATCCGCGTTGAGGTCTGGCTGCCGACGACGGGCTGGAACGGCAAGTACGACGGCATTGGCTCCAATGGCCTTGGTGGCAATATTCACTACCCGGAAATGGGCGTCGCCCTAGCGCGGGGATATGCGACCTCGGCCACCGATACGGGCCACAACAACGACGCTGGCGACGGCGTCTGGGCAGCCGGGCACCCGGAAAAAATTATCGACTTCGGCTATCGCTCCACCCACTTGACGGCCCTGCTGGCCAAGGACGTGATCAAGGCGTTCTACGGTGACGCACCGAAGTATTCCTACTTCGAAGGCTGCTCGCAGGGCGGCCAAGAAGCCATCATGGAGGCGCAGCGCTTCCCCACAGACTACGATGGCATTGCCGCGGGCGACGCGGACTACGCCGCAACCCATCACGAAATCGGCGGGCACCTGTTCGTGCCTTGGCTGATGAACGCCGACGATCCCAACTTCGCCTTCTCGGCCACCAAGGCAAAGGCGCTGGGCGATGCGGTAAATTTGAAGTGCGACGGTCTCGACGGGGTTGTAGACGGAGTAATAGAGAACCCGCAGGCCTGCCACTTCGACCCCGCTACCATTCAGTGCGCCAACACGGGCGATGGCCCCGATTGCCTGTCACCGCGTGAGGTGGCGATCGTCAACGCGCTCTACAAGGGTGCCGATCAGTACATGGGTAATGGGTTTTACGGTGGCTATGTGCCAGGCAGCGAGGCCGCCACCTGGCGCGGCTTTATTGTTGGCGGCGCGGTCGCAAACAACCAGCATGGCCGCGTTGGCTTCCCGTTCTTCAAATATTTCTACAACGATCCCAACTGGGACTTCAGCAAGTGGGACTGGAAGACCGACCCTGCCCGCATCATGAACGCCAAGGTCGGCAATGAGACCATGTCCAGCATCATGGATGTGAACAGCGCCGATATCAGTGCGCTGGCGGCCCGCAAAGGCAAGCTCATCCAGTATCACGGCTGGGGCGACTCTAACGTCTCACCGATCACCGGTGTGCGCTTCCATGACCGGGTCGTGGCTGCCTTAAAGGCTAAGAGCATGAAGGCCGACGACAGCTATCGGCTGTTTATGGTCCCCGGCATGGGGCACTGCCAAGGCGGCCCCGGCCCGGACAAATTCGACATGCTGACCGCACTCGAGTCCTGGGTCGAACACGGCAAGGCCCCCGACAGCATCCCCGCCGCGCACGAAACCGCCGGCAAGGTCGACCGCACCCGCATCCTTTGCCCCTATCCGATGGTGGCCAAGTACGACGGCAAAGGCCCGAAAGATCAGGCGTCCAGCTTCGCCTGTGGAGCAGCCTGACCCAAGGCTACAATCCGAAATATCGGCGGCGGGCCTTCAGCGGGGCCCGCCGTTTTCATGTCGACGATCTAGGTGACAGGGTCGGGTGCCGGGCGGCCTTCCAGCACCGCGAAAACATTGTCGAGCGCACGCATGCCCATGGCCGTGCGGGTTTCCAGGGTGGCGCTGCCCATGTGCGGCGTCATGAAGACGTTTGGCAGGGCGTTGTAGCGCAGGTCGAAGGCCGGCTCGCCCTTGAAGACATCCAGGCCGGCGGCGGCCACATGGCCCGATTGCAACGCCGCGATCAGGGCGTCATCGTCGACCAGCGTGCCGCGGCCAGAATTGACCAGCACAGCCCCCTTGGGCAGCAAGGCGATCTTCTCGGCGGTGATCAAGGGTGCCGAGCCGCCGGGCACCGTCAGGCAAAGCACCTGAGCCTGCGTCAATAGCGCGTCCAGCATAGGGTAATATACCGCATCGCCCTCTTGCTCCGGCGGCAAGCGGTTGCGATTGTGGTAGCTGATCGTCATGCCTAAGGCGCGGGCGCGATGGGCGACCGCCTGGCCGATGCGACCCATGCCGACGATACCGAGCGTGCGCCCATTGGCATCCAGGCCGAGCATCTCGGTCAACCCGAAGCTGCGACGCCAGCCATCGGTCATGATCTGCGCGTATTCCTTGCCGCGACGCAGCGCCCCAAGCATCAGGAACAGGGTGATGTCGGCCGTGGCATTGGTCAGGACATCGGGTGTGTTGGTCACAATCAGGCCCGCGGCGCGGGCTGCGGCCAGGTCGATGTGGTCGAAGCCGACGCTGACCGTCGCCACCATCTTCACGGCCTTGGGCAGGCGTTCAATCTCACTCGCCGGCACCTTGGTTCGGCTACCCAGCACCACGGCCACGGCATTGTGCGCCGCCGCTAGCGACGGCATCTGACCGGGCTCCGTCGCCGCGGTGGGCTCATAAAGAATATCAAAGCGTGCCCGTGCCACCTCCAGGGCAGCGTCGGTCAGCGCCGCCGCAACCAGAACCCTATGCCGCATGGCAATTTCCCCTCACCGATGGTCGGCGTTGTTTAGTCCTCTCGCCCCAGCGGGCAAGACCTAGTGACCGTAAGCGCGCCAGAAGAAGCGCAGGGTCATGACACAGGCCAGGGTCAGGGTGAGCGCCCGCACAATACGAGGATCAAGCCGTTGGCTGAAGTGAGCACCGGAAAACCCACCGACCAGGGCGGCAACGGCCATAATCGCGGCCGCGCGCCAATGGACCACGCCGGCGATGGCGAACAGGATAATCGCCACCGTATTAAAAGCACTGACCATAACGACGCGCGGGGCATTGAGGATTTTCACCTCACGCCCATCCAGCAGGCTCCAGGCCGCCAGCAACATCAGCCCTGCTGCACCGCCGAAATAGCCGCCGTAGATACTGAGCACCAACTGCACCGCCAGCACGATTCCGCTGTGGCCGCGCAAGACACCTTGCAACCGATCGGCAATTCGCCGGCCGAATGCCAAGGCCAGGGTGGCAATCAGCAAGAGCCAGGGCAGCACACCGTCGAACACCGCTGTCGGGGTCCACAGTAGCAACAGGCTGCCAACAAACCCACCGATCAGGCTAGTGATCAAAAGGGGCTTTACGCCCACACCGCCGACGCCATCGAGGTTAGCGCGATAGACGAAAGCACTGGCGATGCCGCCTGGATAGAGCGCAACACTGCTTGAGGCATTGGCGCTTACGGACGGAATGCCTGCCGCGATCAGGGTGGGAAGGGTCACGAACGATCCACCACCGGCCAGGGCATTCATGGCCCCGCCGAGCAATCCGGCACCGGCAATCAGCAGGACAGAACTCATCCCCGCTTATCCGCTTGGGGACCGCGGGTTTCAACTCCCGGGCGCGACTAGGTTCCGCTGAGCGGCGGCACGTCGTCGCCGGCCGTCTTGGTGCGGGCGATATTCATGGTCATCGCCAGCAAGGTATAATAGCCGGCCACCGCCGCCAGATCGATCAGGCCTTGTTCGCCCAACAGTTCGCAGGCTCGGGCATAGAGCGCATCATCAATCCCGCGAGTCCGGTGCAGCTGATCAAAGACATCATAGACCGCAGCCTGGGCGGGCTCCATCGACACAGGACGCCGTCCTTCCGAAATAGCCTCGACAACAGCGATCGGCAGGCCCGCCTTCAAGGCGGCCGGGCGGTGAATTTCCCACTCAACGGGCTGGGACCACAGGCGGGAGACCAGCAGGATCGCCATCTCGCTCAGCACGAAGGGCAGGCTGGAGTGGTAGCGCAAATAATAGCCCATCTCATGGGCGCGCAGCATCAACTCCGGGCTGCGGATCAGCGGCCAGAATGGGCCGAACACCGGGACACCACGAACTGCTGCGAAGGAGGCCGCCGCGGCCGTCTGGGCCGGGGTAAGCGCCTCTGGCGTCAGAGACGGAAGGCGATCGGGACCGTTGCCGCCGCCTGACCTTTGAATGCCCATAAGTTCCTCCCTGCGCCAAGCAATGCTAGGCGAGGTGTGCATATTGCAATGCGCCGCTGATTCAAGCCCAGCGGCCCGCCAGAAAGACCGCATATCCCCGAATGCCGCCCGCCCCCGAACATCCCGCCAAGGCGGCACCCGTCTATGCCGTGCGGGGCTCCCCAGCCTTTCTGAAGATCAGCTTCGCCCTGTTCCTGGCTGGGTTCTCGACCTTTTCCCTGCTGTACTGTATCCAGCCCCTGCTGCCGCTGTTCGCGCGGGATTTTGGCGTAAGCCCGGCGCAGAGCTCGTTGGCCCTATCGATGACCACGGGCCTGCTGGCCATAGCCGTGGTCGCCGCCGCCGCCTTGGCCGAAGGCTTTGAGCGGCGCAGCCTTATGTTCATCTCTATGGCCAGCGCTGCGGTGCTGACGATCGTGCAGGCCTTTATCCCGCATTGGCCCAGCTTCTTGCTGGTTCGCGCCCTAGAGGGCGTTGTCTTGGGCGGGGTGCCGGCCGTGGCCCTGGCCTATCTCGCTGAGGAAATCGATCCCAAGGGCTTGGGCTTCTCGTTGGGACTTTATGTGTCGGGCAACGCCATAGGTGGAATGGTCGGGCGGCTGGGTACTAGTGCTCTTGCAGAGGCTTTCAACTGGCGGGTGGCGCTGGGCGTAATGGGTCTGATCGACCTCGTCACAGCCATCGGATTTTTCTTGTTGTTGCCACGCTCGCGCAATTTTACCCCCCAGCACGGCGCGGGATTTCGCTTTCACTGGCTGGCCTGGAGGGGCCACCTGTTCCGGCCCGGACTGCAGCGCCTGTTCCTAATGGGCTTCATGGGCATGGGTGCCTTTGTCAGCGTCTATAACTACGCCGGCTTTCGGCTCTCGGCCGCGCCCTACTTCCTGAACCAGACGCAGATTGGGCTGATTTTTACAGTCTATGTGGTGGGAGTAGTTTCCTCCTACTTGGCTGGCGGGTTGGCGGACCGGATCGGGCGGCGGCCGGTGCAGACCATCGGTCTTTTGGCGATGGGTGCAGGCCTAGCGATCACCCTGGCGCAGCCGCTTTGGCTCGTCATCGCAGGGGTAGCGATCTTCACCGGCGGCTTCTTCGCCACACAGCCCGTGCTGAATAGCTGGGTGGGCCGTATCGCCCCCAGCACCAAGGGCCACGCGGCGGCGCTGTACCTGCTGGCCTACTATGCCGGCTCCAGCGTCATGGGTTCGGTGAGCGGCCATGCCTACTCGGCCGGCGGCTGGCCCGGCCTGTGCCTGATGGTGGCCGTGCTGATCGCCATCGCCCTGGCCGCGACCTGGAGCCTGCATCCTGGCATCGACGGCGAAGCTGGCTCATGATCAGCGCACAATAGACAAACCAACCAGAGAGTTTGCCGATGCGCATCATCATCCCTGCCCTGCTCGCCTCTGCAATCCTAGTGATGCCCGCGCTGGCCCAGGCACCGGCCACGTCCGCCGCGCCGCCGTCCTTCGCCTCCGTGCCCACTGACACTCCGCCAGTAACCTTCGTAACCGCCGCCGAGGTGATGGCCATGGCCGCCAAGTCCAAGGCCGTGCGTAAGGATGAGCCGCAGCTCAACACGTCCTTGCTGGTACTGCCGCCCTACCGGTCGCAGGTCGAATACCGCGGCTCGGCTGGCCCGCCAGCCGTACATGAGACGGAGGCAGAGATGATGTTTGTGGCCGATGGCGGGGCAACCCTGGTCACCGGCGGCAAGATGATCGGCGAGAAGCGCACCAACGCCACCAACCTCACTGGCACGGGTATCGAAGGCGGCCAATCACGGCATTTTGCCAAGGGCGACTGGGCCATCATTCCGCAAGGCGTGCCGCATCAGATTGCCGCCGTCGACGGCTCGGTAACGCTGGTGACGCTGCACGTACCCCGCACCTAACGGAGGGCAGCCTAGAGCGCTACACCGATCACCAGGTCCATAACATTGGTTCCGGTCGGTCCTGTGATCAGCAGATCACCCAAGGCCGCAAAGGCCGGATAGGAATCGTTGCTAGCCAGGGCGGCGGCAAGATCAACCCCAGCTGTCCTGGCCCGCGCGGCGGTTTCCCCGTCTACGAAGGCACCCGCCGCGTCCGTCGGACCATCGGTGCCGTCGGTGCCGGCAGCCAGCAAGGCGACGTTCGCTTCACCGTCGAGCAGGCGCGCTGCGACCAGGGCAAATTCCTGATTGCGGCCACCCTTACCTGTGCCAACGACTTTCAGCGTGGTTTCCCCCGCAGCCAGCAGCACCATGGGCGGCCCCCCTGCGCGGCGGCGCGCAGCGGCGGCCATTAGCTGGTCTACAAACGCGTTAGCAGCGGCGTGCGTATTGCCGTCCATACGGCGGTCGATCCAGGCGATCTCCAGTCCCAGTGCACTGGCGCGGGCAAGAGCCGCGTCCACCGCCGTGTCGCTATTGGCCAACAGGATCACTGGGCCGCTATTCGACGAAGCTACGGGCACTGGCGCGTCTCTCAGGTGGCGGATCACCGCCGCCGGAACTCTATCGGCGAGGCCATAGCGGTCGAGTACGGCCAGAGCCGCGCCATGTGAGGCTTGATCTGGAATTGTCGGACCCGAGCCGACCATGCCGGGATCGTTGCTGGGCACGTCTGACACGATCAGGGTTACGCACTGCGCTGGGGCGATGGCGCGCAGCAGCCCGCCTCCCTTCACGCGCGAGAGCCGCTTGCGCACCGTGTTGATCTCTTCGATGGCGGCGCCGCTGCGCAGCAACAGATCGGTCACCGCTGCCTCGTCGGCGAGGGTCAAGCCTTCCATCGGCGCGGCTAGCAGGGCGGAGGCCCCGCCGGTCAGCAGAACAAACACCCGGTCATCCGGCGTGAGGTCATCGATCAGCGCCAGCATGGCACGCGTGCCTGCCTCGCCCGCCGCGTCGGGAATCGGGTGGCCGCCTTCGACTGTGCGGATACGGTCCAGCAGCTCGGCATGGCCGTGCTTGACCACGATGACACCATCATCAATGCACGCGCCTAACACCGCCTCCAGGCCCTGCGCCAGCGATGCCGTGGCCTTGCCGGCCCCGACCACCAGCACCCGGCCACCCGGTGGGAGCGGCCAGCGCAGCATTTGTCCGCCGAAATCCCCAACCCAGGTCTCGCCCTCCAGCCGCGACCGCAAGGCGATCAACGACCGGCCCTGCACCGCCGACAAGGCTACGCCGAATATGTCAGTGAGGACGGCCTTGGGATGGGGCTGCTGCATGAGTCTCTGTGGCCTTGGCCTGGCGGCCGCACCGTGGTTTGAGTCCTATATCCTGCCCAAGCTAGGGTGCCCAAGTCCGACTGCCCAAGTCTGGCCGCGATAGGCGGAGTACAATAGAGCATGGCCTACCGTTCCATCCGCAATCTTGGTTTGCTGCTCGTAGCGGCGTTCGCGACAGCGGTCGTTGCCCAGCCCGCGCCTTCCGACCCCAATGTGGTGTCTGGTGTGGCGGTCGTGAGTAGCGACCCGCCCAAGGTTACCGCCACATGGCCCGCCTCCGAGGCGGCCATCGCGCCAGGGGTTCTGGTGCTGAAAATCGTCTTCGACCAGCCGATGACCGCAGACCAGTGGAGCTATGCCAAGGCCGTCGCGAGCGACTATCCCGACTGTCTGCCCACGCCACGCTTACTGGCCGACCGCAAGACCTTCGCGCTGCTGTGCTCGACCACGACGGGCAAGCGCTATGGCGTGCAAATCAACGCCACGGATGCGCGCGGATTCGTCAATGTCGGCGACCGACGCGCGCCCTTGTTCGACCTTGGGTTCACGACCTCGAACGCCGAGCCTATCCGTACCTTAAAGGCGGCGATGAAGTTGGCGGGTTTGGGCGAGCTGGACATGCCGCTGGAAAGCTTGGGATCCTTTATTAGCCCAGCAACAGGGGCGGCCCCCAATCGGTAAATGTCGCCGGCCTTAAGCGGCCAGATCGAGACGGCGACTACGGTACGACGACCAAAAGACGTAGAAGGCGCGGCCTGCCTCTTCATCATTTACGGCGATCTGTGCAAACGCCATGGGCTCGCTGATGATGGAGATGATCGCTGGCCTAAAGCCGTCAGGCCGGGTTTCAGCGAAGCTGTAGGCGGCGGTATGCAGGCGTTCGATCTCGGCGGCGCTGCGGAGTGGAACTGTAACGTACACGGCGGACCCTCTATTAGAGCCTCTCGATTATCTGCCGCGTGTGACAGGCTAGGGACAGATGGGCGAAGTTTAGCGCATGAACGCGCCTCGCGTTTTGGGGCTGCGACTACAGCCTAGACATGTTGGTTCGGCCGGTCGGCACGCTCCGATTGTCCCTAGGTTTGTGCCACTGTGGCCAAATTGGCCCATCTGTCGGAAATAGTAGACACGTCATCGGCGATCCGGGCGAGCTTCGCAGAAGCGTCACATAAATCGCACTCAATTGTCTTTTTCTCCGCGTATCCGGCCCGCAGGCCAGTCAAACTGCGGTCGAACAAATTTAGGGGATATCAAATGACTACCATTCGCCAAAAGGCGGACCTGCGTTCGCGGCTGATGATCAGCGGCGCTCTGATCGCGTTCATGGCATCGCCGGCCTTCGCGCAAACCTCCGCGCCCAACAGCGGAATTTCGGAAGTCATCGTGACGGCGACCAAGTCTGCCACCAACCTGCAGAAGACACCGATCGCGATCTCGGTCATCGCCGGGGCGGATATCGAAACCCGCCACGTCGAAAGCCTGCTGAACTTGGCCGACGGTGCCCTGCCGTCGCTTCGGGTCGCAACCTTCGAAGCCCGCCAGTCGGCCCTGACGGTCGGCATTCGCGGCATCGTGCCGTTCGACGCCAACCAGACCGCCCGCGACCAGGGCGTGGGCGTCTATATCGATGGTGTCTACCTTGGCCGTCAGCAAGGCCTGAACGCCGCCCTGTTCGACGTCGAGCGCATTGAAGTGCTGCGCGGACCGCAGGGCACGCTGTTTGGCCGCAACACCGAAGGCGGTGCCCTCAGCATCGTTACCAAGCAACCGACCGGAAAGATGGGTGGCCGCGTCACTGTCGGCACCGGAAACTACGGTGCCTATGGCACGGAAGTGCACCAAGACCTGCCGGAATTCGCCAATATCTCGGTGAAGCTGGACGCCCTGCTCCAGCACCAGGACGCCTTCGTGAGGAACCCCATGAACGGCCAGTCCGGCTGGGGTCTCTACGACCGTCACGGCGGCCGAATTACCGCTCTGTGGCAGCCGACCGACGGTTTCAGCGCCGAGTTCTCCGCCGACATCGCCAAGGACCTGAACACCCCGTTCTACAGCCAACTCCTGAGCTACAACCCCTATGGCAAGCGCGTCCGTACCCTGGCTGAAATCACGGCGACTGCGTCGGCTCCGGCCGGCACGATCAACCCCTTGGCACCGCTGATCAGCGTCCACACCGACCGTCAGACCGTTTCGGACATTGGCACAGTGCAACAGCCGAGCGTCGACGACACAGGCGGTGCCGCCGCCACCCTGAAGTACAAGGTCAACGACTCGCTGGAACTGCGCTCGATTTCTTCCGCCCGCGCGGTTGGTACCAACCAGTGGGATAACGCGGGCATCGGCAGCCGCAACGTGTTCGCTCCGAACGCCAACTTCGGCCGTTACAGCGTGTCGGACCTCTATCAGCGTCAGTTCAGCCAAGAGTTTCAGGCGGTCGGCAACATCGGCGACCAACTAACCTATGTCGGCGGCATCTACTACTTCCAGGAACACGCCAAGGAATCGGCGGCCACCCCATTCACCAACCAGTGGAACGCCAACGGTACCGCCTATGTCATCCGCACCTCGGCCGGCACCTCAAAGGCCGCCGCCGCCACGGCAGGCTGGGAATACGGCACCCGCTTCCTGACCCGCGCCAGCCAGGCCAACGCCATCAGCACCGCCATCTATGGCCAGGGCACATACACCCCCTCCATGATGGAAGCCGTGCACGTGACCGCCGGCGGTCGTCTGACCACGGACACGCGCAACGGCACCCTCTACATGGTCGGCGGCAAGGCGACGAACTTCAAGTTCGACTATGAGAACAGCCGTTTCGACCCACTGGTTACCGTTTCCTGGGACGCGGCCTTTGGCATCAACCTTTACGCCAAGTACTCGACCGGCTTCCGCTCCGGCGGGGCCAACTCCCGCTCGCAGACCTTCACCGCCTTCGACCCCGAAGAAGTGAAGGCTTATGAGCTGGGTGCGAAGACAATCCTATTTGACAACAGGGTTCGCATGAACGTGGCAGCCTATGCCATGGACCGCACCGACACCCAGATCGACTTCGACAACGTCGACACCATTCCTGGCAGCCCGACCCAAGGCGCACACACCGAAGAAACCCGCAACGCGCCGGGTAAGTCGACGATCCGCGGCTTCGAAGCGGAATTAACCTGGAAGCCGATCGACAACATGACCGTGGGCCTGAACTACGCCTATACGGATGTGAAAGTTCCGGCCGCGCCGTTCCCATTCACCGGCAACACCGACTATAATTTGCCGCTCGGAGCGCCGTTCCCAGTCAACGTGGTCTACACGCCCAAGAACGCCGCTTCGGGCTACGTCGACTATCAGTGGCCCGTCGGCGACCTGACCCTGCTTGGTCACCTCGACGCCAACTATGCTGACGCTCAATACTCCTTTCAGAGCGAGTTCGCCGACGTATCTCCGACCGGTAGGCTGGTGCAGAACGTATCTGCGTTGGGCGATAAGAGCTTTATCGTCAACGGCAACCTCGCACTGGCGGATATCGGCATGGCGGACGGCGGCGCGACCGCTACAGTATCGCTCTGGGCACGCAACCTGCTGGATCAGACCTACGTCTACCGCATCTCGGTCGCCAACCGCGGCACGATCGGCGACTATGGCAACCTCAACCCGCCGCGCACTTTCGGCATGGAGCTGAAGGTCAAATACTAGTCTCCAAAGACACTACGGACGGAAAGGGCGGCTTCATGAGGAGCCGCCCTTTTTGTTATCAGGCTTGGGTAAGATTTGCGCCTCCGCACGCTGCGCCCTAGGAACTCCGCCAGCCCCAGCGCGAGAGACCGCACGCATGTCCGTCCGCATCACCGACGTCCGCGAAATCACCAAGCCGATCGCCTCGCCGATCCGCAATGCCTACATCGACTTCTCCAAGATGACAGCCAGCCTGGTGG
>Ga0114974_10001811_pt1 | contig 16734 bp, 16 predicted proteins | sample S_130206_EF_Meta_FD_87318 | JGI IMG/M metagenome (GOLD analysis project Ga0114974, IMG submission 87318) | Freshwater microbial communities from Lake Simoncouche, Canada to study carbon cycling - S_130206_EF_MetaG | ecosystem: Environmental > Aquatic > Freshwater > Lake | place: Lake... | reverse complement strand
ACAGGAAGCACTGGAGCAACAGGATCCACTGGCTCAACGGGATCAACAGGAAGCATGGGAGCAACAGGAAGCACGGGAGCAACTGGTCCAACAGGAATCACTGGCTCAACGGGATCAACAGGAAGCACAGGAGCAACAGGATCCACTGGCTCAACGGGATCAACAGGAAGCACGGGAGCAACAGGAAGCACTGGAGCAACTGGAAGCACAGGAGCAACGGGATCTACTGGTCCAACAGGAAGCACCGGATCTGCAGGAGCAACAGGAGCAACGGGACCCACTAGCTCAACTGGCTCAACAGGAAGCACGGGAGCAACTGGCCCCGTTGGATCAGGAATCACAAGTGGAAGTTTTTGGGCTGACTATTTATATTGGAATAATCTCACAAACGCATGGGTCGTAGGAGATCAAAATATAACTCTTGGTAGAAATGCAGGTCAAACCAATCAAGGAACAAATGCAGTCGCAATTGGTTTCCTTGCTGGACAAAGTGGGCAAGGAACAAATGCAATCGCAATAGGCAATCAAGCGGGAAATACAGGTCAAGGAAGCGGTGCAATTGCAATTGGATATCAAGCCGGTCAAACAAATCAGCCAGCAAATACAATTGTTATTAATGCTCAATCTGCTACCGGATTATCTGGTGTAACACAGTCTTCTTTTTATGCAGCACCAATAAGGAATGTTTCACAAATAACCACCTTAGGTTACGATACAACAAACAAAGAGATTACTTATTACAATGAAATGGGAACATTTACATCTACGTGGAGCACCCCTACATTGACTGCAACTTTTCCATCAACTCAAACTTTTTCAACAGCAACGGTCACTGGATTTACTGGAACTATAAGTGCATATACATTTAGTGGTGGCGTTTCTGGAGGCCAATATGTAATTTTATTGCTAGCTTCTGGTGGTGCAATAACTATTACGCCTCTAAGTGGTGGTGGTACAACTGCAATAAATTTTAACTTTTCATCTAACATATCAGTAACAAGTGGAAAATATGCTGTAATGACTGTTGTTTACGCTAGTTCAAAATATTTTGTTTCGTGTTCTGCATTTAACACAAGCAATTAAGTCGTTTAATTTTTAAAATTGATTATAAATATTAGTAATTAATACAATTTATAATCAATCAACATGTCGTCATCTCTGTTCAAGACAACAAAATATGTTAATTTTCACAATAGTTCTGAACTACCCATCATGATTGACTCTTGGGTAGATGGATCAAACCAATTGCATTGTTTACGCGTCGGTCCTCAAGAAAAACTTGTAATTCATAGTAGTGTTGGCGAATGGCACGTGAATTCTATGCTTACCGATGAAAATGACTACAAACAGTGGAGAGAATGTGGATTAAAATGGTATGTAAATCTTGGAAAATTTCGTTCTGACCCTTGTGCAAGCGGAAACTACGCGTGGATGGAATGGGAACACATCTTTGATTGCATTTATAGTGATTGTGAGTCTGTTTTAGACACAAGAAGCAAAGAACCTATTGTAGGGCTTGTTACTTTTGTTTTCAAGGGACTACCTAAGCTCTCAAGTTAGGATTCACACATATTTCTTGACTTGGAAAAATGTTGCCAGACATGCAAGTATCGTTTTCGCCAACTTGGAGGCAACTACGGTAACCTTGTTCTTGTCCAATATAACACCAACCAGACTTGCTAGATGATTTGTTGGATTGAATCGTGCTTGTAGCATCATCTGCGGTAAAAGGTCCGGGTTGCTGATTTTGGGGGTTTGCGTGCTTTAATGCATCATTTAATGGATTATTTGGTGTAGTATCTTGTGAAACAACGGGTGCATTTGAATTTGTTTTTTGACTTCCAGTTAAAGAAGATGATGCCGTTGCCCCAGTTATGGCACCAGCAGTTTTCTGAGTAACATCAACGGCAGTATCTACTGTTCCCGCTGTTAAATCAACTGCAGCTTTAGTTCCAGTCGCGGCAGTATTTGTGACTGTTTTTGTGACATTTGCAGCTGTGTTTCCAATTAATCCGCCAATATATCTAATATAAGGACCAAATGTGTCTGAAAAATATTTTGTTCCATATGCTAAATATGCAAAAATGTTAAACCCTAAAATTGCAAGAACTAATACAACAATTATCCATGATGTTACTGACATGCCTAGAAATGTAGAACCGGTACCAGTAGTAGTTCCATAAGTTGTAGTCGGCGTATATGTTGGTGTTAAAGGACGCAATGGAGCAGGAGCTGAATATGTATTTGGTGCACTATTCATTATAATAAAAATAAATATATTAAATTTTTATTATAAATTCATTTTTTTGTTTTTTTTGTTTTATTTGAAAGTCAATAAATACAAAAACTGATTTACATTTGCCAACATTTCGTCACGAATGTTATATAAATCACTATTTGACATTGTTTTTAATGCCGCACAATTGTCTAATCCTACTAAATAACTCTTAAACTTTTCAAGTTCTCTCTTAAATGCTTCGGGAGAAGAATAATCTTTGAGTGAAAGTGATTTTTTATTTGTCAAATTAACTCTGTCACCACGTTTTCCCAACAATACCTCAACAAAAGAATCCACATTATCATGCAACTTTGAATTCAAATCATCTGTTGCCTTGTGTGTTGCATAACTATGCGTTTTCCAGTGATATAACTTAATCGCTGTTAAAATTTCTAAAAACTTGACAACAATATCCTGTTCAAACTTTTGCAAGGACCCGCGATTTTTACGAGTTCCTTTCTTTGAATTAAATCTTCTTGTTTTTGCCATTATATAATAATCATGATATTAATTTTTTAAAGACGAGGAACAAAAGACTCACCAAAATTATTCATCTTTTCTAGCTTAGCAATAGTTTTATCTAAATTACTCTTATTAACATTTGCAAACAAATAATCTGTTTGCGGTGATTTCTCGTTTTTCTTGATTTGTTTGTATATATTGTCAATTTTGCTTGTTACAGTATTAATAACCTCTTTTTCTTTTAACAATTCCTCTTCTAGATTTATAGGTTCTGTAAGAAGAGCCACGGCATAATATAATATAAATCGTCTTTTTCTGCTACATCCATTTGAATATTTAAGAGTAAATAAATTCAATAAGCTTTTCATTATTTTTTGAACCAGTTTATGATGTTTTTCAGATTCTTTTAATAATGCATCCCATACTATCCAGATAATATCAAGTTGGTCTTTATTATTAACAGGCATTTTCATTCTTCTCTCGCACTTACAAACTTCTTTTTTATTTTTACACATGATTTCATATTCTGATATCCATTCAACCCAATAACATGCATTTATGCTGTTCTTTCCATCTTTAGAAATATTATATGCAAACTCATTTATTGCTATATATAGTTCTTTTGGATCTCCTGGCAATATAACGTCTCTTGCATATGCAGCATTTGGTGCCTTTAATCTGTCTGCAATGTGCATCATATCAAAATCCTCTTTTTTAATTTTAACCTCATCAAAACTGTGTTTTCTCTTTGCATAACAAAGTATACAAATTATTTCGCAAAACAATTTTCGCATCTTATCACTGTTTCTCATCTTTATTTCATGTCCAGTATAACCATTAGTTATAATTTCTTTAAAGTTCTGAATTCTTAAATCAAGATATATCGCAAGTTTAGGATTTCCTAAATGAATATACTTACTGTAAAAATAAAGAATTATCTCCCATAAATCTGAATAATGACCGGCACATATAAATTCTGCACTCCAATAACACGCTGGTTCTATCTTTGATTTGGTTAAATTATTTAGTAATTCTTTTTTAACATCCGTTTTTTTAAATTCAGAAAAAGTAATCCCTTTAAAATCCTTTTGTTCTCTCACATCATTTATTTCTGAATCACCCATTTATAATTTATATGAAAACAAAAAAAATCACAACAATACATATAGAAGAAATGTCGTTGAAATTTATAACCAAACCATTACAATCCATTTCTACCATTTATAAAAAATCTTCCACTTGGGGTAAGGTCTTATTCTTTGTGGTTTTGTTATTAATTGCTGTTGCTGTATTCAAAACTACTAGCAATAAGTCTGGAAAAGAAGGCTTTGAGCAAACTGATAAGTTCATGTTTAAAACAGGTTCAGATGTTTATGATGACTTTTATAGCGATATTTATGATGTTCTTGTATTTAGTAATTTGAAAGATGATTATGAAGTTGGTCAAATTGTAAATGCTACAAAACCTACTCAGGAAAGCATTATTTTAGATGTTGGTTCAGGAACTGGACATCATGTTGGATTGCTTAATAAAAAGGGTTATAAAGCAGTTGGTTTAGATAACTCTCACTCTATGATTGAAAAAGCCAAGGAAAACTATCCAGAATATGATTTTGTTTATGGTGATGTTTTAAATGCAACACAATTTCAACCTCAAAGTTTTACGCACATTTTGTGCCTTTATTTTACAATATATTACATTAAAGACAAGGTACAATTCTTCAATAATTGCATGAACTGGTTAATGCCAGGAGGAAACTTGGTTGTTCACATTGTTAATAGAGATATGTTTGACCCTATTTTGCCACCCGCAAATCCACTTGTTATGTTAACTCCTCAAAGATATGCCAAGAAACGCATTACAAACAGCAAAGTTACCTTCCAAGATTTCAAATACAGTGCCGATTTTGATTTGGATAACAGCAAAAACAAAGCCAAATTTATTGAGAAATTTCAAAATAAAAATGATGGTAAAGTTTTTAGAAAGCAAGAACATGATATGTATATGGAATCTGAACAAGACATTTTAACTATTGCCAAAAATGTTGGTTTTATTGTTAAAGGCAAAATTGACCTTATTAAAGTGGGTTACGAATACCAATATTTGTATATCTTTCAAAAACCTGCGTAAACAATAATATATTTAATTCATGTAAAATATTATGTATCAATACATTCCATACATAATATTAATTGTAGTCGCAATTATTTTATGCATTGTAGCTTACATTAAAATGCGTTTTAGATTCTGGACTTTACAACCAGTATTTCACTTTTATGATTTCCACTATTATTTATTTCCGCCGGGAATTATTGACCCCGAACTTCCCGAGAAAAATAAGTATTGTAATTTTAATGCAATTGAAACAATTAAATACGAATCTGTGAGTGAATTTAATATTAATAAATTTGTACGTTTTATTAGAGCAAATTATTTACAAAACGCAGGAAATTGTTATCTTCCTAAAAAAAATAATATTATGGCGTATTTTGAAGGGCATAATGCATCTGGATTTTTTTCTTTTTATTATGAAGATGAACTTTTAATGAACTTAAAAAAAGGCACTACAGCACCGAGTAGGAAACTTGTTGGTGTTATGACTACACGTCCACTTAGCGTCACAATAAACAGTGCAAATTCAAAAGACGCAAATTTTGATGTATTCTACGTTGATCATTTGTGCGTGGATAAAATGTATCGCAAAAAGGGGATAGCACCCCAGATAATACAAACGCACCATTATAATCAACGACATCATAACCGACAAATTGTGGTTTCGCTTTTCAAGAGAGAAGATGAATTAACTGGAATAGTTCCGTTGTGTGTTTATAATACTTATGGGTTTGATATGTTTGGGTGGAACAAACCCTTAGATTTGATTCCACAACTAACTCTTGTTGAATGTGGTAAGTCAAATATACACCATCTTTTTGATTTCATGAGAGAAAACTTGGCATCAAAATTTGATATATGCATTCAATCCGAAATATCCAATATTATGGAGCTTATAAAAAGCAGAAATATTTATATTTATATGATAATTCAAGACGGTGAAGTAAAAAGTGCATATTTCTATAGAAAAACATGCACATTTATAAGAGAAAAATGCGAAGCGTTGTGTTGTTTTGCATCTATCAATTGTTTTTCAAAGAGAGAAACGGATGTATTTATTCATGGATATAAAGTAGCATTGTGGAAGATTTGCGAACAAGCTGGATTTAAATTTGCAGTTGTAGAAGAAATGTCTGACAACTATTTAATTGCAAATGCATTGAAGATAAGAACAAACCCTGCAATTATAAGTCCTACTGCTTATTTCTTTTACAATTTTGCATATCACACTTTTCAACCCAATAAAATATTTATATTACATTAATGCCACTTAACACAACAGGTGTTATTTACTTGATGCTCTTCAAGAACAACGGTGGTCTCTTCAATTGGTGGTGGAGGTCCAGTTGCACCAGTAGGACCAACAACTTCTACTAAATTAGCAATTACTCCAGAGGGCCCTTTACCGGCTGGCTCGCCACTAAAAGACATTTGCGTATTTGAACTTAAAGAAACCTCACCAATAGAGGTTGCATTATTCGGCATTTGACAGATTACACTTCCAGCACTTGACCCAATAGATGTTGCGTTGCTTGGCATTTGACTAATAGAGCTCGTTGTATTAAGACCAATGGCAACTTTTGATGAAAACATATTTATAAGTGTAATAATGATTTTGCTTTTAAATCAGTATTGCATAACTGTTTTGTTTTTTAGCGAACATACTTTCCAACCTTTACAAAGGAATCAACAATGAAAATAATGAATATGCCTAAAAAGCAATATAATACTATTTCCTCCGTTACATTTCCAGTTCTCTCATCCTGTTGTTCTTCTAAAAGATGAATCATGTAGTTTAATTTCTCAAGTAAGACACTATTCTCACTTTGCGCGCCGTAGTTTTGGCCTTGGTGTTGTAATTGTTGCTGTTGCTGTTGTTGTTGCGTGTAATAAGGCATATTAGCCGGGGAATTCTTATAAAGCTTCTCATAGTTTGGCATAAATCTCTTGTAATAATCCTCTGAAGGTTGTGTGGTTTGTTGGTCTTCGTCATCATTGCGGTTTTCCATACTTTCTCTCAATTTGGTCTGCTCAACTCCAACAGAAGTTGGGGGAGGTAATGGATGAAAATCGGCCAACTCACTAGAGTTGTCTGAATGGTCTGGCAAATTATGAATACTCTGTAAAACAGAATTTACTTTATCTGAATATGCATTTTCTTTAGGAATTCGCTTTTGGGTTCTATTATTTGACATTCTCTTTCTAGCTATTGGCCCGTCGTTATCACTATCTTTATCTTTACTATTTACCCGGGTATTTTCATTATCAAATGGTGCTGCATACATTGCTAAAGACATTCTCTTAATAAAAAATAAGATAATAATTTGTAAAACACACTGAAATTAGAAAAACATGGGCAGTGCAAAAAATAATATTCACAATATTTATAAGATGAATATTTTTAACAAGGTAAATAAGTTAATACCTAAACAATTATACAGCACCAGCAAACACAATGTTTTAGCTCTTGTATTTGTTTTACTTGTTATTTTGGTTGTTCAATATCCCGCTATATTTAGCAAATCTGCTAATACTGTTTACGGAAAAGCCATTATATTGCTAATTATTATACTCTTGACAAATTACAATACTCTCGTTGGATTAGCCGCTACTATTGTGGCACTTGTTTTTTATGTATATTTATTTGACACTGGTTATGAAGGGTTTGTTGAAGGTATGGATACCCCCGCCGCCAATAAACCAGCCGAAAATACTCCTAAACCAGACACTGCTTCCACTGGTACTAGCTCCGGAACTGTTGTTAGTTCAACACCATCCACCGTTGCAACGTCATCAAACTCTTTAATTGAGCCATCTGCTCCACCAGCAATTGCTGCACCTGCAACGCCTTTGCCACTTGCTACACCCATAACAAATCCACAAGAAGTTAGCCAAACCGAAAAGAAATATTCCGGTCAAATAAATATGACCCCACAGAATTCTAATGCTATTCCTTATACACCCGTTCAAAACCCCAACGTTCAACCATCTGAATCCACAGGAACTGCCAAATCAACTAGCGATGCTACTACATTGAAGCCTGCAGCAGTTTAAAAATTATATTGCGTTATAATAAAACAATGAAGAAAACATTTCAAAACAACATTTTATTTTTACTGGCAATTATTATTTTAGGAATTGGCATTGGTATGATTGCTAATGGTGCCCAACAAGAAGGTTTCACTTCTTCTCCAATGTTTAACCAATTTTGTAATCCAATTGTAAGAAAAGTTAGAAATTATACTAATGATAAAATAGAAAGCTTTTCTAATACAACGCGCGTTTTTCTTAAACGATTTAGATTAATGTAATGCAATGCAAATAATTATTAATTTTTTTAATGATTATTTTTATTCTTTTTATTATATCATTTAATTATATGGCAAAGAACCCTACATCTAATAATAAACTTCCATCAGTGAAACAAGGTCCTTCTAATGTTTTTATGGATGCAATAAATTATCTTCATAACCATGTTTTGTATCTTAATAACAGCAAGTTTTTTGCTGGTTGTATTATGATATTGCTTAACGTAGGCTCAAAATTTATTACTATTCAATTTAGCAGATCAACAGAGGAATACCTTAAATTGTCCGTTACCAAACAAATACTTGTTTTTGCAATGGCATGGATGGGTACTCGTGACATATATGCCGCTTTAGGTTTAACCGCGGTTTTTGTAATCTTGTCTGACCATTTATTCAATGAAGAAAGCACATTTTGCATTGTTCCTGAAAATTATAGAGTATTAAGTAAATTGCAACAATCAACCGATACTAATAATGATGGACACATTTCCGATGATGAAATAAACTCTGCCATTGCTGTATTAGAAAAAGCCAAGAGAGAAAAGCAAAAACAACAACAACAAAATTTGTATTCAAATTTTAAAGAAGTAGTTCAAAATAATTAAAACTACATTTTAATATTCTTAATGTATTATAAGTATGTCATTCCCTAACACATTAACAATATTTATTAACACAAGAATTAGAGGATACCCTAAAATAAAATATGAACCAGATATGTCAGTTCCTAAGATTAAAAGTGAAACGGTTTATTTCAATCCTTTAATAAAATTAAATAGGCGTGTATCTCTTAGAATTCCTCCCGGTTATCCTGATACTGAAAGATTAACGCAATTTTTTAATAAAAGTGATTTTAATGGTTTAGTTGGAAGAAATATTGCAGCAGGATTTCAAAAAAAATACACTTTAGAAGAAGCCACAAAAAATGGAATAGTTGATAATAATATTAATGTTACCCTGGACATTCTATTTAAAAAATATAACAAATTTTACATAAAAGGCAAACCATATACTATTTTTTCACACGAATGGATTAATGGTGACTGGCAAATAGACAAAAAGAGCTTTGAAAAACAAATTCTTCTTTCACCATATGGACAAGGACTTTATGGTAATCAGCAAAATTTTTCACTTGAAAATAGAATGGCTGATGATGAATTGCAGAGATTCAAGAGAGAACATGGCGATATTTTATCCGGATTTGCTGCAACTAGTGATGTTAGTAAATTTAAAGATGATTACGCAAGTGGCCTCGCAAGAGGAATAGTTCCAATGAAACCGGCATCTAATTTGTCCCCCGATGAAGAGGCTGCTCGTAAATTAGCTGAAGAAGAAGCTAAAAAGAAAACGCCTAGTTCTGCACTTAGTTTGATTGGCAAAAAAATAACTCCTCAGCAACAACCAACCATTAACTTAGACGATGAAGCTAGTTTATCAAATGACCCAGTTTCTCTCAACATTATTTATTCCATTGATAGAAATTATTCAGAGGATATTAAATTAAACAGCAAAACACTAGAGCCGGCCTATCAACAATTACTGCAAAAAGGCGAAGAATACAAAAGGGCAAAAGAAATGTATGATAACTCTATTGGTACCTATTTTGCTCTTATTAATGAAGCAAAAAAAACAACACCTGTTGCAACACCAATTGTAACCGTTGGTGGTGCGAATTCATCTACATTGCCAGTTGCACAAGCTTCTACAACTACTCCTTCCGCAACAACAATTTCTACAAATGATGTTTTTAAAAATAAAACAAGTTATGATGAAACCGTTGAAACTTTGAATGATAAAATCAATGAGTTCAAGGCACGAAGTTTAACAATTCAAAGTATTGTTAATAATCCTGATGTTAAAAATCAAATAAGAGCTGTTGTTACTTCTCTTGAAAAATATAAAATCCAATTTTTAAACTCTTTTTTGGTTTCACTTAAACTACTGATTAGAAAAACACAAGCTTTAATTAATTATATTAGAGCTTTATATTGGTTTTATTCTAATTTATATGTTGCAAAAGAGGCACAATTTAAATCTCAAAACTCTGATAAAGAGTACCAAAATATATTGATTTTAAATATTATTAAATTTGACATGCAATGTTATAAAAATATAATTAATAGCTTTGAATCAGCTGAACCAAATCCGTTGGCTGATAATTTTAAAACGCTCATAAAAGAAGTTTCAAGGGTGGAGCAGTTTATTAATGTTAATTCTGCTAAGCCAAAAAATTATTCTGAACTTCTTCAGCAATATTATGAGAACCCTGGATTACTGTTAGTTAATAGGTATAATTACGATGTTTATATGTTTTCACTATTAAAATTTGATTTTATTATTGACCTCGGTATTTGGAAAAATTTATATAGGCAAACTGATTTATTTTTAAATTCAATAAAAGAATATATTGTTGGGTCTAATAAGGGTGGTGATGTAGTTGAAGGCAAATTGTCTATTGCTAAAGCATTACTTGACAAATATAATGAAACCTATACAGAAGCCCAACGAACTTCATTTCAACAAGATGTATCCAAATTAAACAAACCTCTTCAAACACAAAATTCTCAAATGCTTGATTTTGCTTTCCCAAAAACTGCTTCTTTAAAACAACAACAAAATGATTATATTAAATTACAAACATCAATTACTATGTGTTATGATTTAATTACATTATATTCAAGGATATCTGCTATTAAATATTCCCGAGAAATATCTCTTGTAACTTCTAGACAAAACCTTTCTAGCGTTCTTAACAAAATATACACAAGAAAAATTAGGTCCTATGAACAAATTCTTGCAGACCCTCCAATGATACCATATATTCCAAATTACTTATTTTGGGATAGTCAATCTTATGTTGATGAACCGACTCTTAGAAATACTATTGCAGTTACAAGAAAAGCAAAACAAGATAATAAGACTAAACATGCTAGTTATAAATTGTTAATGAGACAGTTAAATAGAAAATACCACAATGCAATTGATATACTTATTCCGGAAATTTCAAAAATGGGTATATTCCAAAAATGCAACGATATTGTTCATAACCTTGATGAAGATTCAGACTCAGATAATGACTCTATTTATGATGAGGATGAAAATGTTCCATTAACACCAGGAGAAAAACTAAAGTCATCCATTGAAAAAAATATGGAAAGAAACTTTGACGAAGAATATACTGAAACTTTGAGAGAACATATAACAGCTTTATATGATTCAGCTTTAAGAGATAATTGTATTTTTCAAAGATTGAACGGAACTGATCTTGATAATATGATTATAAATTGGAATGTTACAAATAATCCCGGAGGTGGGGATTGTTTTTTTTATGCAATTTCTCAGTTATTTAACGCCGAACTTGTTAATAATGGAAGAAAATCTAACAATCCATTTGCAGAACCTAGTGGATATTTTTCAAATAGATCTTTGAGACGAGCCATAACTGACCCAACTTATGGGTTGCAACCCGATGATACAGATGGTTGGAATAATGCATTAAGACCTCAAATTGAACATATTGATATGGACGACGAACATGCAGACCCAAATGATAGGCAATTGCGTCGCGAGTATGCTTTTTTATTTAATGACGCTGGAAACTGGATTGGTAATAATATAAATGAATTGAGAAATGTAATGAGAACTGGAACTAGGTATTGGGGTGATGATATTGCTATTAAAATTATTGAGAGAATTTTTAAAGTTAAGTTTATTGTTATTGATACTACTGAAATTCCCATTGGAGGTCCAATTATTAATGGCGTTGATGTAACTTTTATCAATCACTCGCGTTCCAGAAGTTTTGGTGTTATAAAAAGCGGTTTTCACGACAGAGCAACCAATGAATTTATTTATGAAATTGAAGATATAAATTATATGACGCATCAAAACATTCGTGCTAGACAAAATCAAGTAACGCCATCTCAACAAACGCCGTTTAGAATTGCACCATCTGCAAATGACGTTGCAACTGCAAATGAATATTCTCAGTTTGCTTTTTTGTTGTTAACGACTGAAGAAAGTTCAGGTGCAGCTCATTATGAAATTATGCACAACACCATTGACAATAAATTTATTTATACGTTCCAAGAAATGCCAGATTATTTAAAATATTTTATATTTAAAATGCAATGGAAGTTTTTTGTAGGGAGAGATGCAAGTTGGTTTGGAATAAATAACGTTACTAGGGATTATTTTAACTTACTTCAACAGAGATATGAGCAAGTTAGAGACAATGCTCCACAAAGGCTCCAAAATATAGCAAATGGGGTTGATCCTGCAAATGCAAGCATTGCACTTGGCCCTCGCAGGGGAATGATTGGAGGTCAAATAAGTAATAAAAATAGATATGTAAATGTTTATAATGATAATGCTCCTAGAATAGACGATTCTAAATTGAGTTATTATGTAATTATAGATCTTGAGTTATATCCAGGAGAATCTATTCCACTTATTAAACAACCGGTAATTGCATGCAACTTAAGATATGAAAAAATAAGACAAGCATTTGCAGACATGTTTGGGCTTGCTTATCATCCACTAGAATTTTATAAAAGCGGTCATGTAGCTCCATCATCTGTAAAATATAGAAAAGAGGGAGAATCACGTGAAGGTGAATACCGACCTAGATTTAATAATAATTATGGATATAGACCTCCAGTTGATACTAGGAGGTTTCATGTTTCATATGCTGGAGGGAAAAAAACTAGAAAACTTCGTTAAATAAATAAATAATGCAATATAATTATTTATTTATTAATTTGAAGAGTAGCCGTCGGAATTTACAAATTCATCTACTAGATTTTGCGGAATGCAATTAAAATCAATAATTTGCCTGTTCAATTCAAACTTTTCATAAGCATTTTCCTTCTTCATTCTCTCATCAAAGTATGGCCTATCATTAAAACACTTGAGTGCTGTCTTTGGACCACACTTATTCAACACTGATTTAATATTGTCACTTGTATCACCCATAACAATCTTGCAGAACAAATCTGCTTCTGCACTTCCACCAAGAGTTTCCTCGGAAATTTCTTTATATCCAAGATTGAAAATTCTTACCTTAGGACCAGCCAATTGCAAATAATCCTTGTCACTTGTAATGACTTTTACATTTGCATTTGGATAGTTTTCAATGACATGTTTTACAAAGATGGCAACGCAGTCGTCTGCTTCCAACTTGGGATGTTTAAGAATAGCTCTTGCACCACCCTCTTGAAACATATTCTCTTCATAAACCATTTTAAAGAATGGACCACCCATAAAGCCATCGTCATTTACCCTGGTTGCCTTATACTTATCATACAGCTCATTTCGCCAAATATTTTGTCTCTTGCAATCCTTACCAACAATAATAAACGGATTCTCGCTATCAACGTTTAGTTTCTTTTTCAGGTTTCTAACTGTATCCACAAAGGTCTTTCTAAACTTATCAACAAACTTTTCGTTTGCAAATGGGTCTGTTAGTGGATTCTCAGGATAAGCACTTTTCCACCACCGCATAATAGAATGATACCGATAGAAACAAAAGTAACTTCCATCAATAAAGATGAAATCCTTAGGGTTCTCCGCGTTAATATCCTTCAGGGTTGCCTGCATTCCGATTGGTTTAAGTTAATATTAATTGTTTATTAACTGGTCAATTTTTATTTATAGTTATATTATATATGCAATCATTATTTTCTAGAGCCCCATCAAGTAGTTCAATAAATCCAGCACCCAGAGATAGAGAATTTATTGAACGAGCGGCAGTTAGGAGACCACCAAGTCCACCAGAAAATATAGGTAGGTTATTCACTAGAAGGAGGCGACCTCAACAACCTAGACAAGATTGGTTTACCAGAAGAAGACGAGATAAAATAATTGTTCCAATAGCTGACGATGACATTTTTAGTGCCCCAGATGTAGATCCCGTTCCAGTTGCAATGCCAAGACAAAATTCGGGTGAAAGTGGTCGCGAATATCCAGATGTACAACAAGTTGATTTAAGTGAATTTCCAGAAACTGATGTAGTATCAGAGATGCCACACGATGTTGCAGAAGTTGTAGGAATAGATGGTCGCGATTGTTGTTTGCCTGGTAGATATGCACAGAATTGTCGCATTTGCCCCGAAAGAATGCAGCCCGTTAGAGAACAACCAATGTTTATACGAACAACAAATCCTTCAGCCGTTGAGCCAGAGCATAAAGAGATGGGTGGAAAAAAGAGAAAGAGAAAAACTCTTCGCAGAGGTCGCAAGAAACAACTGAAAAAAAGGCACTACCGTAAAACCAGAAAACATTAAATATATTTTTTTTTATTTAGATAATATATAAAATGGGAAAAAAAGGAACCATGTCTAAGACTCGTCCTGGAAGAAAAAATTACACAACAAAGCGCGGAGATAAAGTGTATCACCGCAACGGACACAATGTTAAAAAGACACACAAGCCTTATTCATATAGAAAAGGCAGTGCCTCAAAAACAAACTTAGGATTATTAGACTATACAACCAAGCTTGGCGATTTAGTATTTCATCAAAAAGGTCACTATGTAAAAAAGGCGGCAAAACCTTATTCTGGAAAAACCAGAAGAAGATAAATTTACATTATCAAACCTTTTCTCATTTCAAACGCCGATAAAAAATTTGATTAATTTTTTGATAAAAACTAATCAACTAAAACCAAACATGAACACTAATCGCACTTTGTGAGATTTATAATGTTCAAATGTGTAAATGTGCATAGGTGTAAAACAAAGAGAGAAAGTTTCACGCCGAGCATTTATTCAATAAGAGTCATTCCGGATAGTTCTTTCAAATATCGTTTGCTGCAACTTTCTACTAGTAACCCATTTGCATAAACGCCGTAGTTCATATAATAATCATTATTCTCTAATGCAATATGGTAAATAGGTAGTTCGCCTTCAACTTGGTATGGTTCTGTGCGAGGGTCTAAAAAGGCAAATAGACGATATTTTTTGTCTGTAATAAAAAGTTGTTTTATTTCTTGGATTGTTTTTTCTCTTTGTTCATCATTCAGATAATCTACTAGAATAGAATGCCACCCGGTTAAAATTAAATCTTCGCCGACTATTTCTGGGTATTTCTCTTTTGTGCATTTATACAGACGATTTTTAATTCTATCGTCGTTTGCGTAACTACGGATGGTTGTTTTACCTATCATATCTACTCGTACATAACCATTCATTAGGGTTTTCACCAAAGTTCCCGGACGAATATATTGAATGAAAACATATTCTTCCTGTGATTTTTCGCTGTTGTAACAAAGTATTTTTGTGTTTTCTCCAAAGCAAGGAACTGGTGGTCCATCAGATCCATAACGTAGAATACTTCCGTTATTTGAATCACCACTGGTTCCATAATAAGCAGCGTATAAGTAACTTCCGTTTGACACTATTCCGTTATATAAACGGTTTGTGTAACTTGCACCCAAACTATATGTGGATACCGTTGAACCGTTAGATAACTGAACTTGTGTAATTGTAGAAGCAGAACTTGATAATACATATAAGTATGCTTTATCGCTTGAAACAGTTAGTCCGGTTATGCCAGAAAATCCAGATAACCAATTTGCCGCGTCGTTATTACCACCAATTGCTGTTGATAGTGTCATTCTTACAATTTTTCCAGGACACCCTACATACAAATAGGTATCGTCTGTAGCTAATGCTGTTGGTGCGTCACTTAATGTATTGTTCAAGTTATTGTATCCAGATGTACCATAATAAGGGTTGTTGGATCCAAAATCATAATCGTTATAATAAGGGTCGCCGCTCGGTACGCTTGTTAATACACATCTTCCTAAAAATCCTTGGTAGAATGAAGCATACAAATAATTACCGGCTATAACAATTGCAGATGTGGTCGGAATTACATTTTGTTCACTTTCATCTTGATATGAGTTAAAACCATAAGTAATACCAGGTAATGACATTGTTGGATAATTTATTGTAGCAACAAATGGTTGATTTTGATCAGCATAAGATGCATATAAGTAGGCACTACCAATTGTTAATGGTCCTATAGTATTATTTCCTCCAGCTAAAAGAAAACTAGTGGTAGTTTTATCTGATATTTTATAACTATTAATGCATGAATCATAACCCCCATTATCTTGAGTATTTGAAACATATATGTACGTACCATCTGTTGCTAAACCGTACGCCGCATTTATAGGAGAAACCCAAGTTGTTGTTGACATTTATATTATATTATAATTAAATATATAAAAATATATAAAAATATACACATTTGGATATTTAATTTTGCACAAGATTTGAGTAATTTTCTTATATCAAAAGTAAGACCATAGTAGGTGAAACTTCTACTATTGATTTTACGTTTTTTATTATTTTTTTGTCCATTAAATGGGCGTTTTAAATGAGAAAAGGTGTAATAAGATTGTATTGGAACATATGGAAGTTTCACAATTAATCGGTGTTTGAAATAATAAAATATGTAAAACAACTTAAAGCCTGTGGACCCGTTTCTTTAAGTTACTTTAAGGATAATATCTATTTTTGGGATTTTCTTGTTTCATGAAAGTGTTCGAGAAATCCAAAATTGGACATT
>Ga0114974_10001810_pt1 | contig 16742 bp, 15 predicted proteins | sample S_130206_EF_Meta_FD_87318 | JGI IMG/M metagenome (GOLD analysis project Ga0114974, IMG submission 87318) | Freshwater microbial communities from Lake Simoncouche, Canada to study carbon cycling - S_130206_EF_MetaG | ecosystem: Environmental > Aquatic > Freshwater > Lake | place: Lake... | reverse complement strand
TTTTCGATCCGGCAACGCCGGTCCCGATTCGGACGTTCTTGATCGGCCACACGGTGCGTACGGCGGCGCAACAGCACTGGGACACGCTCAAGAACGGCGACCTGTTGAGCGCGGCCGAGGCCGCCGGCTTCGAGGTCTTCCTGACCACCGACAAGAACATGCGGTATCAGCAGAACCTGACGGGCCGGACTATCGCGGTCGTCGTCATCGGCGTTCAGCAGTGGCCAGCCCTTGAGCCATACGTCGCGCTCGTCGTTGCCGCTGTGAATGTCGCGACGCCTGGTAGCTTCACTGAAGTCGATATGCCGACCGCCTGACCGCCCGTGGACCGCATGGCGCCCACCGACAGCAGTCGCGGCCGATAGGTCCTCGCACGTCGCACAGTGGCGAGTGCTTAGAGTATCTCGGCCGTTCCGCTCACATAGTCTCTCTGCTGTGGCGCTCACTCCAGGCACGCGACTCGGTCCCTACGACAGCCTCTCGCCACTCGGCGCGGCCGGCATGGGGGAAGTCTCCAGAGCGCGCGACACGCAATTGGAGTAGTTTCTCTGATAGGTAACGTTCGCTTCGGCTGGTGGGGGAGCCTCAGATGGATGAGCGGTTCAGCGCAGACCAGGAATTGATCGCGGAGAATGCCGCCGTCCCACCGACGGCCTCGACAGAGGTGCGGCCGCCCGACGCCGAGAACACTCCCGCTGCGCCCCACGCCTTCCCCGTCGTCGGCATCGGCGCGTCCGCCGGCGGCCTCGCCGCCTTCGAGGCGTTTTTCGCCGGCATGCCCGCCGCCACCGACCCCGGCATGGCCTTCGTGCTCGTGCAACACCTCGACCCGACGCACAAGAGCATCCTCTCCGACATCATTCGCCGCTACACGCGCATGCAGGTGTTCGAAGTCGAGGATGGCATGGTCGTGCGGCCCAACTGCGTCTACGTCATTCCGCCGGGGCATGACATGGCGCTCCTCAACGGCACGCTGCAATTGCTTGAACCGTCCGAGCCGCGCGGCCAGCGTCTGCCTATCGATTTCTTCCTCCGCTCGCTCGCGCAGGAGCAGCGCGAGCGTGCCATCGGCATCGTCCTCTCGGGCACCGGTAGCGACGGCACCCAGGGCGTGCGCGCCATCAAGGGTGAGGGCGGCATGGTCATGGTGCAGAACACTGCCTCGACCGAGTTTGACGGCATGCCGCGCAGCGCCGTCGCCACCGGCCTCGTGGACTACGAACTGCCGCCAGCCGAGATGCCCGCGCAGCTCATCGCCTACGCCGCGCACGCCTTTGGCAAGTCCCCCAAGTCGACCACCCTGCAGGCCCCCAAGGTCGAGAACGCGCTGAAGAAGATCTTCATCCTGTTGCGCGCCCAGACCAGCCACGACTTTTCTCATTACAAACCGAGCACCATCCACCGTCGCATCGAGCGCCGCATGGCCGTCCACCAGGTCGCGGGGATCGACGACTACGTCAGATATCTCCAACAGACTCCCGCCGAGGTGGAGGCGCTGTTTCGTGACATGCTCATCGGCGTCACCCAATTCTTCCGCGACCCTGAGGTGTTCCAGGTGCTGGAGAATACGGTCATCCCCGCGCTGTTTGCGGGTAAATCGCCAGGTGCGGTGATCCGCCTCTGGACCCCGGGCTGTTCCACGGGCGAGGAGGCCTACTCGATCGCCATCCTGCTGGTCGAGCGTATGGAGGCGATCAAGGCCAGCTGCACGGTGCAGCTGTTCGCCACCGACATCGACCGCGAGGCCATCGCCACCGCCCGCGCCGGCCGCTATCCGGCCAGCATCGCCGCCGAGCTTTCGCCCGAACGCCTGGCGCGCTTCTTCACCGCCGAAGCCGTTGGCGGCGGCTATCGCATCCGTAGGAGCATCCGCGACCTGCTGGTCTTCTCCGAGCAGGACGTCATCAAAGACCCGCCTTTTTCCAAGCTCGATCTGATCAGCTGCCGCAATCTGCTGATCTACCTGGGCGCGGAGTTGCAGAAGAAGATCATCCCGCTTTTCCACTTCGCGCTGAAGCCGGACGGCTGGCTGTTGCTCGGCACCTCCGAAGGCGTGGGCGACCATGAGGCGCTCTTCCGCGTGATCGATCGCAAGGCCAAGATCTTTCAGCGGAAGGCGGAGCTGCCCGTCCAGTCGCGCGTTTCGTTCAACCCCTTTGCGTCATCCTCCGTTGTCATGGATACCACCGCCCAGCCCAACTCGTTCCGCCGCCCCGCCACGTCTCCCGCCCGCGAGGGACAGTCGCTGCGCGAGATGACCGAGCGGACGCTGCTCGCACAGGTCATCGCCGCCGGCGCGCTGGTGAATGCCCACGGTGACATCCTCTATCTGCACGGCCGCACCGGCATGTTTCTCGAGCCCAGCCCAGGCGAGGCTGGCATCAACAACATCCTCAAGATGGCCCGCGAAGGCTTGCGCCGCGAGCTCGCCACCACGCTGCATAAGGCCGCTGCGACGAGCGAAATCTCCGCCAGCCCTGGCCTGCGCGTGAAGACGAACGGCCACTTCACCCTCGTCGATCTCACCATCCGTCCGGTGACCGCCGGCCCAGGCGCGTCAACCGAGTCGCCGCTTTTTCTCGTCATTCTGGAAGAGGTGCCTGAGGGCAGGGCGGTCAGTGATCCGGCATCCGCGAGCCCAGGACAGCCGGCCGACGCCGGGGTGGACGTTGATGCGCGTCTCGACGCGCTCGGGGCGGAGTTGCTCGCGAAGGAGGAATCCCTCCACAGCACGATCGAGGAGCTGGAGAGCTCCGCTGAAGAGCTCAAGTCTTCCGGCGAAGAAATGCAGTCGGTCAACGAAGAGCTGCAATCCACCAACGAGGAATTGGAGACCTCCAAGGAAGAGTTGCAGGCGGTCAACGAGGAACTGGCCACCGTCAACACCGAGTTGCAGGTGAAGGTGTTCGACCTGTCGCGCGCCAACAACGACATGAACAACCTGCTCGCCGGCACCGGCATCGGCACGGTGTTCGTGGATTTTCAATTGCGCATCCTGCGCTACACCCCCGCCGCCGGCATCATCATCAACCTGATCCCCACCGATGTGGGACGGCCCGTGGCGCATGTCGTCACGAACCTGGTCGGCTACACGAGTCTCGTGGCGGATGTGCAGGCGGTGCTGGAGACTCTGGCACCCAGAGAGGCGGAGGTGCGTTCCCTCGCGGGCCGGCATTACACCCTGCGCATCCAGCCGTATCGCACCCTGGACCATGTGATCGAGGGCGCGGTCATCACGTTTCAGGACGTCACTGCGCTCGTCGAATCGCGGGAATCGTTGCGCCGGCTGGCTGTGGTGGTACGTGATGCGCACGATGCCATCACGGTGCAGGATCTGACCGGCCGCACCCTCGCCTGGAACGCCGGCGCCGTGCGGATGTATGGCTGGACGGAAGCCGAGGCGCTGCAGCTCAACGTGCGTGACCGCATCCCGGAACCGTTGCGCGACGCCGCGCTGGCCTCGCTCGCGCAGTTGAGCCGGGCGGAAGTGCTGGAGCCATACCTCACGCAGCGCCTTGCCAAGTCCGGTGAGAGCATGGAGGTCTCGGTCATCTCGACCGCCTTGGTCGACGAAGCCGGAGTGATGTATGCGGTCGCCACCACGGAACGCGTGAGAACGGGAGCCACGCCATGAAATCAACGAAAGATCCACTGGTCACCGCCGCCGAACTCCGCTCGAGGGCAGAAGCCGCCTTCCTGGCCAACGACGCTGCGTCGCCGGAAACCCAGACGGTACCGACGCCTGAAGCCACGCGCGCGCTGCTGCACGAACTGCACGTCCACCGGATCGAGCTGGAGATGCAGAACGATGAACTGCGCCGTTCGCAGTTGGAGCTGGAAGTCTCGAGAGCGAGCTACTTCGACCTCTATGACCTTGCGCCGGTGGGCTATTGCACGGTCGCTGAAAACGGGCAGGTCACGAAAATCAACCTCACCCTCGCCACCCTCCTGGGCGTGGCGCGCAGTGCGTTGGTCGGACAGTCGTTCTCCCGCTTGATCCTCAAGGAAGACCAGGCCGCCTATTACCTCTTGAAGAAACAGGTCCTCGCGTCCCACGCGCCAGGCGCGGAACCGGCCGCCTCCGCGCGCTCGTGTGAACTGCGTTTGACCCAGCGCAGCGGCACGCCGGTCTGGGTCAGCCTCGTGGCCACTGCGGCCACCGACGAGAGCGGTGAAACCGTGCTGCGGGTGGCTGCGACCGACATCAGCGCACGGCGGGCCCGAGAAGCCGCCGACCGGCAGGAGGCCCAGACCCAGTTGGACATCCTCAATGCCATTCCCGCCCACGTTGCTCTGGTCGGTCCGGAGGGCATCATCCTCGCCACGAACGAGAGCTGGCGGCGATTCGCGACGGCCAATCGGCTACAAGGTCCCGAATTTTCCCTCGGCCAGAACTACCTGACGGTATGCGAGCGCGCCACCGGATCCTGCTCCAACGAAGCGAGGGACGCCGCTGCCGGCATTCGTCGGGTGCTGCGTGGCGAAGCCGGTTCGTTCGCCATCGAATATCCCTGCCATTCACCCACGGAGCAGCGCTGGTTCCGGATGGAGGCCTCTCCGCTGCGTGCGGGTCGCGGCGGTGCCGTGGTCATGCATATCAACATCACCGAACACAAGTCAGCGGAGATAGCGCTGCGAGAGACCGGGGATCGGCTCGTCGAAGCGCAGGCGGTGGCGAAGCTGGGCAGTTGGGAGACTGACCTCTCGACCATGGAGGTGCGTTGTTCCGAGGAACTGTACCGCCTGTTCGAGATTGGTCCGCGGCGTTTCGCGGCGACTCATGCCGCGTTCATGGGATTCGTCCATCCAGAGGATCGCCCGGCGGTCGATGCCGCATTCCTGGAATCGTTCGACCGGGACTCAATCAACGCCATTGAGCATCGGATTATCACGGCCAGCGGCCTCGTCAAGTCCGTCGAGGAGCGGTGGCGGATTCAACATGACGAGCAAGGACGGCCCGTTCGGGCCGCGGGCACCTGCCAGGACATCACCGAGCGCACGCGGGCGGAGGCCGACAAGACCACACTCCGAACCCAGCTTCAGCAGGCCCAGAAGCTGGCATCGGTGGGTCGGCTCGCGGGCGGCGTGGCCCACGAGTTCAACAACATGCTGGGCGTGATCCTCGGGTGCACCGGTATAGTGCTGGACCGGGTGGATCTGGGCCAGTCGCTCCAGGACGACCTGGAGGAAATCCGCACGGCGGCCACCCGCGCTGCGGACGTGACCCGCGAACTGCTGGCCTTTGCCCGCAAGCAGGTCATCGTGCCCCGCGTCCTCGACCTGAACGAGACCGTGGCGGGCACGATGAAGATGCTCGGGCGGTTGATCGGCGAAAACGTCCAGATCACCTGGCAGCCGGCGGCGGGGCTGTGGCCAATCAAGGCGGACCAGACCCAGATCGACCAGATACTGGTTAACCTCTGTCTCAACGCCCGCGACGCGATCTCGAACACCGGTCACCTGACCATCGAGACGGGAAACACCACCCTCGACGCGGCCGACTGCGCCGACAACCCAGACGCGGTCCCCGGTCCGTACGCGTTCCTCGTGGCGAGCGACGACGGCTGCGGGATGGACCAGGAGACGCTGGCGCAGGCGTTCGAGCCGTTCTTCACCACCAAGAACGTGGGAAAGGGCACCGGCCTCGGGCTGTCGGTGGTCCACGGTATCGTTCTGCAGCACGGCGGCTTCGTCACCGTGTCGAGCGAACCCGGCGTCGGCACGACGTTCACGATCTACTTCCCCAGGCACGCCGAGACGACGGTGGCAGTGGTGCAGCCCGCGACCGTGGCTGCTCCAGACGCACGCGGCGAAACCATCCTGGTGGTGGAAGACGAACCGGCCCTCCTGAAGTTGACGGCGAGGCTGCTCGAAAGAAGGGGCTACACGGTACTGGCGGCACCCTCGCCTGGCGAGGCCCTCCGCTTGGCCAGGGAGCACGCCGGCGAGATCCATCTGCTGCTGACCGATATGCTGATGCCTGAGATGAACGGCCGGGATCTCGCGAGGCAGTTCGTCGCGCTCCGGCCGAAGGTCAGGGCCCTCTTCATGTCGGGCTACGCGGACGCCACCATTGCGGAGAACGGCGTGCTGGCCGGCGCGGCTGGGTTCCTTCCGAAGCCGTTCACCGCTCACGCCCTGGCGATCGCAGTCCGCCAGGGGCTGGACCGGAATCAGCCCCGTCTGTGATGACGCCTTGCCCAGGGAAGGGGGGAGCGTCCATGGCCGGATACACCTGGGGCGGCACGAGCGGCACGAACTGGTGGGTGCACCCGAAGGCAGATCTGGCCGTGGTGTGGATGGCCTACCCGCCAGAAGCGCCCGGCTCGCGACAGTGTCGTCGCCTGGTGACGGCGCATACCGCAGCCACCGCTTCACCACCGTTCCCTGATGCCGCAAACGGCTAGAATGCCCCTCGCGTGCTCACCCCGAACACGCGTCGCCCACGAGGAGACATGACCCATGCCCGTTCCGCCTGCGCTCAAGCTTGCGTCGAAGTCGTTCTACGCCGCCCTCAACCAGATGCTGAAGGGAAACCCTGATCCAATGCTGGAGGCCTGGTCGCAGACACCGGCGGCCACGACCATGCACCCGATCGGCGGATGCGAGCGTGGATGGTCGAAGGTGAAGGCGCCGTGGGCGCAGGTTGCCAGTCTCAGCACCGGCGGCAAGGTCAGCCTCAAGTCGGCGCGGATCAACGCCACGAAGGATATGGCCGTCGAGTCGGGCGTCGAGGTCGGCACGGCGATCATGGCCGGGACGACGATCGCCATCAACGACCGGGTCACCAACGTCTACGTCCGCACCGGGCGGGTGTGGAAGATCGTGCACCACCACACCGACATCTCGCCGGAGATGGTGGCCGTGCTGCAGCGGCTGCAGCGGGGCGGCGCTTAGGCCAATCGGCGACGGACTGGAGCAAGACCGGTCCGTCGTTCACCCGGACTGAACAATCCTGTTGACGATAGTCGTTGTCACGACTATCGTTTCAAGTCGTGACAAGGTCCGTTGCTGCCGCCATCAAGCAGAAGAGCAAGTTCGTCAATCCCGAGCAGCACGTCGTGCTGGGCCTGCGCGTCCTCGCCGCACGGTTGGTCGAGCCCTGGGAGAAGTTCCTGAAGGACACGGCCGGCCTGACGACCAGTCAGTACAACGCCCTCCGCATCCTGCGCGGCAGCCACCCGACCCGGCTGGCGTGCAGCGAGGTCTCCGACCGGATGATCGCGCGCGATCCCGACGTCACGCGCCTGGTCGATCGGCTCACCGCGAGTGGCCTCGTCGAGCGCGTCCGCGCCGCGCGCGATCGCCGCGTCGTCGAAGTGGGCATCACGCCGAAGGGCATCGCGCTCGTGGAGCAACTGGACCCGCATGTGTTGCGGATGCCGAAGGCGATGGTCGGTCACCTCGGCGAGGCCAAACTCAAGCGACTGGCGCGGTTGCTCGACGACGTACTGGCCGACCTTGGCACCTTTCCCTGACGTTGTTCACGACGGGTCGGACCGTCTGCCCCTGACCTTCAGCCATCTCGTCCGAACCGGAGTGGCTGCACACGCTTGGAGCGAGTGAACACCATGAGTGCATCCACGCAGCGTCCCTCGGCGGCCCTTATCCTCACCCACGAAGTGGCGGACTTCGGCACCTGGAAGTTGGCCTTCGACGGTCACGAAGAGGCGCGAAGGGCCGCGGGCTTTCTCGGTCATCACATCAACAGGCACGTCGACAACCCGAACCTGCTGAGCGTCTACCTGGCCGTGTCGGATGTGGCGAAGGCCAAAGCCTTCGCCGCGTCCGACGACCTTCGCCACACCATGAGCGAGGCCGGCATCAAGGGCGCGCCGTCGGCTGTGTGGGTGAAACCGGTGTCGGAAGCGATCGTCTGGGACCGCGAACTGCCCGCCATGATGATCTCGCATCAGGTCGCGGAGTTCGACACGTGGCTGGCCGGATACGCCGCAGCGGCCGTCGTGCGCAAGCAGGGCGGCATCATCGGCGCTGCCGCCAACCAGTTGCTCGAGGAGCCGAACACGGCGCTGGTCTACCACCAGGCTGAGTCGCTCGACGCGCTGAAGGCGTTCATGGCGAATCCCGGCCTGAAGGCCGCCATGCAGAAGGCCGGCGTGACCAGCGCGCCGGAGGTGACGTTCGTCACTGGCGGGTGGGCGAAGCGCTACTGACGCCAGGGCCGTCGCTCGTCCGCAAGGACGATGCGGCGGTCGGCCGGTGCCTGGTTCAGCACGACGAGATCCACGCGGCGCCCGAGCACCCGCTCACGCTCACCTTCGAGTTCGAGGCGAGGTCCGTCAAGTCGCGCCGGCGCATGTTCCATTTCGGTGTGGCGTAGCCGCGAGAACCGATTGGTTCGCTGGACCGAGCCGACCTGAAGGTCGGCAACTACACACACTTGCCCCCAAAAACAAAAACGCCCCCGATGGTGTCGGGGGCGTTCTCGAAGTGGTGGTGGACGATGCTGGATTCGAACCAGCGACCTCTCGCGTGTGAAGCGAACGCTCTAACCAGCTGAGCTAATCGTCCGCAAATCGGAAATCAGATTCTATCGTTACTTCCGCCCCTCAGGCAACCGTCGTTCGCTCGATCCGTCGTAGACATGGTCCTTCGGATCGATTTGCCGCATCGGCTGCTGCCGCATCCGCTCTTCGTGCGCATGGGCGATGAGCCCCGGCAGCCGCGAAATCAGGAAGATCGCGTTCCCCAGCTCGTAGCTGAACCCGAGGTCGGCGGAGATGGCGGCGATCGCGCCGTCGACGTTGGCCGGCAGCAACCGCCCCAGCAGCTCCTGCCGCGCCGCCAGCGCCTGCTCGATGGCCCGCAGCATCCGCACGTGCTCACCCTCGAGTTCCAGCTCCATGGCCAGCTGGAACAGCCGCGGCGCACGCGGGTCCTGGGTGTGCAGCCGATGCCCGAAGCCGGGTGGGGCGGTGGTGCCGCGCGCCAGCAGATCGACCACGAGCTGGTCAGCCGACTCCGCATACGAGTAGCCGCTGCGTACGAGCGACAGTCCCTGGTCGAGGAAGCGCATGCACGTCTCGATGTCGCCACCGTGATAGGGCCCGAAGGCGAGAATGCCCGCGGCGACCGAATCCTTCAGCGGCGCGCCGCTCGCGGCGACGTTGCGTGCGGCCAGCGTGGAGGGCGGCGTCACGCCGTGATCGATAAGCGAGACGAGGATGGCGTTGAGCATGCGGCCGATGGCGCGCGAGGGGAGCTCGCCCATCAGCAGCAGATAGACAGCGTCGGCGAAGTCGAGCCGTCCCATCAACGCGTCGAGGTGGAACCCGCGCACCATGATCGCGTTGGGCGCGATGGCGGTGAGCGCCGTGTGCCAGGTGTCCGACGGCTGTCGCGGCTGCGACCGTCGTTCCCCGTGGGGCAGTTTCTCGCGTGACTCCGACACCGATGACCTCCAGCCGGCAGAAACTACAGCGTGCCGTACAACCGATCGCCGAAGTCGCCCAGGCCCGGCACGATGTACTTGTGCGCGTTCAGCTCCAGGTCGACCACCGGCGTGTAGATGTGCACATGCGGAAAGTGCTGCTCGACGGTGGCGATACCTTCCGGCGCCGCCACGATGCACACGATTCGCACGTCTTTCGCGCCGGCCTGATGGAGCAGCTCGATGGCGGCGACGGCTGATCCGCCGGTGGCGAGCATCGGGTCGATCATCAGCACATAGCTGTGTTCGAGCCGGTTCGGCAGCTTCGAGTAGTAGCGGGAGGCGATGGCGGTTTCCTCGTCGCGCTGCAGGCCGATGTGGCCGACGCGGGCGTTCGGCACCAGTTCCAGCACAGCGTCGAGCATGCCGAGCCCGGCACGCAGCACGGGGACGACCACCACTTCGGGCTTCAGCCGGCGTCCGGGCGCGGGGCCAATCGGCGTCTCGACGGTGACGGCCACCGACGGTGCCTCGCGCAGCGCTTCGGCGGCCAGCAGCACACTGATGCGGGTGGCCGCGCGCCGGAAGTGCACAGGCGGCGTCCGCTTGTCGCGCAGTTCGACGAGCGCGTCATGCACCAGCGGGTGATCGACGATGTGGACCGGCACGATGCCACACTATACAATTTCCCCCGTATGCGCGCATCTCTCGCGGTCGTCCTCGCACTCCTGGCCGCGACGGTCGTCGCCTCGGCACAGGGCGCGCGACGCGCGGTGTCGCTCGTGGTCATCGGCGGCACGGTCCTCACCGAGAACGATACGCGCCAGGTGTTGTCGCCCGGCGCCGTCGCCATCAACGGCTCCGACATCGTCGACGTCGGCACCCCCGCCGAGATCGCGGCGCGCTACAACGCCGCGCAGACGATCGATGCGCGCGACCAGATCGTCCTGCCCGGCCTGATCAATACCCACACCCACGCGCCGATGGTGATGTTCCGCGGCCTCGCCGACGACCTCGCGCTGATGGACTGGCTGCAGAAGTACATCTTCCCGGCCGAGGCGAAGACGGTGTCGCCGGATTTCGTCCGCACCGGGACGAGGCTGGCTGCGCTGGAGATGATCCAGTCGGGCACCACGACCTACACCGACATGTATTACTTCGAGGACGAGATCGCCAAGGCCACGAAGGAAGCGGGCCTGCGCGGTGTCCTCGGCCAGACGGTCATCCAGTTCCCGGTGGCCGACGCGAAGACGCCGGCCGAGGGGTTGGCGCGTGCCGAAGCCTTCATCCAGCAGTTCAAGAACGACCCGCTCATCGTCCCCGCCGTGGCGCCGCACGCGATGTACACGCTCGATGCCGCCACGCTGCAGGCCACGGCGGCACTTGGCCGCAAGTACGACGTGCCGGTCCTCATCCACCTCGCGGAAACGCAGGACGAGGTGAAGACGGCGCGCGACGAACACCAGAACACACCCGCCGGCTACCTCGAGTCGCTCGGCTTCTGGGGACCGAAGACGGTGGCCGCCCACGGCATCTGGGTGACCGACGACGACATCGCGATCCTGAAGAAGCACCACGTCGGCATCTCGCATAACCCAGAGAGCAACATGAAGCTGGCCAGCGGCGCCGCACCGGTGCTGAAGTATCTGGCGGCCGGCGTGAATCTGGCTCTCGGCACCGACGGTGCCGCGAGCAACAACGACCTCGACATGTTCGAGGCGATGCGTCAGGCGTCGTTCCTCGCGAAGCTGTCGTCTGGCAACCCCACCGCGGTGCCGGCGCAGGTGGCGCTGGACATGGCCACCATCAACGGCGCGAAGGCGCTCGGCATGGAGGCGCTCATCGGCTCGCTCGAGCCGGGCAAGCGCGCCGACCTGATCACGGTGTCGATGCGTGCCGCCAGGCAGGTGCCGATGTACGACGCGGTGTCGCACCTCGTGTATGTCACGCGCGGCGACGACGTGCGGAACACGATCGTGAACGGGAAGGTGCTGATGCGCGACCGCCGCCTGAGTACGCTGAACGAAGCCGAGGTGCTCGCGCAGGCGAAGGCGCTGGCGCAGAAGGTACGGGACGCCGTCCAGTGAGTGCGTGCGAGGCGAACGAAGGTCCGGCTAAAGCCGGACACTACGTCGGAAGGGTGGCCGGAGACAGGTGTAGTGTCCGGCTTCAGCCGGACCTAGGTCTCGATCCGGCCGATGTACGGCAGGTTCCGGTAGTGCTCGGCGTAGTCGAGTCCGTAGCCGACGACGAAATGGTCGTCGATCGTGAAGCCGACGTAGTCAACGGCGACATCAACCTTCCGGCGCGACGGCTTGCTCAGCAGGCACGCCGTGCGCAGCATGCGCGGGTTGCGGGCGCGCAGGATCTCCTGCAGGTAGGTGAGCGTCAGCCCGGTGTCGACGATGTCCTCGACGATGAGCACGTCCTTGCCGTCGAGCGACATGTCCAGGTCCTTCAGCAGCCGGACTTCACCGGACGTCGTCGTCCCCTTCGCGTAGCTGGACACGGCCATGAAGTCCATCGAGACGCTGCCGTCCATGAAGCGGACCAGGTCCGACATGAACATGAACGCGCCCTTCAGCACCGCGATGACGTGCAGATTCTCCGGGTAGTCGGCCCGGATCTCGGCGGCCAGTTCGGCCACACGGCGCTGGAGCTGTTCGGCGGAAATGAGGACGCTGGACGGGCGACGGTCGACCATAGGTCTTGCATGATACTCCTGGGCACATCGTGAAGCGATTCGCGTTCATCACCGAGGCCGACGCGCGCGTCCTGCCCGAGGGCGAGCCGGTGCAGCTGGCGAAGCACGGCCACATCACGCCGCTGGCCAAGGACACGCTGCGCGAACGCCGCATCACCGTGGTGCTCGATACCGAGGCGCCCGCCGACGCGGCGGCCCTGGTGCCGAAGGCCGACATCCGCGTGATTGCCGTGGCGAGCGATCACTCCGGCATCGCCCTGCGTCGAACCCTCATCACCTTTCTGCGCGGCCGCGGGCTGACCGTGCTCGACCTTGGCACCGACTCCACGGCAGCGGTCGACTACCCGGACGTGGCCGAGTCGGTGGCGCGCCCGGTGGCACGCGGCGAAGCCGACGCCGGCATCGTCATCGACGGCGCAGGCATCGGTTCGGCGATCGCCGCGAACAAGATCGACGGCATCCGTGCGGTGATGGCCACCACCGAAACGATTGCGCGCTACTCGCGCGAGCACAACGGCGCGAATGTGCTGGCGCTCGGCGCGACGCTGCTCAGCGCCGACGAGGCGACGGCCATTGTTACCACCTGGATATCGACCGCCATGCGCGAGCCGCGCTACATCCGGCGGCTGACCAAGATCCGCGACCTGGAACGACGGAGCTGACGTGACACGCGACGAACTGCAGCGACTCATCACCCTGATCGTCTCGGAGTTGTCGGCGGCACAGACACAGCGCGCCTCGCGCTGCGCGTGCCACGCGGTGACGGCTGAGTGCTGTCCGAACCGGCTGCAGGGCGTGATCGACGCAGGCGCCACCCGCGTCGGTGTGCTCGCCACCGGCGGTGCGCCCGAGGGTGTGGCGTCGATGATCGACCACACGCTGCTGAAGGCCGACGCCACCCGCCAGGAGATCGAGCACCTGTGCCGGGAGGCATCGCAGTTCAAGTTCGCCACGGTGTGCGTGAACCCGGTGTGGGTGGCGACGGCCGCGCGTCTGCTGAACGGCAGCGGTGTTGGCGTCTGCTCGGTCGTCGGCTTTCCGCTTGGCGCCACCACTGGGGACGTGAAGGCCTACGAGACGCGCCGCGCTATCTACGACGGCGCCCGCGAGATCGACATGGTCATCAACGTCGGCGCGTTGAAGTCGGGCGATCTGCGCGTCGTCGAACGCGACATCGAGGCGGTCGCGTCCACGTGCCGCGAGTGCGGTGCGCTGAGCAAGGTGATCATCGAGGCGGCGCTGCTCACCGACGACGAGAAGATCACCGCCTGCACGCTGGCCAAGGCGGCCGGTGCCGACTACGTGAAGACCTCCACCGGTTTCGGCCCGGGAGGCGCCACGGCGGCCGACGTCGCGCTGATGCGCCGCGTGGTCGGCGCGGAGATGGGCGTGAAGGCCGCGGGCGGCGTGCGCGATCTCGACGGCCTCAAGGCGATGGTCGCCGCGGGGGCCACGCGTGTCGGTGCGAGTGCCGGCGTAAAGATCGTGCAGCAGGCGCGTGGCGAGAAGCCGACCGCCACCACCTCCGGCTACTGAGGCGGAGCTGAAGGTCGGCGATACTCCCATCAAGAAACCATGATGAGGAACTCGACCATGGCCGAGTCCTATAATGGCCGCAGGTGTTCCGCAAGGCGTCGCCACAAGCCCGTTTCTTCTCATATCTGATTCCGATTGTCGTGATCGGTGCCTGCGCTGAGCTGCTGTTCGCGATTCCGGCGATCACAACTGGCGCGGCCGCCCCGATCCTGCTGCTGGCGGTATTGCTCATCGCGCGCGAGCTGGGAACTGGTCCAGCGCTCATGGCGGCGACGTGCGCGGGTGTCGCGTTCTCGTTCTACTTCCTGCCTCCCGTCGGTCTCTTCATCGAGGACATCAACGACTGGGTGGCCTTCGGCGTCTTCACCATCACCGCCGTGCTGGTGGGGGAACTGGCGGCGCGAGCCGAACGGCGACAGACGGAACTCGAGGAAGGGAAGCGGGAGATCGAGGAGCTCTACACGCAGCTGGGAGCTGCGTTTGAGCGGGCGAGCGAGGCCGAGGCGGCGCGGCGCAACGAACAGTTGAAGTCGGCGCTGCTCGATGCCCTCACCCACAATCTGCGCACGCCGCTCACCGCCATCAAGGCGTCAGTCACGGCGATGCTCAGCTCTGACGAAATCGATGCATCGGCGCTCTCGAGCGCAAACCGCCGGGACCTGCTGGTCGTCATAGACGAGGAGTCGGATCGTTTGAACCGGTTCATCGAAGGACTCACCGTCGCCGACCGGCCGGACCCGAGCCAGCCGAGCAGCTTCCGCGCGGTGTCGGCCGAGCAGGTGATACGCGAGTCGGTGACGCGCGCCGAAACAGTGGCGCGGCGGCACCGCGTGGTGACCGACGTGCCGCCGGGGCTGCCGGAGCTGGCGGTGGACCGCTCGGCGATCGGCGAAGTGATCTACACGCTCATCGACAACGCGAGCAAGTACGCACCGCTCAGTACGACGATTCTTGTCAGCGCGCGCGTCGCCGACGCGCATCACGTCTGCATCACCGTTGAGGACGAAGGGCCGGGCATCGCGCCGGAGTTGCGCGAGCAGGTCTTCAAGAAGTTCTTCCGCATCCCAGGCCGGGAGTCGGTCGACCCGCAGCGGACCGGCATCGGCCTCGGCCTGCCGATTGCGCGCCGCCTCGCCGAGTTGCAGGCCGGACAGATTGGCATCGAGACCCCTGCCTCGGGACGCGGTACCGCCGTGGTGCTCACGCTGCCGTGCGTGGTGACCTCGGCAGAGATAGAGTTGGCGCAGGCGCAGCCGGCGCTTCGTACATAGGAGAATCCGATCATGAACCGCGCAGAGACATCGCGAGTGCTTGTCGTCGACGACGAACCCCAGATTACGCGGGTGCTGAAGACGGTCCTCAGTAGCCAGGGCTACGACGTGCGCACCGCCTCCGAGGGGGAGCGCGCGCTGGTCGACTTCCGCGAGTTCCAGCCGGAACTGGTGATCACCGACCTCTACATGCCGCACATGGACGGCGTTGAGCTCTGCCGCCGCATTCGCGAGACGTCCTCGGTGCCGATCATCGTCCTGTCGGTGAAGGGCGAGGAGCGCACCAAGGTGGAGGCGCTCGATTCCGGCGCCGACGACTACGTGACGAAGCCGTTTGGTATCGACGAGCTGATGGCACGCGTGCGTGCGGCGCTGCGCCGCCGCGGCACCCCTGCCGCCGAGGAGCCGTCGTCGTTCGAGGCCGGCGACTTCCGCGTCGACATGGACGCGCGCCGTGTCCATACGCAGGGGCGTGAAGTGCGGCTGACGCCGAAGGAGTTCGACCTGTTCGTCTACATGGCGCGTCACCCGAACCGGGTGCTGACGCATGCGGCACTGCTCGAGGCGGTGTGGGGGCAGGCCTCGCAGGAGCAGCCCGAGTACCTGCGCGTCTTCATGGGCCAACTGCGCAAGAAGCTCGAGCCGGATCCGTCGAACCCGCGCTACCTCGTGACCGAGCCGTGGGTCGGCTACCGCTTCAATCCGAAGGGCTGAGGCTCTGTTCCGGTGTGGCGTCGCCGCGAAGCGCTGCCACTTCGTCGGCGGTGAGGTGGCGCCAGCGGCCGATCGGCAGCCCGCCAATGGGCAGCGCGCCGATTTGCACCCGCACCAGCTTCAGCACCACCGCACCGAGCGCTTCCACCATGCGGCGCACCTGCCGGTTTCGCCCTTCGGTCAGGGTGATCTCGAAGTGCGTGTACTTGCCCGAGTCGCGCAGTCGCGCCACGCGGGCCGGACGGGTCGGGCCGTCGCTCAGCACGATCCCGTCGCGCAGTTGCTGCAGTTGCGCCTCGGACAGCAGCGTGGACGCCTTCACCAGGTAGGTCTTCGGCACGTGCGAGTCGGGGTTGGTGATCCGCTCGGTCAGTGCCGAGTCGTTGGTCACGACCAGCAGGCCCGACGTGTCGAGGTCGAGCCGTCCAACCGGTGCGATGAACGTGTCAACGTCCGGGAGGAGCTCGTAGACGGTGGGGCGGCCCTCCGGGTCCTTGTAGGTGGTGATGTAGCCAGTGGGCTTGTAGAGCAGGATGTAGATCCGCTCCCGCCGTTCGAGCGGTTTGCCATCGAACAGGACGACGTCGCGCTCCATGTCCAGCCAGGTGTCGGGGTTCTCGACCATCTCGCCGTTCACGCTGACGCGCCGCTGGTGAATCCACCGGCGCGCTTCGGTGCGCGAGCCGAGGCCGGCCTTCGAGATGACACGTTCGAGCGTCTTCAGCGGTCGCTTCTCCTGTTCCACATCCCTATTGTCGCCGCCTCAGCCACTTGGCGGGAAGGGGCATGCTATAACCGCCTGTCTCGGGCGTTCTTTCAAGAGGAGTGACAGACATGACGTGGAGATCGATTGGCGGCGCGGTCGCCGTGACCATCGCGCTGGGGACCTCCGTGTCCACCCAGCAGGCGCCGCGGCCGTTCGCCGTGCTCGAGAAGATGGAGCCGTTCGACTACGACGTCGTGCCGAACTGGTCGCTGCCCTATCCGCATGCAGGCTACGCCTGGGGCTCGGTCCCTGGCATCTTCGTCGAATCCGACGACCGCATCTACATCGCCAGCCGCGGCGAGATCAAGCTGCCGACGCCGTTGCCGGCCGGCTTCCTCGGCTTCTTCGGCACGATCCGCT
>Ga0114974_10001808_pt1 | contig 16751 bp, 12 predicted proteins | sample S_130206_EF_Meta_FD_87318 | JGI IMG/M metagenome (GOLD analysis project Ga0114974, IMG submission 87318) | Freshwater microbial communities from Lake Simoncouche, Canada to study carbon cycling - S_130206_EF_MetaG | ecosystem: Environmental > Aquatic > Freshwater > Lake | place: Lake... | reverse complement strand
TGTCGGTGATGGAGTCCGTTGCGCCGCGCTGACACACTCCGCAACCTCAGGACGATCCCGAGGCACACATCGAGCCCGCCGATGACGTGCCATGCCTCTCTTCTCGTGCATCGGGCGAGCAAGGCGGGAGAATGAGCGCTCACACAGGCAGGAGGTGAACCGCCGCCAAAGGGTGAGCGGAGTGATTGCCGTAGGATAGGGGGCGGAGGTGTGTGGCCATTAGGCTGGACGCCTGAGACAGACGGAAGGACGTCGACTGCACAGCGGACGGGAAACACAGGGGACGTTGGCCGGGGACGCGGCGAGGGAAACGATCCTATCCCGAAACCGGTCTGCAGGCTATCTATGAGCGGCAGGCCCGAATAGTCCGCCGTCGAAGAAGAAGGCGGCCGTCCACTGTTGAGCGCAAACATTGATCGTAATGATAGAAAACACATACTCGGAACGAACGGACAATTTTGAGGAAAAGCTGCGACTCCTCGATGCAGCGTGGCGGAATAAGGACTTCCGGCTGGTGCGTTCGCTAACACACTCGCTGCGGCACACGGCGATGCAGGCGCAGGCCGAGGAGGAAAATCTGGGACAACCGCTTCCGCCGCCGGCGCATTTCGATTTGGTGGAGTCGCTCCCCGCACCGTGGCGAGCCTGGGCGAACGGCTGGAAATACTGCCGCGCCATTCACCTCGACGAAACGCTCGGCATCGTGCGCCCGTTGGAGCCGATCGAAGTGCTTCTGAGTTTCCCTGCGGACCAGGTGACCTCACTGGCCCGCGAAGTCCGTGTCGCGCGTGTCACGAATGGCGTCCTCCAGGAAATTCCCTGCCAAGTGCATAGCGAAATGAGGCGCGGGCGGGAACAACTGGCGAAGGTCCTTTTTATGTGCGGCGGCAGAATGCACCAACGTCAGACAATTCTCGTCTTTCACGGCAATCCCGACGCGGAACTGCCGGCGTATCCCACGGACTTGGAAACGCGCGGCGAAGGGTTCGCGCTAGACATCGAGAACGAGTTCTTCAAGGCGTCCCTCTCTCGCCAGATGGGGCAGCTCGAACGCATGTCCATCAAGCGGGGCTACGGCCTGGAACTCGTCGCCGGCGGCGAGGGCCATGGCGAACCCCCGGGCATTGACTGGGCTCACGACTACGCCGCATCCGGTCATTTTCAGAAGCTGCGCGTAACACTATGGGAGACGTGTCCGGATTACGAGGTGGTGCGCGGGCCTCTCGCTACGATTGTGCGCCGTTGGGGTTTTCCTCATTCCCCGGTCCATCCTGTATTCACGCCAAGTAGACTCCACGTGGACGTCGAGTATCGTTTTTATGCGGGACTGCCGTGGTTTCACAAATCCGGCACCATGCGCGCTATCAAGGATTTCGAAGCGTCCGCGCTGCGAGACGACGAATGGGTTTTCACCGGCCAGCCCTTCACTGACATTGTGTGGATGGGAGCTGATGGAAGGCTTCGCATTGGTGCGGTAGATCCGGAGCACAGAGAAAATTTATGGGGGGTTGGTTTTTTCAACAAGGAGAGCGACGATTCGTTCATCGCGCTGTTTCTGGAGCACAGCGCCAAGGGCTTGCCTGAGCTCAAGCACTCCGGATCTCCGACATTGTTTTACCGCTCGCACGGTCACGTATGGAGCCGATATCCGCTGCCAGTCAAACAGGTACCTGCGGGCGCGGTGCTCTATCAAAAAAACGCCTATGCCGTGATGCCGTTCACAGAAGCTGCCGGACCGCGCACAATCGAGAACCTTCGCCACTGCCTCGTGAATCCCCAACCCGTTTCCACGGGCGATGTCCCGAAGGACACCGCCAGAGAATGCCCCGGCCGTCTCGCCCGGGCCGGAGAGACGGGAGATAATCCGATCCCAAAACAAGCCCTTTGGGACGCTTTGCGCGACTGCAAGGACCAGCAACTCTATACCGCAGACATCAACGTGGTGGACCTTGGTCTTGTCCACGACCTGCGCGTGCGCGGCGATGTCGTCCACGTGCTGATGTCGATGCCCCACCGTGGCAGGCCGCGACTCGGCTATTTCGCCTTCGGTTCAGGCGGAAATTCGATGCCCATTCAGCAGCGTCTGATGAAGGTGCCCGGAGTGGGGAAGGTGGTCGTCGAGCAAACATGGGAAGCCAAATGGACTTCAAACCGGCTCACGGACGAAGGCCGGCAAAAGCTCGGCTTGCCACTTTAATTCCTCCAATTTACCTGCGGAACTGCGTTTGTCTTATTTGGTCATCCCTGCGAGATGAATGTGAAAAGAGTTTCAGTTCTCTGATTTTCAAGCGCAGTTCTAGGAGAGTTTCAGGTGAGAAGTTCCTTGATCACCTTCCCGTGGACATCTGTGAGCCTCCTTTGGATTCCGTTGTTGTAGAAACTGAGCTTTTCGTGATCGATACCCAGCAAGTGTAGGGCAGTCGCGTGGAGGTCGTAGCAATAGGTTGGCTTTTCTGCCGCTCTGGCTCCCAATTCGTCCGTGCTCCCGTAGGACACCCCGCCCCTAATTCCGCCGCCTGCGAGCCACGCCGTGAAGGCTCCCGAATTGTGGTCCCGGCCCTTACCCTGTGCTGCTGGCTGTCTTCCAAATTCGGTCGTGCAAATGACAAGAGTGCTTTCGAGAAGGCCTCGGGATTTTAGATCGGTAAGCAATGCCGCCGCCCCGCTATCCAGTATGGGGCCCCAATACCCGTGATCACGGACAAGGTCCTCGTGGCTATCCCAATTCGGACGGATCTTTTTTGCGCCCGTATTCTCTGCGCCGCAATAAATCTGAACAAAACGGACGCCGCGTTCGACAAGGCGTCTTGCTAGAAGGCATTGTCTGCCGAAAGGGCCTTTGTCGGTATCGTCGAGGTCATAAAGCTGCATGGTCCCAGCGGATTCCCCCTTCAAATCTGTCGCCTCCGGAGCGCTCAGTTGGAGTCGGGCGGCGAGTTCGTACGCGGCGATTCTCGCTTCGAGTTCAGTGTTTGCGGGGCGCATGCCAGCGTGTTTGCGGTTGAGGGATTGAAGGAAAGCGCGACTGTCTTGTTCGGTTTGAACGTCCAAATCTTTGAAATTCGCCGGAGGGAAAAGATCGTTAATAGGCGCTTTTGCGGCGTTTGTTTCCAGAGGAGTCCCTTGATGGATTGCAGGTAGAAAACCGGCGCCCCAATTGACGACTCCCCCCGGGGGAAGTCCGCGCGTGTCCGGGAGAACTACGAAAGCTGGCAACTCGGAACTCTCGCTTCCAAGGCCGTATGTGACCCAAGCACCCATTGACGGAAAGCCAGGCAGGATGAATCCGGAATTTGCCATGAACATGGCAGGGCCGTGCAATGCACTTTTACTCTGCATGGAGTGAATAAACGCCATTTCATCCACGCGTTGTGCGAGTCGGGGAAAAAGATCGCTCATCCATTTCCCTGACTGCCCGTATTGGCGAAAGGGCCAATAACTGCCTTGGCAGTTTCCGGGTTTGGACGCAAAAAACTGGACCTTGCCATCGGGGTCAAACGGCTTCCCCTGGCGGGCGGCAAGTTCCGGTTTATAGTCCCATGTATCAACATGGCTTAATCCGCCGGGGCAAAAAATTTGGATTACCGCACGAGCTCGCGCAGTATGGTGGGCGGGCCTTGCCGCAAGAGGATTTCCCGCCGCCTGCGCATCTTCGAGCATGCTACACAACGCGACCCCCCCGAGACCCCCTCCCGCATACCGGAGGAAATCCCTTCGTGACGGCGTTTCCAGATTTGCAAAAGGAGCAGAAGAGTTTGGCATGGCATCAGTCAAAGTACAAAAACTCGTTGGAGTTCAGGAGCATTCTGCAGAGAGAGAAAAGTCCATGTTGGGAGACAAGATGAGAAGCAGACGATGCCTCTTCGGGTGTCGCTAGGCGCTGCAGACAAAGAGCAAAGGAGCGTTGAATGGTTGATTTAGAATCGGCCGACTCTTTTTCAACACGTGAGGTCAGATGGCGTGCTTGCTTAAGAATAAATTCGTTATTGGAGAGCGCCAATGCCTGCAGCGCAGTTGTCGTTTGGGAGCGCGCCGGCGTGAGATTGGCGGGATCCGGACAGTCAAACGTCGATAGAAACTGGTGCGGCGTTGTTCGTACTACAAACCGGTAAATGCTCCGCCTGCACAGTTCCGGCTGATCGGCGGCAATGTACTCGTAAATGGGAGCGTAGGCCTCGGTATATTTAAAATCACGAAAGCCTGGGCCCCCGCGTTCAGGGTTGAGTTGGCCCGTCACGCACAGAACGGCATCACGCAGTGATTCCGCATCGAGTCGCCGTGGATTTTGGCGCCATAAAAGACGGTTGCTTGAATCCAAACGGGCAGCTTCCACGTTCTCCACGACGGACCTCTGTTTATAGGAGCGGCTTAAAAGAATTTCCCGGTGCATGTGTTTAATGGACCACCCACTTTTCAAAAATTGGGAAGCCAGCCAGTCCAGTAATTCGGGATGAGAAGGGGCGTCTCCGCCGAGGCCGAAATCGCTAGGGGTCGTGACGATTCCCTGTCCGAAATGGTGGTGCCAAAGGCGGTTGACCAGAACCCTGCGCGTCAGCGGATTGGTGGGTGTTGTAATCCATCGAGCGAGGGCCATGCGACGCTGTCCCTCCGGTGTCGCATTGTCCCCAAATTCCAAGGGAGCGTGATTTGTCCAGGCGAAGCCCTTTGGGGTGACTTCATCGCTCTCGTCTTCCGGGTTGCCCCGACGATGGATTTTAAGGGCAGAAGGAATTTCTTCACTAACAACCGCATAGATTTGGTCCGGCTTCCGTAAGGCGGAGATGGCCTTTTTAAGGCGTTCGATCTCTGCCCTAAGAAAAACGCGCGTCGATTGTTCTGATGCCTTAAGAGTCCCCTTCGTTTCCTCCGGCTCCAAAGTAGCGTCACCCAAAAACAGCAGGTCGCTTCCAATCCCATCCCCTCCGTCTGTCGCGACAAGGCTAAGAAAACGGGCCGACTCCGGAATGGATAGGTTGATCTCAAAAAAATCGCCCTTGTGGATTCCGGTCTTCTTTAGGGCGATCTTGGCATCAATGAAAACGGTGAAGTCAGCCTTGGAACTTGCGGCGCCTGGAGTCGCGCCAAAGCCGCCTTGGCCGGTGAGGGTGAGTATTTTCAAACCGCTCCCTTGCCGGATTTCAGCGAGATCGAAAACGATTCCGCTATTGGCATGGAGACCCAAAACGGAGTGACCTTCGCTGTTGTAATCTGTGGCACCAATTTTCGTGTGAACCTGAGCGTTTAGCGGTCCGTTACGGATGGCGTCCCAAGATTGACCTGAGGTTTTTGGCAGGCCGGTCAAAATCACATCATCGGAGAGGTACACTCCCGAGCCTTTGTTTTCGGGGCTGTTTGGTAAAAAAACTCCCGGGATATATTTGGCTGCCTGTGTCTTACTTGGCCAGGCAGGCGGCTTCAATCTGTTGGCCTCGATACTGCCGGTCATCGCGAGTTTTTGCGTCGTGATTGTCCCTGAGCCAAGGACGATTCCAGAGCCTTTTACTCCAGACCCAAATCCATTTCCTCCGCCTACGATGTCGGCAAGGCTGAGTCCTGAGCCAGAGGCGTCGGCCAGTTGTTGTCGTACCGTCTGAAGTTGTTTTTCAAGATCGGAATTCTCCTTAGCAAAGCGGAGGGTTTCGTTGGGATCCAGATCGCGCGTGCCCCTTTTCACCCCGCTAAAAACGGCGCACATGCTGTAATACTCCCGCTGGGAGATGGGATCTAATTTGTGATCGTGGCAGCGCGCACAGTTGAGAGTTATTCCCATTGTTGAGGTGATGACTTGTGTGACGATGTCATCCAAATCTCCGGCTCGTGAAGCGCGTTTGAGAACGGGGCTTTTTGTTTCCACCTGGCCGACAAAATCCCATGGACCCGCGGCTAGAAATCCAGATGCAGCGATCGATTCAGAGGTTGGACGGCTGATGGTGTCACCAGCAATCTGTTCCCGCAGGAATTGGTCGTACGGCTTGTCCGCGTTAAATGCACGGATGACGTAGTCCCTGTACAACCACGCGTTTGGCCGGAGTTGATCCCGTTCGAAGCCGTGAGTATCCGCGTAATGCGCGATATCGAGCCAGTGGCGCGCCCAGCGTTCCCCATAGTTTGGCGAGGCCAGCAATTCTTCAATAAGCCTTTCATAGGCTTTTGGTGAGGTGTCGGAGACGAACTGATCCACGCGCTCTGGGCTTGGAGGAAGCCCGACGAGGTCGAAAAAAACGCGCCGTATCAAGGAGCGGCGATCGGCTTCGGGAGACAAACCGAGGCCCTTGTTCGCGAGAGCTTGTTCGATGTAAAAATCGATCCCCGCTCCGCTTGGAAAAACCTCGGGGATAGGTTGCACCGACCAATGCTGAAGGCGTTTGTCAACAAGCGCCGTTTTGTCTGAAGCGTTTTCTGGCCAAACGGCACCTGCCTCAATCCATGTTTTTATGGCAGAGATTTGCAGGGCCGTTAAGGGTTGGCCCTTTGGTGGCATGCGATCATCGGGATCGCCTGAGACAATCCTCAAGTAAAGGGGGCTTTCCTCTGCCTTGCCCGGAACAATGATTGAGCCGCCATGGCCGCCTTTGCTCGCAAAGGTTTTGGCATCGAGTCTTAGCTCTCCCTTTTGTTTCTTTTCACCATGGCATTCGATGCAGCGTTCCTGAAAAAGAGCACGTACATCCCGCTCAAAATCCATTCCAACCGCAGAATTTAGGAGCAGGGCATTCGCCAAAAGCAGAAATAGAGCTCTCATTTTTGAGCCTTCTTAATAGGGGTGGCGGGATTGCAGGAAGTCGGCTCTCGAGGATGGATCAACGGTCGAGCTGCACGACGGTACCCGAGCGCTCGGATTCAAGTGCGGCGGCAAATATTTCGTGAGAGGCGACGGCTTCCTCAGGGGTGGCGCAACCAAAACGGGAGCCGAGTTCACCCTCTCTTTCGGCGAGATAAGCCGCCCACATCTGCTGGATGACATCCGCGAAGCCGGGTTCAAATATCCCTCCGGTGACTGTTTTGAATTGTGTTCCAAAGCCAAGTTCAGTGCGTTTCCACCACTGTTCCTTGCCTCTTTCAAAGATCCACAATGTTTTGGGCTCGGCGGTGCTAAACCGTATTCCGCCGTCTGTTCCAAGAATTTCAATGAACCATGTGTTGGTAGCGCCTGGAGCAAGGCGTTTCATTTCCAAACGCAGGGGAACGTCATCCCCGCCGATCTGTGTCCAAGCGTGGATGAGCGCATTGTCCCACGTATCGCATGCGACGGTTCCGCCTTTTCCATCGGGGCGTTGGGCGTAGCCTTTTTGCAGTTGGGCGAATAGCCGCTTCGGGTTCCAGCCAAGCCTCAGCGGCACGTGGCAGGCATGCATTCCCAAATCGTTGAGCGCACCTCCTTCGCCGCATTTTGCGCTGAATCGTTTCCAGTTCGCCGGTTTGGTCGCATCCAGATCGCTGCTGTGATGGAAACCGCTGACAACTTCCAGAACCCGGCCAAGAGCTCCGCTTTTCGCATATTCAAATGCGCGCAGGGCTCCGGGGAAAAATGGCATTTCTGAACTGCACCTCACGAAACGACCACTGCTTTGGACGGCCGCCAAAATTCTCCGAGCGCTGGGGAGATCAATGCCGAAGGGTTTTTCAGCCAGCAAATCTTTGCCCGCGGCTAGAACGTCTTTATAAATCGTTTCATGTTGATCGTGGGGAACGGCGACGTAGACGACATCAACGTCCTTGCTTGCAAGAAGCGTGTGGTAGTCGGTTGTACGAAGCTGGCAGGACGGAATTTTCTCAAACCATTCTAGCGCGGTCGGATTGAGGTCCGCGACGGCTGTGAGAACGGGCGTTACGTTAATGTCTGTAAGCGCGCACCAGCGTGCAAAAGCGCTCGCGATTTCGCGCCCCATGAGGCCTCCGCCAATAATGCCGATACGTGTGTGTTTCATTGAGAATGAGCGTTTTATTTTTTATTTTCAACGGGCTGCGGTTCCCGCCTGTAGGCCAGAGCCAGGAGTTCCACGGGTTGGGTGACGCGAATTGTAGAGCCCGCTTCTTTCAAACCCCGTGCGATTTGTAGGTGGCAGCCGGGGTTGGATTGGGCCAGAAAGTGAGCCCCCGTCTTTTCGATGTGCTTGACCTTGCGGGCGAGTAATTCCGCAGATTGTTCTGGCTGGGTAATATTGTAGATGCCCGCGCTGCCACAGCACCAAGAGGCCTCGGGAAGTTCGAGTAGTTCGACGCCCGGAATGTTTTTGAGAAGGTCGCGCGGCTGTTTGCTGACTTTCTGTCCGTGAACCAGATGGCAGGAGTCGTGATAGGTGACCGTCACCGGTGATTCGAATGGAGCTGTGGAGGGCTTTCGGACGCCAATTTGGAGCAACCATTCGTGGATGTCCTTGATTTTGGAATCCCACACTCGGGCGCGTTCGATGTAATCCGGTTCGTTCGCCAGCAGGGCGGAATAGTGGCGCAGGTGCGAGCCGCAGCCTCCCGCATTTGTGATGATGGCATCGAAACGGTGCACTGGAATGAGATCCATGAGTCTTTTGGCGACAAGCACGGCGAGGTCATTTTCTCCGTTGTGGGCGTGGAGTGAGCCACAGCACGGTTGTTCCGAGGGGGTGTGCACGCTGCACCCGTTCGCGAGAAGGACATCTGCGGTATCTCTGTTGATGTGTGAGAAAACAAGGTCCTGAACACAGCCCGTGAGTAGAGCCACATGGTAGCGTGGTTCTCGCGGGCTTTCCTCTGGCCGGATGAGTTCGTGCGAAAAGTTGGGGGCAATTTGCGGCGATTGGGGTTCTAATCGGCCGAGATTTGCGGGCAGCAGGCGCGTGAGTCCAAGCTGGCGTGACAGTTTTTCCAATCCGCTCTGTTGGTAGAAGCGAAGAAGGCGCCCCGCCACTCGAAGCATTTGAGGATTCAGGAAAAGAATCCGGAGTGTCAGTGTCCGCCAAAAAGATCGCTCGTGTGAGGCGCAGATTCCTGAACTTTCAACCTCCGCTCGAGCGGTCTCCAGAAGCTGGCCGTATTCAACTCCCGCCGGACACGCGGTCTGACAGGCGAGGCATCCCAAGCAATAACTCATTTCTGCTGCGAAGTCTTTCGTCACGGCCAGTTCGCCATCGGCTACGGAACGCATGAGTGCGATGCGTCCTCTGGGGCTGTTCCGTTCGCGGCGCGTGTTGTCGTAGGTCGGGCACGTCGGCAGACACATCCCGCAGTGCATACACTGCTGGAGAATGGAATAATCTAATTCTGAAAGAGAGGCGGCCACGGCGGGTTTAATCGAAAATTTTTCCTGGATTGAGAAGGTGGGCGGGATCGAGAGCTCCTTTAATTTTACGCAGCAAGTCGTAACTCGCGTCGCCCAGTTGTTTGCGGAGCCACGGTTTCTTGGCGAGGCCAACGCCGTGTTCGCCTGTGATTGTGCCTCCGAGATCCAGCGCCTTTTCGACGATTGCTTCCAAGGCCTCGTGGACTCGCTTCATTTCCTCGGCGTCCTTCTCATTGGTGAGAAATGTTGGATGCAGGTTGCCATCGCCCATGTGGCCGAAAGTGCCAACCTGGAGATTGAGTCGGGCGGCAGTCTCGGCAATGAACGCAACCATGGGAGCCAGTTCGCTGCGCGGTACGGTGATGTCCTCCAAAATTGTCGTGGGCTTGATGCGGGCTAGCGCGGAGAACGCGTTTCTGCGGGCCGCGGCGAGGCTTAGCGCCTCGGCATCGTCTCGGGCGGCCCGTACGGATCTTGCCCTATGTTTGAGGGCCAGCGCCTGCATCATCTCGGCTTCCTCTGCGACCGCCGCCGGATGGCCGTCCGTCTCCATCAATAAAACCGCATCGCAATCAATCGGCAGCCCGACTTTTGCGTAAGCTTCCACGCAGCCAACAGTCATTCGGTCTAGAAACTCGAGGGTGCATGGAATGATGCGCGCCGCGATGATGGCGGATACCGTTTCGGCGGCATCTTCCATTCGGTCAAACACCGCCAGAAGAGTGCGTCGCGCAGCCGGGCGGGGGAGGAGCTTAAGAAGAACTTCGGTGACAATACCGAGGGTGCCTTCGGAACCGATGAAGAGATCCTTCATCGAATATCCTGCGACATCTTTGACACACGCATTGCCCATGCGCGCTATGGTGCCGTCGGCGAGGACTACCTCGAGCCCCATCACGTAATCGCGAGTGACGCCGTATTTCAGGCCGCGGAGGCCTCCTGAGTTTTCTGCAACGTTGCCCCCGATCGTGCTGATTTTGAGTGAGCCGGGATCGGGTGGATAAAAGAGCCCGAGGGGCGCGGCCGCTTCGTCAATGCGCTGGGTAATCACACCGCTTTGGGCTCGCAGGGTGAGGTTGCGTGCGTCGATTTCCAGGATCGAGTTCATTTCCACAAGGCAAATGACGAGCGAATCCGCGCCGGGAACGCTTCCGCCGCTCAGCCCGGTTCCCGAACCCCGGGTGACGATGGGTACACCGGCAGCCGCTGCAATTCGGACGCAGTCCGCTACCTGGGCGGTGCTGCGAGGAAAGACGACAACTCCTGGAGTTTGCCGGAGGGCCGCGGTGCCGTCGAACCCATAAGGGATGAGGTCCTCCAATGCGGTGAGGACAGCACTTGCCCCGATGACTTTGGCGAGTGACTCAGGGAATGAGGCGGGCAGGGGCATGGACGAAGTGAGTCTTCTGGGGGGTGGAATGTTTTACGAAGCGCTGGCTGTGCCATGTGCCGCGGGGACGGTTGCACTTGTTTGAAACAATGGCAGAACGCCCCGCGCGCCTCGATGGCTTTAGGCGTGAACGCCCATTAAGTGGCGGAGGATGTAGGCTTCCAGGGCTTCGTAGTCCCGGTTGTTTTTGAACTCCTCCACCAGCTTGTGATCCGTCGAACGGACCTTGTCTACTAAATGCAGGAAAATCGCCCTGCTGTTGCTGAGGTGCTCTGTGACCGGGCATCCGCGCTGGGTCCGGATGGCTTTGACGTCCAGTCCCACAAATTCGCCCCGACTTCCATATCCTGCTTCCTCTAAAACGCGCACTTGGTTGAATGCACCCCGTAGATTAGCCCCGCCAAAGTTTTTATCCTGATCGTACTTGAGGCCGTTTTGGTCGTTCAAGTGGACGCTCGCTAGTTTGTCGTGAGCCAGTGCGAAAGCCATTTCATCACTCGGGTCGAGTCCTGCGAGCAGGGCATGCGCCGACTCAATCAGCCCTTTCACGCGGCGTGGATCTTTGGACGCGTAGGAAAGAGCCACGGCATGTCCTATGGTTGGAACGTAGGCCTGATCTGTAGGCTCGTTTGGTTTGGGCTCAATCCAGATTTCAATTTCCGGATCGTAATCAAGCATCGCGTTAATAGTTTCAAGGATTCTCTGATAAGCCAACCTGGCGTCCTTGGACTCGCGGATGTACGTGCCCTCACGCGCAAGCCACAGGACGATCGCTTTGCAATCAATGGATCTGGCGATATCGATGCACTTTTTGGTGCGGTCCCAGGCATAGGCCCGGTCTTTTTCGCTGTTTGAGGTGTAGGCTCCATCCGTGGTTTCTGCGGCGAACCAAAGACGCGGAGCGACAAATTCGGGCGTCAATCCCTGGTTGAGAAGCATCGATTTCACCTCGGTCGCCTTGCCCTGAATTTGAGCGGGAGACAATCCGTCTAAATTTGGAACGACGTCGTCGTCATGAAATTGGACGCCTTCAAATCCGAGAGGGCGGTATAGTGCGAATTTTTTCTCGTGCGCAAAAGCGGGGCGGATGTCGACCCCAAAAGGGTCCGAGCCTTCACTGATGTTCCACGGGCCGAAAGAGAAACGATAGGAGGTTTGACTGCTCATGGTGGGAAAGATAGCGGAAAAACGTTTGGAGATCTACGTCTGGCGGCTCAGACGGTTGTCTTATTGTCTCAATTGAAGCTCTTTTTTGGTGGTTTGCCTGCAAATAAAGACGGCGGGCTTGCGGGGGACGGATTGCAGGTGCGCTGGGGCGCCGCTTGAGTTTTTCGCATTGCTCTCGGGAGCCTGCCTCCGGATTGGTCACCTGGCAGACCATTAGCCTTGATGCGATTGGATCGTTTGTTTTCAATAAGAGTCTGGCGTTCTAAAGAACTCTGGTGTTTTCAGTAAATTAAGCCATGCGCATTGTTTTGAAGTTTGGATCAGGCATTCTTGCCTCGGTTAAAGGGAACACCCTGGATCGAAGGCAGTTTTCGCGTTTGTGCAGGGATGTCGCATGGCTTGTGGGGCAGGGGCATGAGTGCATCGTGGTGTCGAGCGGTGCTGTGGCGGCTGGACTGGCGTCTCTGGGGTTGAAGGAGCGGCCCGAAGACTTGGCGCTGCGGCAGGCCTGTGCTGCGGTGGGCCAGTCCAAGCTGATGGCTTTGTATGCGGAGTGTTTTTCGCCGCATGGGCTGGAGGTGGCTCAATTGCTTTTGACGCATGGCGATATTGACAGCCGGACCCGGTTTGAAAACGTACGCGGCACCCTGTGTCGCCTGCTGGAGAGAGGCAACGTGGTGCCGATCATCAATGAGAACGATTCAGTGGCCACAGAGGAGCTGCGGTTTGGGGATAACGATCGCCTTTCCGCAGAGGTCGCAATTCTTGCCGGTGCCGACGAATTGCTGTTGCTGACAAGTGTCGAGGGACTTTTGGATGCAAAAGGGAACCGGCTTCCGATCGTCTTGGATGTGGCTAAAGTGATGGGGTTGGCCCGTGTGGACAAGGGGCGCCTTTCCGTGGGAGGGATGATTTCCAAGCTCCAGGCGGTGAAACTCGCGATTGATCACGGCGTTCTGACCATCATTGGAAGTGGCAGGAAGGCTGGTCAAATTGCGGCGATTGTTGCGGGCAGAGACGCTGGCACGCGGTTTTTGGTGGGGGAGAAAAAGAGATGAGTGCGTTACAGGAGACGATTTTAAATTACGGGAAGAAGGCCAGGGCGGCCGCTCGGGCGCTGGCCCGGAGCAGTTCCAGCCAGCGCAATGCGGGGGTTCTGGCGATGGCGGATGCCATTGAGGCGGCGGAAGGCGAAATCCTGGCAGCCAACGCCCTCGATGTGGCGGCCGGAGGCGAGAAGGGGCTCTCCGCCGCGATGCTGGACAGGCTCACGCTAACGCACTCGCGGGTGGCGGGTATGGCGCAGGGGGTGCGCGAGGTTGCGGCACTGCCGGATCCGGTGGGGGAGGTCATCCGGCGCTGGACGCCACCTAACGGTCTTGAAATCACCAAGATTCGTGTGCCAATTGGGGTGGTGGGGATCATTTACGAATCGAGGCCGAACGTGACGAGTGACGCCGCCGTCCTCTGCCTCAAAACGGGAAACGCTACAATTTTGCGTGGTGGATCCGAATCGATTCACTCCAACGTCGCCATTGCCGCGGCCCTGTCCAAGGGGCTGGATGCGGCGGGCTTGCCTGCGGAGGCGATACAGCTTGTCCCCGTGACGGACCGGGAGGCGGTCAGCCACCTGTGCGCGATGGACAAATATCTGGATGTGATCGTGCCCCGGGGAGGGAAAGGTTTGATAGAGACCGTGGTCAGTCAGGCAAGGATGCCTGTGATCAAGCATTACGATGGCATTTGCATCCTGTATGTCGATGCGGCGGCGGATCTTGAAATGGCGCGAGCAATTGTGGTGAATGCGAAGTGCCAGCGGCCGGGTGTCTGCAATGCGGTGGAAACGGTTTTGGTGCATCGAGATGTGCTGGAAAAATTCATGCAGTCCACCGGCACTGCCCTAGTGGAAAAGGGCGTGGAATTGCGTTGTGATGCAGAGTCCTTCGCGGAGGCTTCCCGTCTCGAATCCCTGTCGGGAAAGACGGTTTTGGCGGAGGCCAGGGATTTCGATACCGAATTTTTGGATCTTGTTTTGGCGGTTCGGGTTGTCGTTGGCCTGGAGGAGGCGCTTGAACACATTGAGACGCATGGGTCCAGGCACAGTGACGGAATCATCACTGCCGATACCGTGGTTGCGGAGCGCTTTTTGCAGGAAGTGGATTCCGCAACGGTTTATTGGAACGCCTCCACCCGGTTTACGGACGGGGGCGAATTTGGCTTCGGAGCGGAAATTGGAATTTCAACGGATAAGCTTCACGCACGAGGCCCGATGGCGTTGGAAGAGCTCACAACGTACAAATATCAACTGCGGGGAACCGGACAGACACGAACCTAGAAATAATCATGCAAACTTCTGTGATTAAAGTTATTAAATTTCTTAAAAAGGCCTCAGTACGCGCCCTTTTACTGGGGTGCTCAGGCGCGCTTTTGTCCGGATGTGCCACGGTCACGCCTTCTGCGAAGGAGTCTTCCCTGGAGGCGGCGAGGGTCAAACTCATGGAAGGGGCGATTACTCGGGATCAGGCTGTGATCCAACCGCTTCTGGCTCCAGACTTCACGTGGCGCGAGGACAAGGCGCCGCTGGAGGAGGAGCCCTACGATTTTTGGAGCCGCCACCGCCTTTGGCAAGAGTTCGGCGGGGTGCTCCGGCGCCCGCTGGTCTGGAAGAACGACATGATGATCGCTCCAAAAGAATCTTTGAGAGAGGGTTACGTCGGGCCCAGAGTCGCGTGGCGCAAGGTTGGGGGGGAATGGAAGCTCGCGTATTTCTACCCTGCGCCGATAGGTTCGCGGTAGACTGCCCAAGGGAAGTCGGGGCCGGCTTTTACATGCGGTTTACATTATAGGCGATTCGTTGACATATCGTCTTAACAAGGGCGGGTTGTAATGCACCCACGGTTTCCAAACTGGGAAATCACAACCACCCTAATACCATGAAAACTGCAGCTTCCCTCCTGACCCTTGCATTGGTTGTCCCTTCCGCGCTGCTAGCCGTCGCCGCGGCGCCCCTTGCGCCTGCAGGTCCGCCGCCGCCGCCGATGGGCGGGCTTCCCCCGGGTCCGGCCCCACTCCCTCCGCTGCCCCTTGGGCCCAAGCCTCCGGCTCCGGTTCCAGTGGTTTCAAAGCCCGTGCCTCAGCCTCCCCCTCCGGGACTTGCTGTCGCCAAGGGAGGGAAGTTCGGGCTTCCTTTCTCGACTTTGACCGACAGCCAGAAAGCGGATTTCGCAGCAGGTAAGGCTGAGTTTTTAAACATTGAAACCGTGGAAGGCGGCTTGGGGCCGATATTCAACGATGTTTCATGCGTGGCCTGCCATTTTGAGGGTGGTGCGGGCGGCGCGAGCCGCACCTTGGTCACTCGCTTTGGGCGGTTGACCAACGGTGTTTTTGATCCCCTAGTGGAGTTAGGCGGACCGCTTTTACAGCGCAGGGCAATCGCACCAGCCTATTTGGAGGTGGTTCCCCGGGAGGCGAATGTGGTGGCGCGCCGGATCACAACGCCTCTCTTTGGCGCTGGACTGGTCGAGGCCATCGCAGACTCCACAATTTCGGCGTATGCCTCAGTCGCAAAAGCTGACGGAATCAAGGGACGGGTGGCTTTGGTGATCGACCCCGTGAGCAATGCGTCGCGTGTCGGGCGTTTTGGCTGGAAGGCGCAGCATGCTTCCCTAGACGGCTTCGCTGCGGACGCCTATCTCAATGAAATGGGAATCACGAGCCGCTACTTCCCCAACGAAAATGCGCCAAATGGAAATAAGGCTCTTCTAGCGAAAGCGGACGGAGTGCTTGATCCGGAAGACGCGCTGGCAGCGGGGGCGCAGAAGTCGGATTTGAACCTGGCCGCCGACTACATGCGGTTGCTTGCTCCGGTTCCCAAACTGGCCCCAACGGTGAGCAGCACCAAGGGTGAAGCAGTGTTTGCACAGGTGGGCTGCGCTGTGTGTCACGTGCCATCCATGAAGACGGGATCAAGCCCCGTGGCGGCCTTGGCCAACCAGCCTGTAAACCTGTATTCCGATCTGTTGCTTCACGATATGGGGCGCCTCGGGGATGGGATCGTCCAGTCGCCGGCAACTGCCAATGAAATGCGCACGGCTCCGCTGTGGGGCCTGCGTTTGCGGAGCCTTTACCTGCACGACGGACGGGCCTCGACTCTGGACTTGGCGATTCTGGCGCATGACGGTGAGGCCAAGGCGGTTCGCGACAGATACGCTAAGCTGCCACTTGCCAGTCGGCAGGCTTTGGTCGTTTTCCTGAATTCGCTTTAGAAAAATTGGGAATTATAAAAGGAAAGGGCACTCCGGGAAATCCTGGAGTGCCTTTTTTCTAACCCAAAAGACCCCCGCCCAGTGCTGTCGGGGCGGCGGTCTGGAAGGATCAGCGGCGTTTTTTTGCCGCGCCGAACGAGTAACCCTTCAGGGTGCGGCCGCCCTTGGCGTTCCCACCGGGAGGAATTGCGCTCTCGTTGAAGAGGGCGGTGTACAGGTAAGGGAAGCCTTCCAGTTTTTGCCGTGGAATGGTCGTGGAGATATACCGTTCAATCCCCCGGACCGCGTCGAGTTCTTCGGCTGTAAATAGAGTAAAGGCATCGCCTTCCTGTTGCGCCCGCCCCGTGCGCCCGATCCGGTGGACGTAATCCTCGGGGTGTCCGGGAACATCGTAGTTGATCACGTGCGACACGCTGGCGATGTCGAGACCCCGGGCAGCCACGTCGGTGGCGACGAGTACCTCAAACTTGCCGGACTTGAAGCCCTCCAGCGCATCCATACGCTCTTTTTGGCTGCGGTCTGCATGCATGCAGGCCACGGGATGGTTCGTTTCCTGCAAGCGCGCCGCCACGCGATCTGCCATCATTTTGGTGGCGGTGAATACAATGACGCTGTGGTACTGCGTCTTTTCCAGAAGCGCCAGGAGCAGGTCGAATTTTTGATCCCTCGC